>Ga0209828_1003402_pt1 | contig 12155 bp, 10 predicted proteins | sample MaitaG_FD_187429 | JGI IMG/M metagenome (GOLD analysis project Ga0209828, IMG submission 187429) | Marine algal microbial communities from Maine, USA - Maine_Asex2 metaG (SPAdes) (version 2) | ecosystem: Host-associated > Algae > Red algae > Unclassified | place: Maine, USA | collected 2015-01-05
ACGCTCGTGAGACTCCCCCGTGGATTTCCGTAACAGCTGCAGCAAGATTCTGATCGCATCCGGATTCTGCATTACCTGTTCCTTGAATAGCAAGCTATCTTCAAAATCATCTATATTTTGATCTTGCAGTAAATTCGAGATTATCAGCTGCAACTCATCCATCGAACTTCCTATTTTAGATACTGGACGACGCCTGAATTTCTAACACCCATTGCCCGTAAGAATCTCCGGCTTCCGTTGCGTCCGGTTGGACGATAGCCCTTAAACAAGAGTTTAATAAAAATCAGTGTGGTAGCGGCACCGCAGGAATAGCGGGTCATATAAAAGTTGCATTTGGATTTCTTTCGACGCTTTTGACGCTTCAATGCATAGTAAAAATGTCCCTTACTGGAACACGAGTTCATAAACAGCACCCGGCACTTCAGGGAAACAGAATCCAGATCTCTTTGCCCGACTTGGATTAGTGTGTAGAAATCCTCCTCATTTCTTTTCTTTATCCAGTAGTGCCGATTGAGCAGAGGCTTTACGCCACGTCCATTCAGCTTTTGCGCAAATTGGGGGTAACAGTTTCGCAATAGACGCTTCGCATAGCCACGTTGATTGCACCTCTGACTTCTGCCCTTTGATTTATTCAACATTCTCTTTACATTTTTCTTGGCGAAAAGTCGTGCAGGTATTCTCGTGTGTGGATATTCCTCGGGATCAGTGCAGTGGTCGAATATCTCCTCGATACACGGTACTCTTATCGTGTCCCAACCCATTTTGAAGGTATCCTGCCATGGGTTTGTTGGATAAAGGACCGGTGACGGGCAATGCAAGCTTGTATCCCCAAACGCTGGGCCCTGTCCCCAACGGGAATGACCGTCGTATATGACATATGCATTTTCCGTATCCAGTGCTGTTCTGAATTCGTCAAAGGAGTAGACGATACTGACTATATAATATAGATTCTTTCGTGGAACAGAATAGGTCCACTGATTGATCTTGTCCCTTATAACGGTAGCATTGGTGTTGAGAAAATCAATTAATTCCGACGTGTAGGACCACCGCCGGATTTCAATACCGATCGCTACAATCACATTAACTTTGCGAGGACCAGCCATGTTAAGTGTCAGTTTATGTTTTTCTGGCTATTCTACCCGCCTCCATCCTCATCGTTGATCAAGACCTCGTCATACACAAACCCTTCTGTAGGTAGCGTCACATCAAACTCGTCTATGATCGGGTAGATATTCTCCGGACTCACCGCACCGTCCGGTGCTCCAACCGTCGAATCTACAGTGACGTAATCATAACCACCCTGACCAAGCGCACTTTCATCTGACCTTCTTGAGGCAAGGTCGTTCATCAACGTTTTCAGTGGACCGGTGTCTAGATCAAAGCCGATATCACCTTCTACGTGCTTCGCCAGCCAGCTTACAGCCTCGTGCTCCCGATCATTTCTGATCGGCAAGCAGATTCTCAGCCATGGACTGTTCAGAAATTCATTGCGACGGTTATCCCCGTCAAGCTGAATCTGCCAACCAAGAGAAGATCCTAGTTTCGACGGTTCGGACTCAGCAGTTATTTCATATGCCTCGCGTCCATTACCTGCACCAAAATATTGAAAGCGAGGCTTCCACCAAGCGGGATGAGTGTAGATGAACATCCCCTCTACATCGAAATAGCGGTGAAATGTCTCTATCTCGAGCGGCGTGGGTTCAGAAGGATCATCCCCTTGTCCAAACAGGTGACTTACCATACGATTCATTACTTCGTAACGCTCCTCACGCCGCAGTTCGTTTGCAGGCCGTGCGCGAACCCTACTTTTCTCAGTTATCAGCTGCTTGTTGCGTTCAAACTGTTCCACCAACTGCCCTTCCTCTAGTGTAGCTACTGCCTCCTCTCGTTTGGCATCCCATGCCGTAAGCACTTTTTCGGAAGGTTCCCACGAGTATGTAAAACCGACAGAGACGCTTTGTGAATCACCAGGACGGATCGCAATATCAACCGTGTAGGTATTGGTTGAATCATCAAAATTTCCGTTGCGTTGGTACTGATTGAGGGCTGACGGAGCGTAGTCATCTTTGGAATTACTTTCGAGATCAGTTATTGAGTCAATGCTTACAGCAGTAATCTTTCGGTCAGCGGTGGTAGTGATTTTTACAGAAACATAGTAGATACTAAATTCTACTCCATCCACCTCAACAGTCCATTGCTGGTCGTACAAAATGGTACTGCTTGTCGATCCACTCTCAATTCCTCCTTCAGGCCTTGGCGGAACCCCAGGCGGAATGTCCGGCAACGCTACCTGTTCTGCTTCCCTGAAATGAACAAATCGACTCATGGCCAAACCTCGACCCGGATTTCTTACATAAAGTTGCCAGACGGCTTTTGGTCCGAGATCCTGCACTTTGACCTTTACTCGTCGAAATATTCTACGCAATGCATAGTTCACAGGCTTGTCATTTTCATTCTTAATTATGCGCCGAGTAAGGGTGCTATCGGTAATCTCCTCGAAGTTCCGAGTTTTTACTGTGTAGCTCTTTGTGATTCTCTCAGATGCCCGTTTAGTCACATCTTTGAGCCTTCGACTTGCCGTTTCTCTGGATCTTTGGCTATTAACTGCCATAGATGCTTGGGCTGATGCGCCAACCGACCAGACAGGAGTCGAGTAAGATCCATTGATACTCATCGATGCTGACAGGTCTCGCTGCATCATCGACGACACCTTGTCGGACACCTCTTCTAAATTCCGCTCTTCGACGGCGATTTCACTTATCTCCTCATGACCAATTTCAACCTGTTCTTCGTGAATCTGTCTGCGGATAGATGAAACAACCACTTCAAGCGACTCCTTTGGAGCCACCGTGAAGCAATGCTCTATAGGACCAAATCCCTCGTCCAAGTTGAAGTACAACTGGCGATAAAAGTGAGCAACACCGATCGGAGAGAGCGCCTCCTCGACATTCGCTACCGGCAGAAAATCGTATACTTGCGCTCCCCCTGCTGCTTTCAGGCCAGCGTTGAATGACTTGTTGAAATCATCGCTTTCCAATGCCAATTCTGACGCTGCAATAATATTTTTGTAGAGCTGATTTCGGTTGCTGCCGAAATCAAAGTCGGCTTCAACTTTTCCCATTTCTCTGTTCATGACCACCGGTGTAGAAACTGCTGTTACCGTGCGCTTCGCGCTGGATCGCCCGAATTTGGTTGGTGACATCCTTGAGAAAAATCTGGAAAAATTTGTCTCAACCTCGGCTGTTTTATTGAAATCTACGTTGTCAATTCCATTCGGGTACACCTTGTTATTGTAGGCAACGGCATTTGGAAACCCTTCTAGCTCCACAGGCTCAATGTCGTTATGCTCGAACGGTTTTCCGGTTACTGAAATTGCAGTGAAGTCATCAGGGAAAAAATTCTTCACTTCCGATTTGCTCACTACCTGGGGAAGTTTGGGGACAATCTCGGTGTCACCGAGTGCATGTGCTGTGGCTATTGCTTCATCTAGATCAATGTGCTTAATTTTTTGTGCACGCCATGCCATCATGCTTGCAGTAGTTTTGACCGACCAACCGGAGATCCAACGGAGAATGAGCGGCTCGTAAACAGCGACAGTTAGTGTCGCATATGCTTCCTGAAATTTACCTATCGTCGTAGTCATTGTGCTTCCCTCCGCCTATCAGTATTTCCTATTAATAACATATAACATCTGCTGGCCACATTTCAAACTGTGGAAATCTGGAGATTGCAACCAATTCAGCAACTTTCACCACGAGCGTAAGTAGATTTAAACAAGCGGACGTTAAAGTAAACGTAGTGAATGTCCAGATTTGGCCCAGACTGTGTGAAAAATCTCAGGTAAAATATAGCTGATTTTAGTGATCGGAGGCGAAGATGAGTGGTTTCATTGAGGGCGAGAATCGTCATCAATCTACCTTATTCCCTGAAAGCCTTGATGAATATGTCGGTGAAGACAACCCTGTACGTGTTGTCGATGTATTTGTTGACTCGCTGGATCTAACAGGCATGGGCTTCGATATCGAAGCGAAAGCCTTGGGGAGACCACGTTATCACCCCGAGATGATGTTGAAGTTGTATATCTACGGCTATCTGAATAAGGTGCAATCATCCAGACGGCTTGAGAGAGAATCCCAACGCAACATTGAGCTTATGTGGTTACTGAAGCGCTTGCGACCTGATTTCAAAACTATTGCAGATTTCAGGAAAGACAATTCGAAAGCAATCCGCTCAGTCTGCAAGCAGTTCGTATTGCTTTGCCGCAAGCTAGATCTGCTGACCGATAACCTGGTTGCCATTGACGGAAGCAAATTCAAGGCTGTCAATAATCGAGACAATAATTTCACCAAGGCCAAGGTCGAACGAAGGCTTAAAATGGTGGATGAGAGCATTAGCCGGTATCTGGAACAGATAGAGCAAGCCGATCGTGATCACTCACGTCATCAACAGACTAAGACCGAGCATCTAAAGGAAAAAATAGAAGTTCTTCGTGAAGAGACTCAAAGACTGAAGGCGATAGAAGTCCGCTTGGAAAATGAACCCGATGGACAGATTTCTTTGGTAGACCCAGATGCCCGTTCAATGAAGACCCGAGGCACAGGCATCGTTGGCTACAACGCTCAAACTGCTGTTGATGCTACCAATCACTTGATCGTTGCATTTGATGTCACCAACAACGGTAATGACAGATCACAACTGTATCCGATGGCCTGCGCTGCACGAGAAGCTATGGCAGCTGATTCACTTAACGTTCTAGCTGACAGAGGGTATTTTAGCGGCAATCAACTATTGGCATGTACGGAAGACGGAATCACAGTAACAGTGCCCACCTCCAATACCTCCGCCAGTCCCGGCAAAGGCCAGTACGATAAACGCTATTTCAAATACGTAGCGGAAGATGATGAATACGAGTGTCCTGCAGGCGAGCGACTTATATGGCGTATGCGTACAGAAGAGCGAGGGCTTGAAATAGATCGCTACTGGCATAGTGGCTGTGCCGATTGCCCATTGAAGCAAAGCTGTACCACGGGACCAGAGCGCAGAATCACACGATGGGCGCACGAAGAAATAGTCGAAGAGATGCAAGATAGGCTAGACAGTGATCCTGCTTATATGAGAACACGCAGGCAGACTGTTGAGCATCCATTCGGCACTATCAAGTCATGGATGGGAGCCACCCATTTTCTGATGAAAGGGTTGACGAACGTGAATACGGAGATGTCGTTGCATGTGCTCGCCTACAATATGAAGCGAGTCATGTCGATAATGGGACCGCAGGCCTTAATTGCGGTGGTAGCAAGGTAAGGAGACTACTTGCTTAGTGATTCTGGATCGCATATTGGCTTGTGTAAACGGATATAAGGCCACAAAATGTTACCTGTATAAATTGCTCGACAGTAAAAAGGTAGAAATTGAACGGCACTAACGCGCGCTCAGTTTGCTTTGGTGGATTTTCTGCAGAAAAATCGACTTTTCACACAGTCTGGGCCGACAGCCGACCAAAACTGACGCTGAAAATGACAGATTGAATGTCTGCTGTAGGTGGCAGTATGACCCCTGCCCCACCGATCAGCGCCGTGCAAAACCTAGCCGTGCACAAACGGTCGTTTGCGCAACGGTAAATGCAACAGGTTTGTGCATTGCATGGGTGCGACTGTTGGCCCTTGCCCTGCCTGTTCAGCGTCAAATATATGTCTATTGACGGCAGCGGCAGTGACAGCACTGTTTTTAGTCAATGTCCACATACCCTATTATTTAAGGCTCTCTGCAAAAGTGAACAGTTCGCTAGTCATCTGTTCACTTTACAGCAATGTCGGGCTCAGCTGGGAAGGCAAACCGGCATAGGACTGCGGTCGTGGGTTTGACAGATTCGACAAAAAAGTGAACACTTCATTAGCAAATTGTTCGCTGCTGGTGCGTCAAATTATAGACGTTAGCTTGATTTGACAATCAGGCTCAAAAAGTTGAACACTCTACTAAGCAAAATGTTCACTCACTTCAGCCCGTGATCTACTCGATTAGGCTGTTAGGAAAGCAACTTTAACGCGCCATGTTTTTGACTAAAATATATGTATTATATTCAAGCTTGCTTTTTACAAGGCCACTCGACTAATGTTTCTAGCCTACTAAAAAGGAGTTAAGAGCATGCGCTATAGAACAGTGATTGTTTTTTTTGCAATACTACTAGTGTCTGTTGGATGTGCCTTAGGTGGCAAGGGTGGCAGAGACGGTGGCGATGCTACTATCGATACAACTATTGGAGATCTTCCCGAGTGCGCTAGTGTGACTGGGGATGTGGAATGCAAAAATAATGAAATCAAGCCTGCCGTGAAATGAAGAATTTTTATCTTATAGCCCTGTGTATTGCGTTTTCTAGTTGCGCCAGTGGTGGTCGTGGTGATAGAGATGGAGGGCCGGGGTCAGTTAATATAGATCTGGGGTTAGGGGACGTCCTAGATAGCGTGAATAGAAATAACCTTAGTAACGCATGCTATACGAATTTTGGTGTCTGCCAGATAGCACCTTTTCCGGTTGGGTCTAATTGTTATTGCGATGCTATGACTGCAGTTGGGCCTCAGAGGCATTTCGGACAAGTTCGATAAATATTCTAAATTCAGATGTTCTGCTTGCGACAATCTTGACTGCAGAAGAGTACACGCCAAAATGTAGATTTTCATCTCTGAACTAGGGCGAATGCCACAGCCTTCTTAAAACGACATGTGTTCTATTTACGTATGTATTTGTGCTTGATTTTTACAAGGGCGCTCGGCTAATGTTTCTAGCCTACTGAAAGGAATTATGAGTATGCAATACAAATGTATGATTGTTTTTTTCGCAATGCTACTAATGGTTGCTGGATGTGTCTTAGGCGGCAAAGGTGTCAGAGATGGTGGTGATGCCACTATCGACACAACTATTGGCGATCTTCCTGAGTGCGCCAGCGTGACTGGGAATGTGCAGTGCAAGAACAATGAAACCAAGCCTGGTGTGAAATGAAATATTTTTACCTTATAGCCCTGTGTATTGTGCTTTCTAGTTGCGCCACTGGCGGTCGTGGTGATAGAGATGGAGGGTCAGGATCAGTTTATGTAGATCTGAAGAGCTGGGACTGGAAAAACTGGACAGTAGCTATACTGGGTGTGACGGTAGTTGCTTATTGTTTAAGCGGAGAAGGCGGAGAAGGCGGGTCGGCTAGTGAAACTGCGACAGGCGGCAGCAGTCGTTGCTAATTTTATTTGCATGAGAAATTCCATGAAAATATTTAGAAAAAAAATTGGTTTAGCACTTTGGGGAGTATTTGGTTTGTCGCTTGTCGCCTGTGGCGGTGGCGGTGGCAGTGTCAGTGGCTCCACTGTAGATTCCAACACTGGTCCGACCGTAGGTCCAAACACCCCTACAGTAGATCTAGAGTTACCAATTCGCGTACCTGTGGAAAACGCTGATGCTGAGGACGTCGCAAAACTGGTTGTTCAAGTGACTGTTGGTACGGACCGTGGTGATCAAAAAAGTGGGGTTGATGAGGACTATTGGCCTGTGAATGTCACATTGACTAATAACATGAATAATGAAATTATAATTCAATGGTATCGATTAGGAACTGGTACTTGCCGTTCCTATATTGCTGAAGGGATAAGCACAATCCTTGTAAGCGATGGGGTTGCAAATACATCAGAATTTGAAAATCTATCTTATATGATGACCGGTGGGACTTTTGACGATGATAATGATGGTATACCTAACATAGATGATGCACCGTCTTGTGAAAATGTTATTGGCGAGGTATCGGTAACTGGATTTGGTGAGTCAATACTAAATACTAATAGATCATCGCTGGTCGTTTCAGGTGTAGCACATTCCGCGCATCAGTTTTCTACGATAAGGTGGATGAACGAGGCAACTGGAGAATCGGGCATAACGCCTGCTCAGAAGAGCTGGCAGACAGAAGTTGATCTAGTTAGGGGTAGAAATATAATCAATTTTTCTATGACAGATGTAGCTGGGAATGATCGCATAGTTACCGCAACTATTGATCGCAATGATAGCGACTCCACTGGGCTGCTATTTAGTGTGTCTGAAGAATTAGTTTTTACAAAGGTAGCAAACAACATTCAATTTGATTTAGCAACAAGTCACAACGATGTAGTGGCTGAACTCTATTTAACATCTTCAAATGGGGCGCTACTTAAGCGCTTGGGAGAGTTTAGCGACAATGGTGTTCAACTCGATGCGCTAGCTGGGACACGTTCATATACATATTCCCAGGAAAGCCAGCATGATAATGAAATTCAGAGGTGTTACAAGGCTGTTGTTCATACTAATGATGAGCGCAGTTACTTATCCGATATGAAGTGTATTTCGTTTATTAATTCGCAAAGTGAATAGACATAACGGAAGCTGTTGCAGAGGCACAGAAACAGCTTTTTTCAAAGAATCCAATTCTGAAGGGTAAATCAGTCCGTACAGGTTAACCTGGCCGGCCATCGTTAACCCCTATTAACTCGTTTGGGGTGAACACTCCACTGTAAAGTGTTCACTCCGACAGAGCCCCTGTGGCTGTTAGTTGCCGTTTATCGGCAGTCCGCCTATCGTCAAAATCCCTCAATCCCTAAATTGGATAAAATATTATCCCTTTGTGCAGAACTTTGAGCGGAAGAAGGATATAAAAATATCCATTTTGAATAGTGGAGACCTTGCATGTCTACCCAGATAAAATTCCATATCAGTTTTTCAGGCCAACGTACGACCATCTCTGTTGACAGACTATTGTTTGAGTTGATGGTGTTGCGCTTGAAAGTGCGTCCTGATGATGAGTATGCGCACAGCACCGTTCAAGAATGGCTTCAGGATACTATGATATCCAAGTTGGGGGACCAACCAGGGCGCAAGAATGCGTCACAGTGGGCGCGACGATATCTTATTGAAGAAATCGCAGATAAGAGACTGTACAACCGGTGGGTAGATTGGCGGTTAGGGGATAGCATAAGGATAATATATTATCCTTATGCCAATGCCTTCTGATCTAAATCAAGCACGCTAGCTGCATGGGGCCAGCTGATCGATGATCGGCTGAATCAGGCCGTTTGCCCACATTCCAGAATCGCAGACAACGTGAACTAGTCGAGTCAGAAAATACTGACCTGAAAATCAGAAATTGCTGACAGACACAGGAACGTCATCGTCTTAGAATTGCAGGCACTATCAAAAAGGCAAGGAGCCACACACGTTAGTCATTACCCGTAAGGCCGATGAGTCAATCATCATAGGCGACAACATCACCATTACTATTCTGGACACCGGTAACAGTGTGCGCGTGGGCATCGAGGCACCCAGTGATATCAGCATTCACCGTGAGGAAATCTACCAGCGCATAGCCGGGACAGGAACCCGACAAGGATTCGCTGTCACAGCTGATTCTGCCAGCGAGCAATGATGCGCTTGTATTAACGCCGATGGGCAACTACCTGGCTAAATCACTCGGACTCAATTTACTGGTATCTTGTCCAGTAATATTGATTTGTTATACAAACATGACCCCAGAACAGCAACTCTGGCTAGAAGGCATCGCCGCCAAAGTCCCGAAGCTCTTTGCGGCAATTTCAGAAGGCAACTACAACGCAACGTTTATTGTCGGAACGCGGACTATCAATGGTAAGTTGGTCAGGCTGCAGCTAGTAGCCCGCGTGGTGGACTCTGGCACAAACCCGCTACAGAGTCATGCCAGTGTGAACATGCCACAGCAATCGAGTGAAGTACAGGACAGCATGCCAACGCCGAAACCCCGCAACCGAAAACGGGCCAAGCGCTGGTAAATCCGTGCCGGATTATGCAAAGCAGACGCGTAGATGTAGCGGCTCGCACTTATCCAGCGCCGGAACTGCACTTATCGCGATTTATCGATCACTTCAGGTGATTTTATCTGGAGCGTCGAAACCAAATTAGCTGCGAATGAAACCACTTTAATTGGCACGAGATCGCACTTATCGCTCCCGAACCACATTGTTTGCCGCTGGCACAATCGTGCCGGTGGGCTAGGCTAGAAACCCGTGATCGGAGCCTTAAACCGTACGTAGATTTCTTTACCGAGTAAACTGACTCCTGAGAGCCAGACGCCACGTGGCGTGATCCTGTTGCTTGGCTTTTAGCAAGAAAACGATCGTTTCCTTGCCCCTGCTGGATCAGAATCGCATAGTCTAATCAGGCAGGTCTCGTGAAGCCGCCAGTGTAAAGGTCTCAACATCATTTCAAATTTCATGCGCATACTTTAGATTTGGAACCCAGAATATTGAGTTTGCGTTCACTAAAATGATCATAATAATTCTGAAAGGAATATGGCAAGAAGTTACAGAACCAAGCCTCTCCGGTACAAGACAGCAACTAATGCGGTTGCCCTTGTTTCTAAACTCCGTGTCATCGAAAGGCGGCCTCGTCCAGGAGATACGCACGCCATAAGTGCGAAAGATATACGTTTAGTTCTAAGAATCTGCCCATCAGAATATATAGCAGGGCTTCGAATGATAGAACTTCGTCCTAGGCATGACAGCAACGTTGGCAGACCATACGGATTCTACGAAGGTGTAGAAAAACGAATTGTTTTGTACTCACTACCCATGAATTGGTCGTTCGATTTCCATATCTCACTAAAATATCGGCAGAGCCTCATATCCTCAGCGGCTAGAGTAATGCAGACGAAAGACTCCACAGGTATAGTCTGGGATAAGAAAGAAGATCGAGCTCTTTGGTTCTTCAAGGATGTGCTTCTACATGAGTTGGCACATCACTACTGCCATCAAAATCGCTACCGCAGGAAACCGGCATCAATACATCATGAGGAATTGCTTGCTGATCTATACGGTTCTAGAATCTGGACTGGCATAGTGTCAACTATGCGTCGACGCTAAGTGTTTATGTGTTTCAAAATAGACCATCTGAGAACAGTGCATTAACTACATGGACTAAGGCAGCTTTACCCGAGTGTCCTGTAAATTCAGTGTGGTAATCGCGTAACCGAGCTTGTATAGAAGCAGATGCGATGAAATTTTCACGTGAACCGAGAACTCATCGTCGGTGAGTTTTGAGTACACCGTATTTTTGCTGCATTCGGGGGAGAGTTCGGGTTGGGTTGAGATAAAATGAATTTGCGTAAACATGTTCAAAACAACCCTCCCCGAACAATGAAACATAGCAAATCCGACGTCCGTTGTAAATTCACTTGCCTTCCCCAATTGCGATTCGATGATCAGCAACTGAGTTCATTCTCCGGTTTAATCGTCTTCCAACAGTTGATCGGCGATCTGGATCTTAAACGAAAATTAAGTCGCTGCTTCGAGCATCAGGCTGGCAGCCCGTCCTTCTCACGACCAGCATTGTGCTGATACTAGTTGTCAGTATGCTGCTCGGCTATCGACGTCTGCGTGATGTTCAGTTCTTCAAGGATGATCCCGTGGTGTTGCGTTTACTCGGTTTGCATCATATGCCGACGGTGTCCACCATCAGCCGGCAGCTGAGCACAGTGGATGATCGCAGTATTGGCGGTATCGAACGCTTACAACAGAACCTAGTTCTTGAGGCACTGGTTCGTGAACAACTTGCCACCATCACATTGGACTTTGACGGTTCGGTGCTGGGTACCTGCCGCCATGCAGAAGGTGTAGCCAATGGATTCAACAAAAAGAAGAAAGGCCAGCGCAGCTACTACCCACTGTACGCAACCGTTGCGCAAACAGCGCAAGTGCTGGCTGTTCATCATCGTAGCGGCAACGTTCACGATAGCAATGGCGCAAAACAGTTCATTGAGGAATGTGTGGGAAAGGTGAAAAACGCCTGTCCCAAAGCGAAAATCGAACTTCGCATGGATGGAGCATTCTTCAGTGAAAAAATTATCGAGTGTCTGGATGAGCTGGGTGTGGAGTACAGTATCAGCGTCCCCTTCGAGCGCTACCCCACCACGATCAAATGCTATATCGAGGAGCGCGAGCGATGGCGCCGACTACGCAAGGGCGCAAAGTTTTTCGACAAGAATATTGCGTTGGATTCCTGGAAAATTGCGCCCCAAAGGTTCCTGTTTGTTCGAGATCGCCACAAGGAACAGAGCAAGGGTGTGATACAGCTCGATCTGTTCAAATCACATGACTTTAACTACCGCTACAAGGTCATCG
>Ga0209828_1003406_pt1 | contig 12146 bp, 11 predicted proteins | sample MaitaG_FD_187429 | JGI IMG/M metagenome (GOLD analysis project Ga0209828, IMG submission 187429) | Marine algal microbial communities from Maine, USA - Maine_Asex2 metaG (SPAdes) (version 2) | ecosystem: Host-associated > Algae > Red algae > Unclassified | place: Maine, USA | collected 2015-01-05
AGAGGATAGAGCGGGCTATGACTGAGCAATATACCTGTGAGCTGGAAGGACGAAATTGGGCACCTTGGAGTCCGTCTACGTCTACTGAGCCTGATATGATGCTCTAGGAATTCGTGCTTTCGGCCAATTGCAGATATTCGTAGCATATATTTTTAGACTTATGTTTAGTCCGGAGTTAGCTTGGGAGCTGACGTTGACGGATTGGTGCATAAACCTGTTGCATTAGCCGTTGCATAAACGACCGTTTGTGCACGGCTAGGTTTTACATAGGTAGCAACAATGCAGTGAGGGGCAATGTATGATGCTAGGCGCCAGCTTTACAGGGAAACAGCAAGGTTTGATTTAGTGGAATTGGCTCTATTTGCTCTTGGTTCAGAAATAGAGAACACTAGTCACTGACGCTACCGCCTGAAGTATCGATGAACCAAATAATTTCAAAGTTAGCTACCTTTCTAGGAATATCGTACACGACGGGCGACAATCACGCCTTTCTCCGTGAAGATGATGACAATTCGAAGCTCTTAATTCTGGTTCATGGCTTTACGGGCACGTATCGAACTACCTGGGGGCAGTTTCCCGAACTCATTATTGGCGATTCGAGTCTCAGTGACTACGACCTTTTGCTCTGGGGTTATCCCACCAGTCTGTTTCGCAGCAGCCCCGAAATATCGCGAATTGGCGAACGGTTAAAAACCGAGCTTGATCATCTTCCAGAGCGATATCAACATATTGTTATCGCTGCTCATTCAATGGGAGGACTCGTTGTCAGAGCAACAATCGTTTCTGCATTAACCCAAGGGCAACGACCAGATTTAACCAAGTTAAAGCACATCGTGTTGTTCGGCACACCCAATGAAGGGATCGAGAAAGCCGATCGTATCCCAAGAAGTGTTAAAAAACAGATCAATGATATGAAGACGACGAGTCGCTTTATTATTGATTTACGTAACCAGTGGCTCGATCGCGTCTATCGAGCTGACAAAATTGATGATCAATACCACCTTGCGATACCCACGACCACGGTAGCGGGATTAGAAGATCGATTTGTACCACACGGTAGCGTCTCCACTTTCTTTAGTGATAGCGAGACGACGGATGGTGATCACCGTGGCATGGTAAAACCGCCAGATACATCGCATTCCAGTTTTAAAATACTGCGAAAAAGAATGCTCGAACCTGCACCACTCTATGATGCAGTGGCAAAGTTGCCGGATTTACTGCACGCCAAGCCCAACTCCCTGCCGTTTGCGTCATTGGGTTCGTTGTTTAAGGGACGTGAGGCATTTCTGGACGATTTGCACGAGCAGTTGAATGAATCTCATCAGGGTACAACGGCGATCACTGATAAGGCCGATCCACAGCGGGCACACGCTGTTCATGGTACAGGTGGTATCGGCAAGACACGGGCAGCTATCGAATATGCCTGGCGCAACGCATACCGCTACAACGCCATGCTGTTTCTGTCGGCACAAACGCCCGAGATCCTACACAGCAATCTGGCCGGGCTAACCGAGTTTTTGCCGATCACTGGGTTGGAACAAGCACCGGATAAGCAGCGAACTAGCGAGGTGCTGAAGTGGTTGCAAACCCATCCAGGTTGGTTGGTAATTTTGGACAACGTCGATACATCTCCAGCGGCCGCCGCAGTAAAAGCTTTGTTTCCACTACTCACTCAAGGACATGTGCTGATCACCAGCAGATTGTCGCAGTGGAGTGCCGGTGTGAAGACACTGGATTTGGGCGTCCTGGAGCTAACTGATGCAACCGACTACCTGCTCGAAGCGACTGATGTGAATCGTATTCACACGGAACTGGATGCGATTGGGGCCGAACAAATAGCACTCAAGGTCGGACAACTGGCTCTGGGACTGGAACATGCTGCGGCCTATATCAATGCTCGCTATCTGGGACTCAACGATTATTTAGCACAATGGCAGCGTGATGAGGCGAAAATCCTGGAGACGTTTGATCTGGATCTGATCGAGTACCCGAAAGAACTTCTGGTCACCTGGAAATTGTCGGTTGATCAACTGGATGATCACGCTCGAGAATTACTCGATGTATTGAGCTGGTTAGCGCCTGAACCGATCCCCGATATGTTTTTTCAATCCGCGCCGGATCAGGGCCACGTAGTTGCGCGAGAAGCTATAGCCACACTGTGCAAATACTCCCTGGCCAACCGAATTCAAGAGGGCCAACAGCAAGGATTTCAGATACACCGATTGGTGCAAGCCAGTGCACGATATCATCAGAAAGCCGCAACAGATAGTGAGTTGCCTGCGCTGGAGAAAGCCTTAGCGTGGACCAACGAGGTGTATCAAGGCAATCCATGGGATGTAAGGGATTGGCCATTGCTGGAGCCCTTGGTTGAGCATGTTCAGACAGTCTGTGAATTTGGCGACGAGCATCAAAAAAGGGGCGAAGGTTACAGTACCTCGCGACTACTCAACGACCTTGGACAGTTTTTTCGCAGCAAAGCGCGGAATGCAGCCGCGGAGCCGTTGATGCGTCGAGCGCTGACAATCGATGAGAAGAGCTTTGGTGAGGATCATCCCAAGGTGGCCATACGTCTGAACAACCTGGCTCAATTGCTCCAGGATACGAACCGACTGTCAGAGGCGGAGCCGTTGATGCGTCGAGCGCTGACAATCGATGAGAAGAGCTTTGGTGAGGATCATCCCAATGTGGCCATACGTCTGAACAACCTGGCTCAATTGCTCAAGGCGACGAACCGACTGTCAGAGGCGGAGCCGTTGATGCGTCGTGCGGTCGAGATATTTCACGATTTTGGTAAAGCGACTGGGCATGTGCATCCGCATATGGAGGTTGTTAGCAGCAATTATAAAAGCCTGCTTGTGGAAGCTGGGCTATCACCCGAAGAAGCGCTTAATCGTGTACAAGAAATTTTCGCGTAATAGTTCTTTCTCGCAGGCATTGTTCTCATTACACCGATATCCACAGTGAAAGGAAACAACGCTAAGCAAGCTATATCGAATCCTGCGCGACACCCCTGCTTTGATGTGTGCACAAACGAGTGTTTGTGCAACGAATTCCCTCCTGACAGAAACACTGGTGTCGAGACTTGCGCAAACCTGTTGCAAAGTCAAATTGAATTGCAACAGGTATTTGCACGATGCGAGGAATCTGCGCAGCCCAAATCCCGGTAAAATGGGCCGGAACACGATCTTACTGTTGCTGGTAAAGAATTGGTTTCGTATTTCTCGGTTATCGAATAGCGTGCTACGGCGGCTTTGAGCGATGAAGCAGACTGTCGAACATGAACATCACGGACCATGCTGTACTTCCGCTGTGGGCACTTAGCAGCTATTTGTGGTGATTACCAATTTTGCCCTCTGAAGGTCGGCTAATTCGATAAATGCAGACATTTTAGTGTATCGACATTTCGCTCTGATGTTTCTGAGATATTTTTATTTCTCGTTTGGAAATTGCTCAGTTACAAGCTGTGGAATGTTGTAGATCTTGTCAAGAAGACTATTTAATATTTTTGGGTCTACGCGGATTCGTGTGGGTTGTACTATTATATTTTATGAATTACGGCGTGTGAACGGATGAAAGCTCGACGGGTCTGTTCTATCACCACAAGTGTGCGCTACTAAACTGGCTGGCATTTTAAGTGAGATCAGATTCGTACTCACCAAGCCTTTTTAAGCGCTGGTGCACTTTTTCGGCAATGTTCTCCAACGTAGCATCAAAGCCTTCAAAGTCACCTTTGTGGAGTATTTGTTTGTACGCTCGGATCGTTTTTTTGTTTTCAAGCCACTGTTCCATCCCGTCGCGCCACAGGTGTTTGTCTGCTTTTTCAATTGAAAAAGGACTATATATATAGGTGTTTAGCGATATAGCACCTTTTTCAAAGTACAGTACGATCTCTAAGTTTTTCTGTTTACCCTCTTGGTAGAAACGGTATCCTGGATACTGGTGCCAAATTACCGACTTTACTAAAACCTCTTCACCCAATTTTTCTGAAATGGACCGGCAAAGCCTTGTTTTAACCGCGTCATAGGCGTTCTTTTTGAGAGATTCAATCTCAGTTAGTTCTTCTAGATTTTCAAAGACAAACTGTGTTTTCTCTTTTTGCTCAGGTTCGTTGCTCATCAGTTGGTCCAAGTGAAGAATGAAGTCGCGAAGATAAACGCACCACTTGTTAAATGGTTGTTCAATGAAATGGCTTCCTAGCTCTTCCTTGAGGGCGGCCACGAGTCTCGGGTAGCTTAAGCCTTTCCAGCCCTCGGGTGAATCTCCGTTTGGTGAAAGGACAACATAAAGCGGGCGTGAGCCCTGTAGATGCTGGTTGTAGTGTTTTTCAGCGAATGCTTCGTAGTCAGCGAAAGGATTGCTCTCTTGGTGATGGTATATTTTATTTTCTATCACCATCAACCAGTCACTGCCCTTTAGCAGAAGATCGATACGGTAGTTATTGTCTGTATTCGATTCGCGTTCGGGAGCAGAGGCTAGCGTTAAGTCTGTAGGGAATTCTTCTGCCGAGAGGTCAAGCGACGTGAAAAGGGCTCGCAACACCGGTTTCCCAAGTCTGTGATCTTCGTTGGTATCACAAAAATAGGCCAGTACATCCGTCGTCGGGTTTTCGTAATAACCTCTACCACCGATACTGAAAAGAGTCTTTTCAGGCACGGGCAGTTGCGGTAGCTCCTTGATGCGGGGGAGTAGGTCACGTATCTGTTGCAGACTCATAGGTTGCCTTTTAAGAGGGGTGTGTATCTAGCGACAGTACTTTTATTGGTCACATTGGAAAAAACTAATCTATACCGCACTTGCGTAGCTGCACTAATCAAGCAGCAATCCCATGAATAAACGTCTGCGCAAAATTAACAATCTTATCCAGTACCCGGGTCCGGGTAGGGCCACGCTCCGCCAGTTTCATCGGTTTCGTTATCAAATGAATAATGTCCGGATCAGGCAACGGATTGGCTCCTGTGTACACATGGCTGAAGTACAAATTCTGACCGATATCAGTGTTTAGTGCAAATTTGCATATTCCGGCGCTAGTTGATCACCGATTCTGGAGCAAGGTGATCATCCGTTCTGGCCGAAGGTGATCACTGATTCTGCTCTGAAGGTGATCACTTTTGACCAACAACCAGAATCGCTGATCAGCTTGGCAGAATCACTGATCACCATGCCAGACCCGGTGATCACCTTCGACCAGAACCAGATCTAACGCATTGTTTTTCCAGTCGCTATCCTGCGTGACTCATTCAACACGAGCACACAGGTTTGGCCACACCGAGACTCCCCATGCGAAAGATCCGAACCATCCTGCGTCTGCGCTTTGAGGCTGGCCTGAGCCAGCGGCAGATTGCCACCTCCCAGAACATCGGCTACGGGTACGGTAGCCAACTACCTGAGCCGCGCCCGCACCGCTGGCCTGTCGTGGCCTCTGCCTGAGGGCATGGGCGAGCGTGAGCTGGGAGCAGCCCTGTTTCCGACACTCAAGAGCCGACACCGATCTGATTTCGCTCCACCTGATTTTCCCACTCTGCAGCAGGAACTGACGACCAAAGGCATGACGCTGCTACTGCTATGGCAGGAGTACCGCGAGGCGCACCCTGACGACGGTTATAGCTATTCGCAATTCTGCCATCGATACAACGATTGGCTCGGCACACAGAAGCGCTCGATGCGGCAGATCCATGTCGCTGGGGAGAAGTGTTTTGTTGACTACGCAGGCAGCACTGTGCAGATCGTTAATGGCTCTACCGGTGAGTTCGTTAAGGCACAGATATTTGTGGCTGTACTGGGTGCATCAGGCTATTCGTTTGCGCACGCATCGTCGTCACAAACCGAAGCGGACTGGATTCACAGTCACAACGCAGCCTTTGCTTTTTTTGGTGGCATCACTGAAATTGTCGTGCCTGACTGCTTGAAGTCTGCCGTTATAAAGTCGATCCCTTGGGTGGCCACAATCAACTCTGCGTACCAAAGCTGGGCGGACTATTCAGGCACAGTCATCATCCCTGCACGGGTGAGAAAACCAAAAGATAAAGCGAAGGCCGAGCTTAGCGTGCTACTGGTCACTCGCTGGATTTTGATGCGACTTCGACACCACACCTTCTTCAGCCTTGGCCAGTTGAATGATGCGATTGCACAACTGCTGGAGTCGTTAAACGAGCGCCCCTTCCAGAAGCTACCAGGCTCACGCAAAAGCCAGTTCGAGGACATCGAACGTGAAGCCCTTAAAGCGCTTCCTGTAACACCCTACGAGTATGTGGACATACTCGACGCCCGTGTGCATATCGACTATCACATTGAGTAAAAACTGCATTACTACCCTGTCCCTCATAACCTGGTGAAAAGTACTGTCGAAGTCCGTGCAAGTAACAAACTAGTCAGCGTTTATTCACGTGGGCAACGTGTTGCCTGCCACGCCAGATCAGAGGTGAAAGCTGGATACACAACTCTGATTGAACATATGCCCAGTGGACACCGGTTTATGGCCGAGTGGTCTGTCGAGAGGTTCGAGTCCTGGGCGGGTGACATTGGCAAATCAACACTGCAGATGACGAAAATACAATTTGGCAAAAAACGTCTGACTATACAGTCTTATCGCGCTGTGCTGGCATCACTGGCACTGGCTAAAACATACGATCGTGTGCGACTGGAAGCGGCGTGCCAACGAGCGCTGGAGATCGGTTCACCAACGCGCACCAGCGTTGAATCGATTCTGAAAAAGGGGCTCGACAAACAGCCTCTGGAGAGCACCAGGAAGGCAGAGCTTCAGGACGACTTGTTTTTGCAGGATCACGAAAACGTTCGTGGTTCTGATGCGTTCAACTAGTGCTTGACGCCATGTGTTTACCCGGTTGGCGAGGCCGGTCATCTTCGCCATCAATCTGTTCAACACAAACCTGAGAAATTCTATGCAACACGATGCACTTGTCGCGCTATTGCGCACACTGAAACTTACCGGTATGGCCGATGCGTACGAACAACAACTCGAGCAACCGACGACACACGACGATCTGAGCTTCCATGAGCGACTATCCTTGCTTATCGATAGGGAGGCATGCTCACGTAGCAATACACGCGTGGCACGCTTGCTGAAAACGGCACAGCTAAAAGTCCAGGCACAACCCGACGACGTCAATTACAGCCATCCGCGGGGGCTGCAAAAAAGCGCGTTCGCTGCACTGCTTTCCGGGCAATGGATATCGGGGCATCAGAATGTTTTTCTCACAGGCCCCACCGGTTGCGGAAAGACATACCTTGCCTGCGTGCTGGCCACTCAGGCATGTCGTCAAGGCTACTCGGTGCGCTACTTCAGGGCATCACGCTTACTTGAGGCATTGTCGATTGCACACCATGACGGTCGCTTCTCCAAGCTCATTGCCCAGCTTGCCAAGACGGACGTACTTTTGCTTGATGACTGGGGTCTTGAGAAGCTCAATCTTGGGCAACGCAACGACATGTTAGAGCTGATGGAGGATCGGCATGGATCCAAATCCACGCTGATAACCAGTCAACTGCCAGTCAAGAATTGGCACGCTTCAATTTGTGATGCCACTCTTGCCGATGCGATTCTGGATAGGCTCGTTCACAACTCTCACCGCGTTGTTCTCAAAGGTAAATCAATGCGGGCGATGGATCCAACGGTGCCTGGTGAAAATCCACCAGACTGATCACCTGCGGTGATATTCTCCAACCTCGCGCGTTAGCTCTGTGCGGTGATCACCTTGAGCCAGAACCGGTGATCAGCTTGGCCGGAATATGCAAAATTCCGACGGGCCGCTTCCAAGCGGATACCGGAGCCTATCAAAGTCTTGTTTACACGACTCGGGAACTACCGGTAGTGGCCGGTAATCGCCCTCAATGTCGTTAAGATTACTCTGTTTGCCCGGCAAGTCAGTGAACCCAAAATACACTCAACTGAGACGTACTTACATTAAGAATCGATCGAAGAACTTGATTAGACGTTCATTGTGAACGTTTTCCGCATCGCTGCGATGCAGGTGATCCTCTCCTTCATCATAATGAACCTCGGTGTGTTCGACTCGGTTCGAGAGCTTGTGTTCTAACCGCCTGGTCATCTCAACATCCCAAGTACGATCTTCCGCTCCATGGCTAAGACAGATGGGACCACGGTAAGCTTCTATCGAAATTGGCGTGGTTGGCTTGAGCTCCTCGGAAGACCCACGCCACGACCATGCTCGATCGCCCGGGTCCCAAGTCTGCCAACCAGGGTCACCACTGTCGCGGTAACGTTTCGCATCAAATGCTCCGCATACAACGTCAGCAGGGCTGTGAGCTGCCAACGCATCAGCCTGTTCTCTCGAACCGTCAGCAGCCATAAGTGCTGCCAAAAGAAGTGCATGCTCGCCTCCGCGCGATACCCCGTATAAACCTACTTTTCCAGTACAGAACTCAAATTGCCGTAGCGCTAGTAGAGCCTCCTCAGTTCGATCAATAGGAACGTCCCTGATTGCACCAGCGTTCCATGCATTGCCACCAATTGAGTAAGTGTGTGGGTAAGCAATAAAACCGTGTGCAGCGAGCAATACTGAAGTTCGGTGTGACCAACCAGATAGACCACCCTCAGATCCGTGAAGAATCAATACGGCAGGAAACGGGCCGCCATCTGCTGGACCATACGTGGTGCCGAACTCAGGTAATAAACGGCGTACGATCTTCAACATACTACTTATCTCTTCGGCTGAATTGAGTTAGAACGACGGGAAAGACCAAATAGGGTACGGGCGTTCGATTCCTAAAGCTTAAAACATCAGAAGTATTTCAATCCCATAATACGGCAGTTTGTCTACCGAAATGAATGCGATTCTCGAACCTTTCCAACAGCAGGAATAGGCCGACAGCGGAACAAATCTGCCACCCAGAATGATCTACAGAGGAGGGGGTGTGATAGGTCGTTAGAATTGTTCCAACAGGCTACCTAATTTACCAAGATTTAGATTCAAGCGCTCTCCATTCTGATGACAGTCATCAAGGTGGCCAAAGTCAGCTTTGTCAATATTTAACTGACTGTCAAGCTTAGTTACACTCCATCCATGACGATTACTGGATAACAGCATGATCTGGGCGCTGTTAAAACAAAAACCACAGTTGAAACTACTTCTCTACTTGATATCCTCGGGTTTGTTGATTGTCCAATAGTAGATACTCCTTCTGTGGAATCTGCATCATCAAAATCAGGGGGATAAATCGCTGAGACTCTTATGTTCGTTCCCTTTAACTCATGGCGAAGTTTGTCGCTGAATCCGGATTGACCGTGCTTCGCTGAATAAAAGGGAACCGAACCACCTTTTAGATCCCATCCAAGAAGCCCTGACGTTGACACGATTGTGATTATATCAGCGGCAGAAGAATTATTGAGCCCAGGAAGCAGTCCCTTAGTTATAAGGATTGTCCCAGAAACAGTGGCTGCTATCGTAGAGATGATATCTGTTTCAGATAATTCGTCAATTTTTCCAGCCAACCATTGCGCGCCATTATTTACTAGTACGTCAAGACTTGAATTATCAGCAAGGGTGAGTTCGCATGCTCTAGAAATGCTACTTGGATTGGCAAGGTCACAAGACACCGCTAATGGCTTCCTACCTGTTCTATCCTTTATCGTAGCGGCAACAATGGCCAAAGCAGACTGATTACGACCAAAAAGAACTACATCAGCTCCAAGATCAGCTGCGACGATCGCAATACTGCGGCCGAGGCCACGACCAGCTCCTGTTACTACCACGCGTTTATTAGATAATGCTTTGTCCAACTCTTCCATGAACTACCATTCCTACTATTATTCAGTGGTTGCTGATCTATGTTCGCTCGTGGCCGACAGCCGACCATATCAGACACTCAGAATGATCAAAGGGGGGTAAATGATAGGTCGTCTGGAATATGCCGAAATCCCGCAGTCTTCTAGCATCATATCAGGTTCTTCAGACAGGCCGCTCAGTCCTTCTTTACAGCCATCGGGTTTGTTGCTTAGTGTGAGTCCGCTCAAGACTCAAAAGCGTAATATTATGAATTGTTTTCCTCATGAGCCGTTGTTAAGGCTCATGAAACGGTAGCACAAAATTGGTAGGTTTAACTGTCGGCTCCATTCGTACCAACAGGAATCGGTGCGTGTTAATTTTTAGTATTTTTTAGAAACAGAGCGCAGCTTGACCGCTAGCTCATATTCCATTAACGAAACATGAGTGAGTTCAGAGCACGCAAGTTGAAGATCGACACTAATATTTTTGGCAATTATTATTCCTCTTACTTTTTCATCATCTTCTGCTAAATTTTGCTTGATCCAATTTACATAGCGCAAGAGCTGCCCCACTACCTTGTCATATCCTTTCGAGACTTTTAATTCAATAACAACGTAATTATCATCTGCATCTTTAGCTAGCAAATCGATGTATCGACCTCCCACTGGATACTCTACACCAGTGATGCCTTCATCGCGATAGAGAAGTAAGCCCCGTTCAACTAACTGTAGGTTTTTTGCCAGAAAATCACGCAAGTCACGCTCGTAAGCGAATTCACCGGTTCCTTCAGCCTTATCAGTACTCAACTCATCTTCTGCAAGAGTATTTTCTGAAATGGGTGCAGGATCTGTTTTAGGATCATGCAGTCGAAAGTTACTGCTGTCTATTTTGAAAAAATGATCATCCGATCCGTCTGCTCTAACACTATATTGAATCCGCGAAGGAGCATTAGTAGAAAGTCGAACTAGATGAGCTGCCACTGTGCCTGGTTTTATTTTTGGATAGTTCTCTGCAAACCATTGCACTACTTGTTCACGACTAAAAATATCGCCCTTCTCTAGCTCCATTGCTGGGATCATCTCCTGCATTAGAATTCGAACTGGCCTTTCATACATTGATGGCAAACTATATTCTCCAATATGAAGCACTAAGCTTGTCGTAGCTTGCTGTTGAATTGATGAGATAGTAATAGCAGCGTAGGGATTGCAAAGCCAACTGTCAAGTTCACAGTTCGGTTAGTTGTCTGTCAATCTTTGTTAGAGCTCTTTTGGTTTGAAAACAGCTTCAAGCGGCCTCTAATCGAATCGAACTATTTCATTTTTCATTGAGTACCAAAAATCACTATCCAGCTTTTTAATTTCGATAGTTTCTTCTATTTGTAATCCAACTCCAAACTCGTATAGGTAATCTGCTAGTTGAAGACCATCAACAAGAATCAGTGTGGTAGCACCGTTCAGACTTTCTGCATATTGTAGGGCGCCCTTTGAAAACGAAGACGTCGTAATGAATACTCCATTGTTGGATTGGCGACGGCCAGCGCGCCAGCAAAGTTCTAAATTTCTTCTCGACCGATGCTGTTGGTCGTTGTGTGCCGTTCACCCTGTATGTGTATCTTGCCGAGCCCTAAAAATCTTGCTTAAACAATACCGTCTATTCCGCCATCGTTTGTATAGAATGTTACAACGCCAGAAATCTTTACCTCGTCGCCATATCCCATTTTTGTAACATTGAGCTCGGCCACTCTGGGCACTTTCATTCAATACGAATCAGGGAACGATGTTATCGATTCTTGCTGGAATTCTCATTTTTTATAACGCGCTTAGAAGTGGCCTCACATACTTGGTAAGTCTGACCCGGTCAGAGGTGAAGCGATCTGGTTACTCGCCCACTTGGAAAGGAGAGTTGGCGCATCTGCTTGAGCAGAGAGCAACGCACGACAGACTCCGCAGGTAAGCCAGGGCGACCTGTTTTCTTTACAGCATTCATCTGTAAATCGACTGACACCCAATCAAGAATCTCATCATGTCGGTCCAAAAACGCTAAAATCGCTTACAGCTCACGACCAATCTCGTGATCGCTGAAAATATCGAATATACTGGTATTGACAGTGAGCTGAATTCGCATTGTTATCTCCGGTGGTTTTGTGTTTCTTTATAAATCAATTGCTTGACGAATAAAGTACCAAAAATCACCGGAACTTATTTGGCTATGTCCGAATTTCGCAAAGTAGCTAAACCTGATTGAGACAGTCCGTGTATTGTCAAAGGTGTTCTCATACTGTACGGAACTTGGAGGGAATTTGCGCAGGAATATCGACGTCGCCGATGACCAGCATGATCAAGTCGGCGAACGGTTTCAGAGTGCGGAACCCGCTAGCGCGATTTTTCACAATTTTGGCCACAC
>Ga0209828_1003407_pt1 | contig 12141 bp, 7 predicted proteins | sample MaitaG_FD_187429 | JGI IMG/M metagenome (GOLD analysis project Ga0209828, IMG submission 187429) | Marine algal microbial communities from Maine, USA - Maine_Asex2 metaG (SPAdes) (version 2) | ecosystem: Host-associated > Algae > Red algae > Unclassified | place: Maine, USA | collected 2015-01-05
GGGCGAGGGAGGTCAGAGCGGCGGCGCGCACTTGAGGTCCCGTGCCTTTTTTCCGGGCCAGTTTGCTCAGGGCCGGGACGGCTGGGGCGGCGGCGCGGTCGCCGAGGGTGATGATCACGCCGGTGAGTTGCGCGCCTTTTAGTTCTGACAAGGCGTTCACCAAGGCTTTGCCGGCGGCGGGGTCGGGGATGCGTTCGAGGGCGTCGCGGGCGTAGTCGTGCAAGTGTTTGTCGGCGAGCAAGTCGGCCAAGACCGGCACCGAATCGGCGGTGCCGACGCGACCGAGTTCGTCGCAAGCGTTGGCTTTTTGTTCCATGGTTGCATCGGCCGTGGCCAGGACCTTGAGGGCGCTGGATTGGTCCGCGAACGCGAAGCCAGCGAGGGCGAGAAGAAGAATGAAGATGAGTTTCATAATGTTCCTTAGATGGACTAAGCCGTTAGATGTGCCAGGGAGCGCGACGGGCGCGGCTGCGCATGCGGTTGGCTTCGTCGTCGCCGACAAAAGATTCGGTGGTCGGATCGAAGCCCATTTTGCGGCCGAGTTTCCAACTGATCGCGGCCGCGTGTCCGGCGATGTGGCCGTAGCGGGCGACCGAGGCGTTGCACACCGGTTGCTCGCGCGACTTCACGCAGTCGAGGAAATTGCGCACGTGCTGGATCGGGTCGGTACCGTAGTGTTTCTCGTCGAAGGTCTCGCCTTCGATGAGCTTGGGATCACTGAACGCCATGTTGCCGTTGTCGCCGGCTTCGACCCAGCCTTCGTCGCCTTCGAAGCGGATGGGGCAGCTGCCGAGGTTCGGTTGCCAGTCGCCTTCGCCGCGGAAGCCGGAGAGCCGCATGATCAGTTTCACGCCGTTGGCGTATTTCGCGTGAACGGTGGTGTCGTTGATCGCTTCGAACTCGACCGGGGTGGTGCCGTCGGTTTGCGCGCCCCACTGGCATAGATCGACCGTGTGCGAACCCCACTCGAGCAAGCGGTAGCCGGTCGCCAAGCCATGGTGCAGGCGCCAGCGGCCTTGGCAGTATTTGCTGTTGTACGGACGCCACGGGGACGGGCCGAGCCAGCGTTCCCAGTCGATCACTGATTTGTCCGGCAAAGGTTCTTCCGGCAGCCAGGGCAGGTCTTCGGTGAGTTCGAGAATGCCGGCGTGGACACTGGTGATGTTGCCCAGTTTGCCGGTGTGCGCCAGCTTGGCGGCGAGCGCAAAGTTCTCAACGCTGCGCCGCTGCGTGCCGGCTTGGAACACGCGGCCGTAACGGGTGATGGTGTCATCGAGTTCCTGCGCCTCGCGAATAGTCATCGAACAGGGCTTCTCGGAATACACGTCCTTGCCGTGCTTGGCGGCGATCATCGATGCCAGCGCGTGCCAGCGGTCGCCGGTGGCGATCAGCACGGCGTCGATGTCGTCGCGTTCGAACACCTCGTACATATCCTGAACGGGTTCGCAATCCTGATCGGCCACCTTCTTTGTGTAGCGCTGGACAATTTCGCGGCGCTCCTTCTGCGGATCGGCCACGGTGACGAACTGCACTTCAGGCTGTTTGAGAAAACAACTGAGAACTTTGCGCCCGCGACCGCCGAGTCCAACGCCGCCGAGGACAATGCGGTTGCTGGGCGCCACTGCGCCGTCACGGCCGAGCGCGGAGGCGGGAATGATCATCGGCATGGCAATCGCCGCCGCGGTGGTTTTGAGAACAGTACGGCGAGATTTTTTCTGGCTCGATTTTTTCATGGGTGGACCTGAGAGGGATTGGGGAAATCTGCGAGTGCTGTTTCATTTCACCATTCCGAGCATGGGCGCGTCAAAGAGAATGCCGACAATCTGGTCCAATCTTAGATCAGTGGTTTGCTGGCGGAGCCGGTATGTAGCACGGGTTTTAAAACCGTGGGACCGGAGATTGAACGTTGGAGGTCTCAATGCGTTCGTTCGGCCAACGGCAGCCGGAGCGAATCACGGCAGACGGTCTGACCAATAAATTCGTGCCAAGGTCACGGACTGCAAGTCTGAGCCTGCGGGCTAAAGCCCGCAGGGCAAACACGGGCTAAAGCCCGCGCTACATTCGGTTCAGGGAAACAGAAATAAGAGCATCGCTGCACGCGCATCAGCGACGTTTCTTTACACCAGCATCTCGTAACGCCAGTCCGCCAAGGGAACCAAGCCGGCGAGTTCGGGAACGAAATTGCAGCCGAAGGGCGCGTCGATCAAACTGCTGACGGACACGCGTCCGTCGCGGATCGCCACCGTGGGCACGTCGATGCGGCCGCGTTCGTAGAGATCGTCGTGATGCCTCATCACCTGCGCCTGCAAGGCAGTTGGGAACTGGCTGAGTCCGCGGAAATAATGGTGGCCGTTGCGTTCGACGTGCTCGACCCCGAGCGTTGCCGCCACCGCCAGATCTTGCAACAAGGCGACCGGCCCGACGTTCACCAAATCTTCGCCGCTCATCACAGTCGGTTCCGAACGCGCCGCGAACGCGCAGGCATTGATCAGACCTTTGATCACGCCTTTGCAATTCTTGTGACTCGTCCCGACGTAGCCGCGGGCCAGCGCCTGGGCCGCGCTTTCGAGTTCGCCGTCGGACTCGTCGATGATCATCGGCGGACGCCCCGCCCAAGCGCGCAACTCGCGGCCGGTCTCGTCGGACAAGGCGACATCGCGATGAAACGGTTGTTCGACAAAACAGAGGCGCGACAAATCGGCGGACTCGGCCAAGCCCGCCCACATCTCACGAAACGCAGCCACCTCGCGGTACTGTTCGTTGCCGTCCAGCGTGAACGCGAAATCACGCCCGTCGAGCAAGCCGGCGATGGTGCTCATGCGGTCCACATCGCGTTCGACGGTGCCGCAAAGTTTGAGTTTGAAATGGCTGAGTCCGTAGGCGGCGATGCACTGATCGAGCGAATGCGGCAAGCCGTCGTCGACCGGCTCGGCGATGTCGGCCGGGGTGAGCGGATCTCCGAGTCCGACGGTGTGCCGGGCGATCACCGACCGCCGTGGGGCGGGCAGCCGCGACGGGTCCGCGACGGCTGTTGGAATGCCGAGACGATCGCTCTCGCCACCCCGAACGAGTTCGGCGAAGGGTGTGTTCCAGGCGCGGCACAACGCGTCGAGCACCGCGCGTTCGATCATGCTGCTACCAAAGCTGGTGAGCAAGGGCGGTAGATCCTCGGCCCGGCCGGCTTCGTACAGCGCGCGCCAGAACGAGTAAAAGTCGCTGGCAGGACTACCGGCCCCGCCGCGTTCGAGAGCGCGGTCGCCGGCGCGGGCGATGACCTCGATCATCTCCTCGATCTCCTCTTGGAACGGGCGTTCGGCCACCTTGGTGAACCACTTTGGCGCCAGGCTGTCGGCCGCCGTGCCGAACGCGCGTTCGCCACTCGCCGTCAGTTCGACCCGAACAAACAAATGCGGCACCACCTCGAGTGAGGCGATGCCATATTTGAACGGGAAGCGCGTGCGCAGGTTCGCGATATGATACTCGATGCGATGCAGTTCAAACGTCATTGAACCGAGTCTGACAAAGCGGCTTGGTTCGGGCTAGATTTCTTTTCCTGCAGTTCGGAGGCCCGAGTCGCAAAACCAACGGGAATTCTTTGAACGAAAGTCCCTGCGAGAATGTTTAATCTATGTACGTTTCGTTCACCCACGAGAGGCTTCGACCGACATGAACTTTACCAAACTCCCCCTGCTCCTCGTGCTCGCCGCCACCTTGATTCTGCCCGCGAGCGCCTGTGTCAACACGACCTACTCGCCGATCGAGGAGCGACAGATCACCGACGACGTGACCAAGTTGATCATGGGCGAACACCCCAAGCACTCGGAGCATTTCTGGTACCACGAGATTAAACGCAACGACCGCGAACTCGAGGCTGATCCGGACGACGTCGAAGCGCTCAACGACCGCGCTGTCGCGCAGCTCAAACTGAAAAAATACAACGAGTCCGAGCAAGCCTTTCTCGACATCGAATCGCGCTTTCCCGGACGCTACAAAACCGCGTCCAATCTCGGCGTGCTATACAAGAAAACCGGTGACTATGAGAAAGCCGCCGAACACACCAAGAAGGCACTCGCGATCAAACCGAGCGGCCACCTCGGACTCGGCGACTACTACCAGCGTATGCTCGGTTGGCGCGACAAACATAAAGGCATCGCCACCAACGCCACCAGCCCCACCAGCTCTACCAGCTCCAGCCCGCCCCAAGAAAACTTCCTCGGCATTCCGCACAGCGCCAGCCCAGAGGAGGTCGCCGCGCATCCGCTGGTGAACAAAGAACATCTACTCACCCTGATCAAAGCCGACCGCCACTTTGCCGATGTGTACGCCGTGCTCGGCGACGTGCTGGCGGCCGAAGGCGACCTGACCAACGCCCTGCGCGCCTATCAACGCGCCATGGAACTGGACGAGGGTAATACGTTTTATCAGAGGCGTTACGCCGATGCCTTCGGGTATGAACCGCGCAAACCCGAGGGACATGATTTTGCCGCCGAACGCCAAGCGGTCGAACTCTGGCTGGAGGAATACCAGTCGGTTGAAATCTTCAAGCTCTCCGAACGCGACCCAGACCAACTACCGCCTCTGGCCGGCGAAGTGATCAAAGAAATGACGGCACGTAATATCGCCACGCCAGTCTACACCGAAACCATCTACAAGGCCGAGAAGCAGGGCCAAGGAAGCTACATGATGCTGATGCTCGTTGCCTTGGTCGTATTTGTCGTCGTCCCCATCCTCGGGGTCACCGCTCTGGTGTTGGTTGTGCGCAAGTTTCTGCGTTCGCGGCGTGTCGCCTGAGGCGGGCTATTGAATGCTATCAGTAGTTGGTAACCGGTAGCTGGTAGCCGAGAGTTGGTAGCCGGGAGTTGGGGCTTTCGGCCGCCCGTTCATGAGGTGGCAAACTTCCGCCATAGTATGGCAAACTTCTGCCACCTTATGGCAAGGTTCTGCCAGTACCCCGAACCGAGATTCTAAACGTGATTTAGTGATTCAGCGCTCTCGGCTCGGGAGGCCCCTCGCCCTCCAGATTCTGAAGCATGAAATTCGAGATTTGAGATCCCCCGCCCGCAGGGCCCGAGACCACTGAACACTGGTTACTGATCACAGATTACTGATCACTCCGCCTTGGCGGCCGGGGCCGGTTCGATCCGCTTGGCTGGGATCGCCCGGCCATTTTGCAACAATGTGAGCATCTTGCCTTCTTTATCGAAGATCAAGGTGGCGTCGACCACCTTGTAAACGAAGGTCACCTCCGAACGGGCATACACGGGGACTGTGGGTTGTTCGCCGAGCTTGGCTTGCAGTTGGCCGCCCACGCGCTTGATGACAAAGGTCGGACCCAGCGGCATTTTATATTCGCCGACATAACGGTCGAGCACGTCGGCTCCGAGTTGCAGATCTTTTTCACCGCGCTTGACCACAAAGGCCTGATCCGCCGGCACCGACCCTGCGAGTTGCCGCACCAGGTGTTCACCGAAGGCATCGATCTGGGCAAAGTGGCCGGTCGCCAAAACCACCACCGCCACATCGAACTCGCGGTTGAACGCCGCGTAGGCATGATAGCCGTAGGTCTGGCCATTGTGCCACCACGTGCTACCATCGCGGGCGCGATGCCAGCCCAGACCGATGTGGCCACTGGGGATCTTCTTCACTGGTTTGCGGCTGCCGGCGAGCGCGGCTTCGAGCGGGGCATCGAGTGTTCCGTCCGAGGCGAGTTCGGCGCGCAGCAACTTGAGCATGTCGTTCGCGGTCGAACGAATCGCCCCCGCCCCTTCGAACATCGGCATTGCCCAGAGCTTCTGCGCCTGATGCGCTTCGTCATAACCCGGAGCCAAATGGGCCAGCCGTTCCGGACTGGGTTCGATCCAGGTATTGGTCATCGCCAAGGGGACCAACACGCGTTCGCGCAGTAGGTCTTCGTAAGACGGTTTGTCCGCCGTGCGGGCGAGGGCGACGCCGAGCAAACCGGCGCCGAAGTTGCTGTACTCGCTGCGCGTTCCGGGCGGTGAACGAAACACGATGCTTTCGACCCCGCGTCGCAACTGCGGCATCTTATAGTGCGCATAGGGATCGCTTGGGTCTTTGGCGGGGAACAGGTTGCCGGGCAAGCGCGCCAGTCCGGCGGTGTGCGAGGCGAGTTGCTTCAAGGTGATCGGCCGTTCCGGCGCGCCCTCGTTCTTCGGCTTGAACGACGGCACGTCCCAGTCGGCCGGTAGCAACTCGGCCACCGCTTGATCCAGTTTTGCGTCACCGCGCGCGACCGCGTCCGCGAGCAGGATCCCGGTAAAGCCTTTGCTGATCGAACCGATGCCGAAGGCGGTGTCCGCGTTCGGGGCCGTGTCGTCTTCTGGCGACATGCGTCCGAAGCCGGCGCTATACTGGTCCTCACCGCGGATCACGCCGACCGCCAAGGCGAGCCCGCCGGCCTCGATCAAAGCCGGGACTGAGTTCGTGACGATCGCCGTTAGAGAGGCTGACGGCTTGGCAACCTGCTGGGCCTGAACAAACGGGGGCGCAACCGCCCAAAGCGCAACCGCCCAAAGCACAACCGCGAACCCCAGTACAATCGTTCGCATTTTTTTGCCGTTCGGACGCGTGCAGCTTGCGTCGCGTAAACGTTACAGCGCGGCTTTAACCGCTTTGGCCAACGCCGGACCGCGCAAATTGGTGGCGATGACTTTGCCGTCTTTGCCAACCAGGAAGGTCGCGGGAATGCCAGTGATGCCGTACTTCGAGACCAGCGGAGAGTCCCAGCCTTTGCCGTCGAAAATTTGCGGCCAGGGCAATTCGCGTTTGTCGACGAAGTCGGTGAGCGTGGAGGCTTTCTTGTCGAGCGAGATGGCGAGCACTTCGAAGCCTTGCTCGTTGAAATCGGCGTAGGCTTTTTTGACCGTGGGGATTTCAGCGATGCAGGGTCCGCACCAAGTCGCCCAGAAATCGACCAGCACCACTTTGCCTTTCATATCGGCGAGATCGACCATGCTGCCGTCGGGGGACTCGCCGGCGATCTCAAGCGTATCGCCGACTTGGGGCACGTTGAACTCGGCCATCAAGCCATCGAGAAATTGTTCGAGCATCGCCACTTCTTCGTGGTCTTTAAAATCTTTGAGCAGTTGCGTTTTCACCTCGCCGGCTTTTTCCTTCTGCCGGGACTCGGTGAGGAAGCTCATGTAGGGCTGAACGAATCCGAGCGCGAGTTCGCGCATGCTGGCGTCGGCGCCTTTTTCCATCGCGGCGTATTTCTTGTCGTAGATCGCGCCCTGTTTTTCGGTTTGTCCGGAGGCGGCGTAGGCGTCGAGCAGCGCTTCGTTCGCGGCGTCTTTATCTTCCGCAGCCGGGTTCTCGGCGAGGTAGCTTTCCAACGCGGCGGCCTTTGCCGTCTCGTGCGTCTTGACGATATCCGCCACGGACTGTCCGAAGCTGAAGGAGGCCGCGAGCAGGGCGGCGGAAAAAAGGAGGAAGGTGCGTTTCATGATGATCCTGACGAGGTGCGCGTTTAGGTCGGTTTGTTAAGCCGGCTTGTTTGGGACGGCTTGTTTGCTTGTTTATTGGTCAAGCAAACGCGTTGGTTCTTGCAAGTGCAACCGATAAATTCAGCAGAACCCCTAGATCCCGGCCTCTATCTGGTCGGCACCCCTATTGGTAATTTACAGGATATCACCCTGCGCGCGCTGCGCGTGATCGCCACTGCGGACGCGGTCCTAGCCGAGGACACGCGGCACTCGCGACGCCTGCTCGATCGCCATGAGATCTCTCGGCCGCTGACCAGTTGCCATCAGTTCAACGAACGCGCGCGGGTCGACTGGGCCGCCGAACAGATCGCCGCCGGGCGCAGCGTCGCATTGATCACCGACGCGGGCATGCCGGGGGTCTCCGATCCCGGTTCGCGGTTGGCGCGCGGCCTGCGCGAACGCGGACTGAACGTATTTGTGGTGCCCGGGCCCTGCTCGGTGAGTTCGGCGGTGGCACTGAGTGGGTTCTGCGACGGCGGCTATGTCTTCGTCGGCTTCCCGCCGAATAAGTCGGCTGGTCGGCGGCGTCTGGTTGAAGCCCTGCGCGAGGAACGCCGCGCGGTGGTGCTGTTCGAGTCCACGCACCGCTTTAAAAAGTTGCTCGCCGACCTCGCCGAACTGCAGCCCGAACGCGAATTGTTCGTCGGTCGCGAACTCACCAAACGACACGAGGAAGGCCGCAGCGGCCTCCCCGCCGAACTCGCCGACCACTATGAAACCCACTCGGTTAAAGGCGAATTCGTGCTGGTGCTTGCGCCGATACCTAAGAAATAGGCCGATATAGGCGTTATAATCGCCCGTGAATTTTATACGGCTCACGGATCGCACATTTGGTGTAATTTGTCATACGTGCGACGGAAATATTCAAAAACCCATAGACGAATCGCGGTGGCAATTGCCGTCGGCGGCCTGGTGGCGAGCGTCGGTCTGTGGGCGCTGATGCACAGCATCTCGTGGCCGATGATGGGCCTGGTGTTCACGCTCATCGGCATCTGGTCGGTTCGCGATCACGCCCGCGCGTTCGGCGAACTGGAAGACTAGGAAGTAGTCGATAGCTGGTAGTCAGTAGTTGGAGGAAGGTGGCTACGCCGGCTTTCAAAGCTTCTTTGCAAGCCCTCGACCCGCTGGAAGCGCGTCGTTGCGATACCGGCTGGAAGGCCGGTACTACTTTGCGTAGTTCGGCCGCTCCGCGGAGGCAAAAGAATGTGGGGCAGAGGAATGTTGTGTGGTTTGCCGTGAAGTTTCGGACGAGAGATTCCGCGTTTTTCCGCGTTTTTTCCGCGGTCTAAGAGCCGTGAAAAGGTGCGGGAGGCCGGCCACGAAGATAAAGAATTTTCTACCCGGTATCGCTGTCGACGGGCGCGGCCGTCGTAGTAGCGCGGCGGATTCACCGCACGCCGAAGGCCCTAAAACAACGTCGCCAGTAACACCCCGGACGCGCCCAGGCCCATGCCCAGCACTTTGCGCAAGGTCAGCTTCTCTTTCAGAAAGATCGTCGCGAGAATCAGAATGAAGAACACACTGGTCTGGTTGAGCACCGCGACCGTGGTCACGCCGGCAAACTTGAACCCGGCAATCCACAAGCCCATGCCGAGGTAGGCGCCGAGCCAACTGCCGAGCACCAACCAGCCCCAGGGCATCGGTTTACGGGGTTCGGGTGGCGGGATGCGGGGTTCGGGAGGCTCCGGGCCACCGAACAGTCCGCGGACCCAAGCCATCTCATGCAGCCGACCAGTCGCCGCGAGAAAGACCAGCGCCGCAACCACGGCGGCCGCCAAGCGCACCCAAGTGAGTTGCAGCAACGGCATCGTCTTTAGCATCGGTTTCACCAGCACCAAGGCAAAGGCCATCAACAACATCGAACCCGCACCGAACGCGATGCCGCGGCGCAGCTGCGACCGCGTTCGGCCATCGCCCGGTTGAAAGCCAACCACCAACACGCCCAGCACCACCAAGACCGCGCCCGCCAACTGCCCCGCCGTCGGCCGGTCAGCCAACATCACCACCGCGCACAGAATCATGCTCGGTGTATATAAACAGTCGACCACCGCCATCCGTCCCGCCCCGAGCAGTTGCAAGGCGTGCAACAGCATCGTGTCGGCGATGGTGATCCCGACGATCCCGCTCAGGCAGAGCAACCCGAACTCGCGCCAGGTAATCGGCCCCCAAGCCGGGGCGAGTCCGAACTCGGTCAGCCAGCCCTCGGCCCCTGTACCGACCAGCGCCAGCATCAACACGATCGTCGCCAGAAAGCAGAGGGTCCCCAGCGTGTTCTTGAACAGGTTGAGTTGAAACGCCGGGACGCGTTCCCCCACCCGCTTGAACATGATCACCGCCGAGGCCCAGACCACGGCGCAAAGCAAAGCCAGAATTTCGCCGCGTCCCATGCGGCGTGGCCTGTAGTATTTTGTGATCGGTGGCAAGCGTGCGCGGGGCTTGTTTCAGTTTGCCGCGAACGCAGAAAGCGCGTTGCAGGGAACGGCCTCTTCCAACAGGGTGCCCACGTCTTCTTGCTGGACAGCTCGTCGAAGAGATGACCTCGCTCGTCTTGATTTGCCACTTCTCTTGCCTCTGCTGACTCCAACCGGCTGGAAGCGCGGTGGTGCGATACCGGCTGGAAGCGCGGTACTACATTCTTCGCTGGTACGAACAGCCAGATGAGTGGCGCTACTGGACTTCTAATTCGCCTGCAAGTCTTGCGGGCACAAGGCGGCTGTGGCAGAATCCGATGCCATGCCGAAATTCTCCGTTCTCCCCTGCCTGCTCGCACTCGCCTTGTTCTGTGTCGGGTCCGCGGGCTTGCTCACCACCGTGTCCGCTCAGGAGAACGCGGCAAATCTGGATCCCATGTTCGCCATGTCCCCGGCCGAACTCCCCGCCGCCGACAAAATCTTCGACTGGCAACTGCCGCCCCTCCCCGAACCGATCAGCGACGACGAGGCCGAAAAACTGCTCGGCCAACTCAGCGACGTGCGCGCTGGCGAACGCCAACAGGCGCGCCGCCAATTGCGCGAACACGGCCTGCGCGCCGGACCCGCCCTGCTCAAGGCGGTACGCGACGCCGACCCCGAACTCGCCCTTGCCGCGCGCGCACTATTACGCGGAATCACCGAGGACAACACCCCGCGCCGCCTGCACCAAATGCTGGTCGAGGAAGTGCAGTTCGGCAAAGCCAACAATCAGCTCAGCGGCTTGGTCAAAACGCTGTCCACCACCCAAGCCAACGACTTCGCCCGGTTGGTCTTTGCCATGCGCCATCAACTCGAACCCGGACGGATCAATAGCTTGCTGGCCAGCACGCGCGGTCCCGAGGCCCGTCGTTTGAAAACCTGGGTTCAGCTGCTGGCCAACCAACATGGCGCGCCGATGTACGCCATGAGCTACAGCCGGAGTCGTCCGAAGCTGGAACTGCTCCCAGAACACGAAGCCTACCTCGAACGTGCCGCGAGTTCGAACAACCCCGCCTTGCGCGAACACATCCGCAAATGGGCGGTGGCGGGGAAACTCGACATCGCGCAACGCAGCATCCCCCTGAGAGAAGAATCCATCCCGGTGCGCAACGCCTTGGTGTTCCGCTTCTCCATCGAACAACCCAAATTTCTCCTGCTGCAAAGCCGACAAATCCTCGGCGAAAAAGACCAGGACGCGGACACCACCCTGTTCGGTCTCGACATGCTCAGCGCCGGAAAATTTAGCCTTGGCAAATGGACCAGCTACAAGCCGACCGGCAAGGAAGACGAGGACTTCGCGTTCGCCGCCGCCTACCTCGACCACGAGGATCCGCGCGTCCGCCTGCGCGCCGCCTTCGCCTTGATTCCACCAAAACTCGGCTACAAACACGAAGGTAGCAGCCGCAGCAGTTCGCTCGACACCGAACTGTTCACTCGCCACCGCGCCGACGACCTGCTCGCCGTCGCGGATTGGATGGACAAGTTCGCGGCCCTGCCCACGGCCGACAAGGCGGAAGTGAAAGCAGAGGAAAAAGAGGACGCGAAAAAAGACGCCGGAAAGACGCCGGTCGAAGACCCCGCGAAGGATGCGCGGCCCGTGTTTCCCCGCATGGCAATCGATCCCGTATCGGGCGAGTCGTGGTTCACCGCGCTGCACAAGGTGTCCCCGGCCCACATGCCTTCGGCCTTGCGGGTTCTCGCCAAGGATCTCGTATCCAAAGAGGGGCCGGAACACGCAGCCATCCTGTCCGAAATCGCCGGGTCGCTGCTGGCTTTCCGCCTTGCTTCGACGCCGATGAAATACTGGCCCACAGCGGAGCATCAGGTGCTGCTCGAAGCCTCGATCTACAGCAGCGCACGCGACCCGCTCATCTACACCACCCAAGACCAGTTCAACGGCCAGGCGCCCGCCTTCCTGTTGCCCGTGTTCAAACACGGCCCGGTCCCGGCCGACCGCGGCTACGCGATGATCGCCGCCGCGACCTGCGCCGGACAGCCCGAGGCCATCGCCGTGTTCAAGGCCGCGCTGGAACACCCGTCCGCAAACCACCGGGTCGAAACCGCGATGGCACTGGCCTTTCTCGGCGAAGAAGCCGGGCGCGATGCCGCGCGGAGTATTCTCGATGACGACAACGTCTCGGAAACCCTGCGCAGCAAAGCCGCGGTGGCGCTGGCCGCGATGCGCG
>Ga0209828_1003413_pt1 | contig 12131 bp, 8 predicted proteins | sample MaitaG_FD_187429 | JGI IMG/M metagenome (GOLD analysis project Ga0209828, IMG submission 187429) | Marine algal microbial communities from Maine, USA - Maine_Asex2 metaG (SPAdes) (version 2) | ecosystem: Host-associated > Algae > Red algae > Unclassified | place: Maine, USA | collected 2015-01-05
AATGATGGCGATGGCGATGGCGATGGCGATGGCGATGGCGATGGCGATGGCGCCGATGCTGCGGCCGAAGGGGGCGCATCGCTCGAAGAGTCGCCAGCAGAGGGGGATGACACACCGTCGACCGGATCCCTCGAATCACCCAACTGGATTCTCGTCCAGACGCCCGGGCAATGGACCGTGCAGATGAGCGCGTCCACCGATCGGGAGTCGGTCGAGCAGTTCCTGGAACGATCGGATCTGCCGGCACCCAACTCGATCTATCAGTTCGAGCGTAATGGCCGGACGTGGTTTGCGCTGGTTCACGGGCTCTTTCCGAGTATTCCCGCGGCCCGGGCGGCCATCGAGCAGATGTCGGCCGAGGCCACCAGCAATCAGCCCTGGATCCGTGCCGTGGATCGTATCCAGGCGGCATTGCGAGAGTCGAACTGACGCGCGGTATACTAGGTTCCGATCGTCGTCGGATGTTTGACGGTCGGCAGCCTGAGTCGTCCCTGTCCGGGCAACCCTTTCCGGGCAACGATAGCCCTGATTTGACGAGCGAAGGCTCCTTGGCGCACCACACGCGTTCCCTGTTTCCGGCGCTGGACACGGTAGCGAGCGCGACGGTAGCCCCGCATTCGATCTACTGGTGGTACTTGACATGAATTATCTCGACAACCTGGCCGAGACCGGCCTCTACCGCCCTGAATTCGAGCGGGACAACTGCGGGTTCGGCCTCATCGCCCAGATGGACGGCCGCGCCAGCCACTGGCTGGTCGACACTGCCATCACTGCGCTCGGCCGCATGACGCACCGCGGCGCGATCGGCGCCGATGGCAAGACCGGTGATGGCTGCGGCTTGCTGCTGCGCCGCCCCGACGCGTTCCTCCGGAAGGCGGCCGAGGAGGCTGGCATCACGCTGCAAGGGGAATTCGCGACGGGTCTGGTGTTCCTTGGCCATGACGAGCAACAGGCAGCCACCGCGCGCGAGACACTTCAGCTCGAAGTCGAGAAACGAGGACTGATCTTCAACGGCTGGCGGGTGGTGCCGGTCGATCTGTCGGCCTGCGGCGAGGAGGCGAAGCGGAGCGTCCCGCGCATCGAGCAGCTGTTCGTCAGCGTTACCGAGGAGATGGATGCGGCGGAATTCAATCGTCACCTGTTCGTCGCGCGTCGCCGCGCCGAGATCGCGCTTGCCGACGATGCTGACTTCTATGTTTGTTCCCTGTCGAGCGAGGTGATTCTCTACAAGGGCCTGGTCATGCCCGAGTACCTCGCGACCTTCTATCGCGACCTCGAGGACGAGACGCTGGCTTCCTCCATCGCGGTCTTTCACCAGCGATTCTCGACCAACACCTTGCCGCAATGGCGGCTGGCACAACCCTTCCGCCTGCTCGCCCACAACGGTGAAATCAACACCATTCAGGGCAACCGGAACTGGACGAACGCACGGGCCGGCAAACTGCGCTCACCGGTCCTGCCGGAACTGAACGAACTCCTGCCCCTTGTCAGTCAGTCAGGGTCCGACTCGATGTCGCTCGACAACATGCTCGAGCTGTTGATGGCAGGCGGTGTCGATGTGTTCCGTGCGATGCGCATGCTGATGCCGCCCGCGTGGCAGAACACCTGGGAGCTCGACTCCGATCTGCGCGCCTTTCTCGAGTACAACTCGATGCACATGGAGCCGTGGGACGGACCCGCAGGCGTGGTGCTGTCGGACGGACGCTACGCAAGTTGCGTACTCGACCGGAACGGCCTTCGCCCGGCGCGCTACGTGATCTCGAAGGACCGCCACATTACGCTTGCCTCCGAAGTCGGCGTCTACGACTACGCACCGAGCGACATCACCACCAAGGGACGGCTGAAGCCCGGCGAGATGCTCGCGGTCGATACCCAGTCCGGCCGGCTACTGCTGCCACAGGATGTCTCTGATCTGCTCAAGCATCGACAGCCCTACGCGAAGTGGCTGCAGAAGAACGCGCGCCATCTCCGCTCGCGCCTGCGCGATGCCTCGCAGATCGGGCCTGCCATGGACGACAAGCAGCTCGCCACCTACGAGAAGATGTTCAACGTCACGTTCGAGGAGCGCGATCAGATCATCCGCGTGCTCGCCGAAGGTGCGTCCGAAGCCATCGGCTCGATGGGCGACGACACGCCGTTTCCGGTCATGTCCTTGCACGTTCGTTCGATGTACGACAGCTTCCGGCAACAGTTTGCCCAGGTGACGAACCCGCCGATCGATCCGCTCAGGGAAACGATCGTGATGTCGCTCGAGACCTGCCTCGGACGCGAGAAGAACATGTTCCGCGAGACCCACCATCATGCGAGCCGCTTGCTGGTCCGCTCACCGGTGCTATCGCGCGAGAAGTTCGAGACACTCGTCGCGATGGACGATGAACCCGCCTACGCAAATGTGCGCATCGACCTGCAATACGACCCGGCGGGCGAATCGCTCGAGGCCGCGATCCGGCGCATAGTCGCGGAAGCGGTCGACGCGGTGCAGACCGACAGCAAGGTCGTCATCGTGCTGAGCGATCGGAACATCGCGGCGAGCCAACTCCCCGTGCATGCGCTGCTCGCCACCGGTGCCATCCACCATGGCCTGATCGCCGCCGGCTGCCGATGCGACGCCAACCTCGTGGTAGAGACCGGTACCGCACGCGACTCGCACCAGGTCGCGGTGCTCGTCGGCTACGGCGCAACCTGTGTTTATCCCTACCTTGCCTACGAGAGCATCCAGGGCATGGTCAGAAGCGGTGAGCTCGGCGATGGCGACATTCCGCTGCTTGAACAGAACTACCGGAAGGGCATCAACAAGGGCTTGATGAAGATCCTCTCGAAGATGGGCATCTCCACCGTGTCGAGCTATCGCGGCGCACAGCTCTACGAGATCGTCGGCCTGGCCTCGCCGGTGGTCGATCTTTGCTTCGTCGGCAGCACCAGCCGTATCGAGGGCATGAACTTCGACGATATCGAGCTTGATCTTAAGACACTGGCACGCTCCGCCTTCGATCCGAACGTCGAGCCGAGCCAGGGTGGTCTCCTGAAATACATCCATGGCGGCGAATATCACGCCTACAACCCGGACGTCGTGCAGCAGTTGCAGGCGGCCGTGACCAGTGGGCGCTACGAGGACTACGAGATCTATCGCGATACCGTCGACGGGCGACGCCCGGCGATGCTGCGGGATCTTCTGGATCTCACGCCAAAGGGCATGCCGATACCGCTCGAAGCGGTGGAACCTGCCGAGTCGATCCTCGCGCGCTTCGACTCGGCCGGCATGTCGCTCGGTGCACTTTCGCCTGAAGCTCACGAGACACTGGCCGAGGCGATGAACCGACTGGGCGGGCGCTCGAACTCGGGCGAAGGCGGTGAGGACAAGGCGCGCCACGGCACCATCAAGCGTTCCAAGATCAAGCAGATCGCGTCAGGGCGTTTCGGCGTCACGCCGGAATATCTGGTCAGCGCCGAAGTCCTGCAGATCAAGATAGCGCAGGGCGCGAAGCCCGGTGAAGGCGGACAGCTCCCGGGGCACAAGGTCAATGCAATGATCGCCCGGCTTCGTCACAGCAACGAAGGCGTCGCGCTGATCTCCCCGCCACCGCATCACGACATCTACTCGATCGAGGATCTGGCGCAGCTGATCTTCGACCTCAAGCAGGTCAATCCGGAGGCGCTGGTCTCGGTCAAGCTCGTCGCCGAGGCAGGCGTCGGTACGGTCGCCGCGGGTGTGGCCAAGGCCTATGCCGATCTCATCACGATCTCGGGCTACGACGGCGGCACCGGTGCGTCGCCGCTGACCAGCGTCAAGTACGCCGGTTCCCCCTGGGAACTCGGCATGTCGGAAACCCATCAGGTACTCCGGGCGAACGGCTTGCGGGCGAAGGTCAGGGTACAGACCGACGGTGGGCTCAAGACCGGTCTCGACGTCGTCAAGGCGGCCATTCTCGGTGCCGAGAGCTTCGGCTTCGGCACCGGCCCGATGATCGCGATGGGCTGCAAGTTCCTGCGCATCTGCCATCTGAACAACTGCGCGACCGGCGTTGCCACCCAGCACAACGTGCTGCGCATGCGGCACTTCAACGGTGACGTCGAGAAGGTCATGAACTACATGCAGTTTGTCGCCGAGGACGTCCGACGACATCTTGCCTCGCTCGGCATCCGCTCCCTGTCGGACCTGATCGGTCGCCCGGAATACCTGACTCCGGCGGAAGGCACGACACCGCGTCAGTCGCGCATCGATCTCGCCCCGTTGCTCGCCACCGGCGGCGTTCCCGACAGCGCGCCGCGCTTCTGTACGAGCGAGCGGAACGAACCGCACGACAAGGGACTCCTGGCCGAACAGATGGTGGCGGAATGCGCGCGGGCCATTCGCAAGAAGTCGGGGGGTGAATTCAGCTTCAACATCAAGAACGTCAACCGCTCCATCGGTGCACGGCTGTCCGGCGAGATCGCCAAGGCGCACGGTGACGACGGCATGAGCGACTCGCCGATCGACATCTACTGTCGTGGTACGGCGGGCCAGTCCTTCGGCGTCTGGAACGTCGGCGGTCTGAACCTGCATCTCGATGGCGATGCCAACGACTATGTCGGCAAGGGCATGGCCGGCGGCAAGATCGTCGTGCGGCCACCTTCGGATGCGCGCTACACCGGCCGGGACTCCACCATCGTCGGCAACACCTGCCTGTACGGCGCGACCGGTGGAACCCTGTACGCAGCAGGGCTCGGTGGTGAGCGCTTCGCGGTGCGCAACTCCGGCGCGGTTTCCGTCATCGAGGGCATCGGCGATCATGGCTGCGAATACATGACCGGCGGCTGCGTCGTGGTACTCGGCGAGACCGGCGTCAACTTCGGCGCCGGCATGACCGGCGGGCTGGCGTTCGTGTTCGACCAGAAGAACGTCTTCGTGGACCGCTACAACCACGAGCTGATCGACATCCACCGACTGCATGCCGAGTCGATGGAACGCTATCGAAACTACCTGCTGGTCCTCATCGAGGACCACGTGCGCGAGACCGGCAGCACCCTCGGACAGCAGATGATGGACGACTTCTACAGCCTTGCCGCGCGTTTCTGGATGGTGAAGCCGAAGGCGGCAGAACTCTCCGAGCTGCTTGCGACATTGGGACGGGCCGCGTAGGCCGGGCGGCGTAGGTCGCGCTACATGGATCGAACCATAGAGAACGAGCCGCGCAGGAAGCGCTAGGTGAACCGGCCCTATCGGGCCGGGTCGCACAGGCCGCGCAGCTCTCACCACCAGGGATAGCTGACATGTCACGACGTACCTTTCTTGGACAATGCCTCGCCGGCAGCACACTGCTGCTGTCGGCATGTGCCCTCCCTCGTCGTGAGGGCGGTGGTATGGCCGTCCGCGAGAGCGGATCCGTTAGCGGGCCCGAGGCCATTCCACTGACATGGCGCAGGGCACCGGGGCCGCGGTTCGTACTCGTCATCGATCCCGGTCACGGCGGCTCCGATGCGGGCACCCGGGCCGAGAATGGCCTGCTTGAAAAAGAGCTGAACCTGGACATTGCCCACCGGGTGCGCTCGATACTCGAGCCGGAAAACGATCTCGATGTCGTGCTGACGCGAGAGGGCGATCAGAGTCTCTCGCGCATCGAACGTGTGGCGGCCGTGCGCCGGGCCGACGCCGATCTGTTGGTGTCCCTGCACTTCAATGGCCTGCCGCAGCGTCACCTCAATCTGGTGGAAACCTATTACGCCCACGCGAGCAACATCGTCGACAGCCGCGAACGGCGTCGCCAACGTCATCGTCGGGACAGCACGCGCGATGCCCGCCTGACTGCATCGACTACCAGCCTGGTCGAGCCACGCGACATCTCCTTCACACGAGGATCCGAGCGCTTCGCGAAGCTCTTGCAGGGAAACGTCCATGCCGCACTGGCAGACGTCGCGAAGCCGACGGTCGACGGCGGTGTGAAACGCGACACCTTGTTCATTCTCACGCAGAGCTTCACCAGCGGCGCGCTGATCGAGATGGCCTGCCTGAGTCATGCGCCCGAAGCCGATCGACTCCTGAACGACGACCACCGGGAGCGCCTGGCAGATGCGGTCGCCAACGCCGTTCGCAGTTATCGCGAGGTCTTGTTGGCGTTGTCGGACACACCGTCTTGAAGTGATGCCATTTTGAAGCGAAGCCAAGCTGAGCTGAGCTGAGCTGAGCTGAGCTGAGCTGAGCTGAAAAGCGTGCCACGTGGCACGCGGGTATAGACTCGCGGACCATGGCCGGAAAGATTCCTCAACACTTCATCGACGATCTTCTCTCGCGCGTCGATGTCGTCGAGGTCATCGATGCCCGGGTCACACTCAAGAAGACCGGGCGCGACTACATGGCCTGCTGCCCGTTCCACAATGAGAAGACACCTTCCTTCTCGGTCAGTCAGCCAAAGCAGTTCTATCACTGTTTCGGTTGCGGCGTGAACGGCAACGCCATCGGCTTCCTGATGGAATACGAAGGCATGCACTTTGTCGACGCGATCGAGGCGCTGGCCGAGAGCGTTGGCCTGGAAGTTCCGCGTGACGAACAGGCCGCGCAACGCCGCGACGAGACGAAACCGCTGTTCGCGACGCTCGAGAAGGTCACCCGCTTCTACCGCGAGAGCCTGCGCGATGCCCCCGCAGCGAAGGCGTACCTGAAGGGCCGCGGACTGTCGAGCGAGACGGCAAAGCGGTTCAGCATCGGCTATGCGCCGGACGGTTGGGATGCCCTGCAGACAGCGCTCGCCGGCGAAGAGAGGCAACTCCTGACCACCGGCATGCTGATTCCGGGAAAGGGCGGCGCCGGCACTGCCACAGGCCGCCCCTACCAGCGTTTTCGCGACCGCGTCATGTTTCCGATTCGCGACCGGCGCGGGCGCGTCATCGCTTTCGGCGGACGGGTACTCGGCGACACAGAACCGAAGTACCTGAACTCTCCGGAGACGCCCCTCTTCCACAAGAGTCGAGAGCTGTACGGCCTCTTCGAAGCCCGGCGCTCAGCCCAGGAACTCGGCGCGGTCATTGTCGTCGAGGGCTACATGGACGTCGTCGCGCTGGCCGAGCACGGTATTGAGAACTGTGTCGCAACCCTCGGGACAGCCGCCAATCGCGAGCACAGCGAGATACTCTTTCGAACGGTGCCGAACATCGTCTTCTGCTTCGACGGTGACCGGGCAGGTCGTGCGGCGGCGGCGCGCGCCATGCTCGCCACACTGCCCTGCCTTGAAGATGGTCGTGACGCACACTTCATGTTCCTGCCCGACGGCGAAGATCCGGATTCCATCGTCAAGGCCGGTGGCTCGACCGGTTTCCAGAAGCTGCTTGCCAGCCGACTGACCGTAATCGACTTCCTCTATGAACACCTGTGTGCGGAAATCGATGTGAACAGCATCGGTGGCAAGGCCCAGCTGGCGGAACGCGCCAAGCCACTGCTGGCGACGATTCCGCGCGGGGTCTACCGCCAACTGGCGGTGGCCCGACTGGAAGAACTGATCGGGCTGTCTCTCGGCCGGGAACGGGCGACCGCCGCACCGATACCGCAAACACCCCGACAGCGAACGAAGGTGGAAGGCGGACTCGATCCGATGAGCCGGGCGGCCTTGCTTGTATTGCAGTATCCACCGGTCGTCGGCAGCCAGTCGCCAGAGGACATCGAGATCGATGAAGGCCTCCGCGGCGCGTCGGTACTCCACCGGTTGATAGGCTATTGCGATCAGAACCCGTCGATCACGACCGCCCGACTGCTCGAGCGTTTTCGGGACACGACGGACTACACCTATCTGGCAGACCTGGCTACCCGTCAGTACCTTCCGGACGGCGTGGAGCTCGATACCGAAACGGCACTCGCGGACTTCGCACACGCGCTCGATCTGCTGAAGAAGCTGAGTCGGCAAATGAGCGCCGAGAGAAAAGCCCCGCTGGAGTCTCGACGGGGCTTGCTGGGGAGAAAGCGCTCGTGAAGCGACAGCAGACTCGCATCCCGCGTTTCCACGTGGAAACGGCATTGAACGCCGGTACGGTAATCACCCTCGACAAGGAGGCGTCGCGTCATCTCGCCGCGGTCCTCCGTGCGAAGACCGGCATGGCCGTCTGCCTGTTCAACGGCGACGGACACGACTACGCAGCGAGCATCGAAAGCGTCGGCAAAGCGACCCGGCTCGCGATCGGGTCGCGGCAGCCGAACAACAGCGAATCCCCGGTCTCGATAACGCTTGTGCAGGGAATCTCGCGTGGCGATCGCATGGATGCCACCGTCCGCCAGGCCACCGAACTCGGCGCGACGAGAATCGTGCCGATCGAGACCCGGCATACCTCGGCCCGACTCGAGGGCAGTCGTCGAGAACAGCGATTCGCGCACTGGCGCGCCATACTGGTCAGCGCCTGCGAGCAATGCGGTCGGAGCACCTTGCCGATACTCGAGCCGATCACTTCGCTTCCCGACTGGCTCGAAGCCTTTTCCGACAGCGGCTCGCAAGGTTTCGTGTTGCTGCCGGATGCCGCAGATGCGCTGGCCACGACGCCCGGCGAAGGCAAGTCCTTCGCTGTTCTGATCGGTCCGGAAAGCGGGCTTGACGACGCTGAAGCCGAGCAGGCCGTCGCAGCCGGATTCCGGCCTGCGCACCTTGGCCCACGCGTGTTGCGTACCGAAACCGCCGGGCCGGCCGCCATCTCCATTCTGCAAGCCTGTCACGGTGACTTCTGAATCATGAGCACAATTGAATCATGAGCACAATCGCTGAATCATGAGCACATTCGATAACCTGCGGCTCGCCCTTGGTGATCACTTGCATGATTACTTGCATGATTACTTGCATGATTACTTGCGTGAACAGCGGCGACACCCTGCCGGAACTGTTCTGATCACCCTGCTGCTTAGCGCACTCCTGCTCGGCGCAAGCGGATGCGCCGTCGTCGATCGTGTGAAACCCGAGTCACCGCGCGTTACCGTCGACGGCGTCAAGCCCCTGAATCTGAGCCTCACGCGTCAGCGACTGGCCTTCCGCCTGCGCGTCGAGAATCCGAACGACTTTGCACTGCCGCTACGTGAACTCGATTTCACGGCACGCGTTGCCGGCGACCGGATAGCCTCCGGACAAAGCGATGAGCGGGTCACGATCCCGGCCAACGGCGAGGCCTATGTGACGGTGAACGTGGAGGCCGGCATGTCGCGCATCATCGGACGCATACGAGAGATGCTGGATGACCAGACACTCGAGCTCGACTATGACGTGACCGGCTTTGTCCGATTGGACAACTGGCCGGGGCGGATCCCCTTCGATGTGGACGGTGTGCTCGAGAACCCGCTCGATGCCGGTGAAGGCATCGAGTGAGGGACGAGCTCGATCTGGCCCTGGCGAAGCTGCTTGACGACAAGCCCTCCCTGTTCGTGCTCAGCGGCGCGGGCTGCAGCACGGCATCGGGCCTGGGTGACTATCGTGACCGCGCGGGCCAGTGGAAACGTCGCCAGCCGATCACCGGCCAGGTCTTTCTGAACGACCCGCTGGCTCGCGCTCGCTACTGGGCGCGAAGTTCCGTTGGCTGGCCGATGTTCAGTCAGGCGATACCCGGCCAGGCGCATCACGCCCTTGCCGCCTTGCAGGCGTCCGGCAACCTTCGGCAGCTGGTGACCCAGAATGTCGATGGTCTTCATCAGCAGGCCGGCCATCGCGACGTGCTCGAGTTGCATGGCAGCTTGTCGAGGGCGACATGCGTGAACTGTGGGATACATCGCTCTCGAGACGATTTTCAGGATGAGCTCATCGGCCGCAATCCCTGGCTCGCGTCGCTCGATGCCACCTACGCACCGGATGGCGACGCCGATCTCGAACTCGAATCGCCCGATGCCGTGGATATCCCCGACTGCGTTCGCTGCGGCGGCCTGCTCAAACCGGCCGTCGTCTTCTTTGGCGAGAACGTGCCGCGCGAGACAGTCGACTTCGCCATGGCTCAATTGCGGGAGAGTGATGCCCTGCTCGTCGCCGGTTCTTCGCTGATGGTCTACTCGGGATTCCGCTTCTGCCGCGAGGCGGCAAAACGCGGTCAGCCGATCATCATCATGACCGACGGCGTGACCCGGGCGGACGACCTCGCCAGCCTGAAGTTACCGGGCGATTGCGGAACGCGACTGTCTCGGCTGGTCGAGGCGGTATCTGATGACAACGAACGCGCATCCAGTGCCTAGGTATCCAGCGTCGTACCACCGACCGCCTCGACCAGCGCCAACAGCGCGCCGCGGACGTCCGCAAGCTCCGCTTCGTCCTGACTTCGGGCCACCAGCTCGACCCGGGATACACCGTCGATGTGCCCCGGATAGCTGCCGAGATCGACGCCCGGAAAGCGCTCTTGCACGGCCCTGAGCGGGGCGGCCAGATCGCCTTCTCCCATGCTGGTAACGACTACGCTTACAGCATGCGTTACCGGACCGCTTGGCAAGCTGGGCAGGATGTGTTCGAGCATCGAGCGCATGATGCGCGGCACACCCGCCATGACGTGTACGTTGCCGAGCTTGAAGCCTGGGGCGGCCGATACGTCGTTGTCGATCAGACTGGCGCCGGCGGGAATGCGCGCCATGCGCAGCCGGTCCGGATTCGACTCGATATCGCGCTCGCGCCAGAACACCTCGAGCCGACGCTGTGCTTCCGCGTCGATCCCGATAGCCACCCCGAAGGCCTCGGCAATGCAATCGGCCGTGATGTCGTCGTGTGTCGGGCCGATGCCGCCGGTCGTGAAAACATGGTCATGGCGACTCCGCAGCTCATTCACCGCCTGGATTATCGCTGGCGGGTCATCGGCAATGACGCGCGCTTCGACGAGCCGGATACCCCGACTGCCCAGGCGAGTGGCGAGATGTGCCAGGTTCGTGTCCTGCGTGCGGCCGCTGAGCAGCTCGTTCCCGATCAGGATCAGCGCAGCCGTCGGATTCGTGTTCGTCATGCCCGATCATTGCACGCAGGATCGTTTGCTGCACGCTCTCGGATCTATTCGCGGCGGGCGCACAGGTAGGGATAGTCACGCTCGGCTAGATTCGCCGACAACCAGAGATGGCGCCCGGCGATCGAACGCAGGTGAAAGCCCGTATTTCCCAGTGAGCCGTCAAAATCCGCGACCTGGACCTGCAGGATGACGACCGTACCCTGGCTTGCGCTGGCGATCGGCCGGCCTTCGATGTCGCGAATGACATCATCGTTTGCGAGCAGCGGGTCGACGGGCCCCGGGGTGATCACGACCAGCGGTGGCGATGCCACGACGCCGGTGCAGTCCTGCATGTACACCCACTCCCCACCAATATAGGCCGCACCGACATCGGCGGCCGACGTGCCGTTCGCCCAGGCAACCTGCAAACCTGTATCGGCCAGCCACTCGGACGTCGCGATCTCCGGAATCGAGTTGATCCTCGCGGGATCCGACTGCACCACCCGCAGCGGCTCGGGCATGTCTTCGAAGGGCCGGTCAGGATCTGACGGTGTCGAACCGGTAGTCGTTGAGCCGGCCGATGCTGACCCGTTCGGCGTCGAACCGTTGTCCCCCGAACCACCGACATCGCCTCCAGAGGTCGATTCACCGCTCGAACCGCCACCCGAGGAACAGCTCGCGAGAGCCGTTGCCAGCAGCAGAAAGGACAGCGTCGCGCTACGACTCATGCGAAAGACCGGTTCTCTTTGAGCAGGGGGAAGCCTACGGACGACGTCGGTACGCGAAACTGTGCCCGTTCACTTGCATCAAACAGGCCGCTGTCCGCGCAGGCGGCGGTCGAGGCTTCTCCGCACCGCGACCGAGGCGGCCACGAAGCCGAAAGGTGCCGTGACGAAGACGACTGAACCGTAGCCACGGTCACAATCCAGACGGACGCCAGGCACGCCGGGTCGGGCATGCGAGACCTCACCATCGCCGTCGGGATAGAGCGGTTGCTCGCGCGAGTAGACACAATCGATGCCGAAGCTGCGCCGCGGATTGGAAGAGAAACCGTAGTCGGCGCGCAGGCGGGCGCGCACCTTGGCGGCCAGCGCATCGCCCCGGGTACGTGAGAGGTCGTTAACAGTAATACCGAGCGGATCGAGACGGCCACCGGCACCGCCGGTCGACACGATACGGATCTTGCGACGCTTGCAGAACGCCAGCATGGCCGCCTTGAATCGAATGTTGTCGATGGCGTC
>Ga0209828_1003414_pt1 | contig 12128 bp, 11 predicted proteins | sample MaitaG_FD_187429 | JGI IMG/M metagenome (GOLD analysis project Ga0209828, IMG submission 187429) | Marine algal microbial communities from Maine, USA - Maine_Asex2 metaG (SPAdes) (version 2) | ecosystem: Host-associated > Algae > Red algae > Unclassified | place: Maine, USA | collected 2015-01-05
CAATATTGCGTCAGTATAGGAGTTATTTTATGACTCGAAAATCAAATTAATATGGGTTTGAGGCATCATGGCAGTTCATGATTAATTCGATGAAATATGTGTGCTTTTTACCTAAATACTTGAGCTGTGCGTATTGGCCGATAACCAAGGTGAGTTGGCGGTTTTTTAGTTTGCTCAGGATCGGGTCGTGCCGGGTGCATGCCCAATGATTAGAAAGGATGAGCCCGTTTCTGCTATGACAATAGGTCGCGGCCCCAGTGGTAAATGATCTTTGCAAATAGTACAAGCTCTGGCATCTTGTAGACGCTGTTCTAGTGATTTGTCCATGGTATCTCTGTACCTGTTATCCCTGCTGTTTGTTCCGAGCCACAAATGTCTTGGGAATGTTCATCTCTTCCAGCTCCTCCCAAGCAACTATAGCATCTGATCTTTTACCTTTTGATAATTTCAGAATTACATCACCATTTCCGGGTCGCCAAAAACACCCCAGCCCCAGCCATAATCAAACCTAACCAAGCAACCGGCGGCATTACCTCATCAAGTACCAACCAAGCTATCAGCGCCGCTAAAGGTGGTACCAAAAATAACAGGGCTGACACCTTACTAACTTCACCCGCACGAATCATCGCTAGCAATAATCCCACCGCAATAACAGAATTGCCGATAACCAGATAGAACAATGCCGCCGCAAAATTCCATGTCCAATCAACCTGTGGTGTCTCTAACCAAAGCATAAACGGCAGTACGCCAATCAAGCCCGCAGTATAGCCAATCAAATTTGATGTTACGGGGTGATGCGTCACACCGAATCGTTTCTCCCAAAGCGTGGCGAAGGTGATTCCAGCCAGTGCAATAGCAGCACAGATCAAGCCAAATACGGGTGTAGGTCCAACGCCTGAACGCGCGAGTATTACAATCGCCGTGCCTGCTAAAGCAAGCACTAAGCCACCCCATTGTTTGGAGCTAATGTGTTCACCACTCCAGCCTGGTGCGATTAGTGCGACCAGAATGGGTTGTAATGACATAATGAGTGCCGCGGTTCCAGCGCCGATGCCATTGATAAACGCGATGTAGCACATGCCAAAATAGACTGTCTGCATGAGTAATCCGACAATTACCAAATGCCCCCAATCTTTAGCCGTTTTTGGTAACTCAGGTCGGATGAAAACAAACAATAAGGCCATTAATACAACCACGCAGACATAGCGTAATACGAGTAATGTCAAAGGCGGGGAGTAGACTAAACCCACTTTGGCGACGACATAACCACCCGACCAAAGGAATAAGAATATGACGGGTGCAGCGATTAGCCACCAAGGTTTTTTTGTCATTTGCAGGCTTCCTTTATAAAGCTCGACGAATTGTTTTTCGCTTAAGTATCTTTGCGCTTATGTTCACTGCCGAACAGGCAACCTAAGTCTAAGCTATGCTAATATGCCTACATTTTTTAACTTGTCACGGTGTAATTTAATGAATGAGCAAACGAGCTGGACGGTATACCTTTCTGGAGAGATTCACACGGACTGGCGCGAGCAGATAGAAGCAGGCGCAAAAGCGTTGAAACTGCCGGTAAACTTTACCTCTGCCGTGACCAATCACGAAGCGAGTGATGAAGCAGGCGACCACTTGATGGAGAATGATAACTCATTCTGGCGCGATCATCAGTCCTCTAAAGTGAACGCTATTCGTACTAAAAATTTGATCGGTATGTGCGATATCGCGGTGATTCGTTTTGGTGATAAGTACAAGCAATGGAATGCCGCTTTTGATGCAGGTCAGCTTGCAGCGTTGGGCACACCGTACATTACGCTGCATGATGAGGCGATTATTCACCCGCTGAAAGAAGTTGATAGCGCAGCGATGGCGTGGGCTAAGACGCCAGCGCAGGTTGTTGAGATTTTGAAGTACGTGACGACGGCTTAAAGTGATAATCCGAGTGATTGCTCGACAAGCACTCAGCCACTATAGGTTCTTCTCAATTAACTCAGTAAGTTGTTTGCCAGTAGGTGAAACATGGCTGGCCATGCTGGCAATGAGTTTGCCTTCTTTGTTCAGAAGGTATTTATGGAAATTCCATTGGGGGTACTCTCCAGACAGTTCGCCGAGTGTACGGTAAAAAGGAGAGGCTTCTGACTGACTGGCGTGAGTCTTTTCGAACATAGGGAATTTGACCCCATAGGTCAGCTGGCAAAACGTAGCGATATCTTTTTCTGAGCTCAGTTCCTGTGAACCAAAGTCATTGGATGGAAAGCCTAATATGACAAAGCCGCGTGATTTATAGTCTTGGTATAGTTTTTCAAGGTCGGCAAACTGTGGAGTGAAACCGCAGCGACTAGCGGTGTTGACAATGAGAATGACTTTGCCCTGATATTCTTCACACAGGTTGACCCTTTTGGCATTGCTAAGTTTGCGAAAAGAGAAATTTAAAGCGGCGGAACAGTTGCTTGTACCGAGTTGGTTTTTAGGGGCAGGTGTTCCGTTTGCGTGTGTTACGCTGAAACTACTTGAGCCTACTAATAGGGCTGAAAAAAGCAGAATTGATTTGATACTCATAGGGCTTCCTCGATATTTGTCAGGAAATTTTGCTAAGTATAGAGCGGGTAGTGTCAATATAATGTGAAGGTTTTAAAGTATTGGGTGGCATTAGATGATTCAGATTTATGTAAAACTTGGGGTCAAAGACTTTAATTGTTTTGAGGAATTTGAACGGCAAGCTGTTTCGTTAATGAAAAAATATCAGGGCAAGGTTATAACTGCCTTCGAGACGGTTCGCCATGCTGACGGCACTGGTGAAGAAATTCATATTTTAGAGTTTCCATCAGAGTCTGAGTTTGCGGAGTACCGTCAAGATGGTGACCTTGCCAAACTAACGGCTTTAAGAGAGCAGGCCGTATCAGCTACTGAAGTGAAAGTCTCACTTAGAATAAAGTCGTATGGCTGATACTAGAATTGTATGGGAATATGATTAAATGAGAACGTTTAAAGGCTCGTGTCATTGTCAGGCGGTCACCTTTGAAATTGATACTGCGCTAGAGGAGCTTACCACCTGCGACTGCTCTATTTGTAAGCGCAAAAATGCTGTGATGATTAGAGTGCATGAAAATGAAATGCGCATATTAACGGGTGAAGAAACGTTAACAACGTATACGTTTAATACGCATACCGCCCAGCATTATTTTTGCAGTGTTTGCGGTATTTATCCATTTCATCGCAAGCGTGTCACGCCCGATCATTTTGGCGTGAACGTGAATTGCCTTGAAGATTTTGAGCCAGAAGATATAACGGTTCGTGCGACTGATGGTATTGGCATGAAGTGAGCTGACAAAATAAGTTATTATCCTTGTAGGAAATCAACGGATAGTTACTATGTCAGACTTTCAGCTTGCCCCATTGGATGACTCCATCACGATTGATCAACTTACCTTAGATCCCTATCCCATTTATAAGCACTTACGAGCGGAACAACCCGTTTTACGAGTAAAATCCCTAGGTCGAACCCTGCTAACCAAAGCGGCTGATACCTCGATGGTTAAGGATAATTCTGAGTTATTTAGTTCAGATGACCCGAACACCCCCATGAAGCGGGCTTTTCTAGCCCATACCTTGATGCGTAAAGACGGCGAAGCTCACAAACGCGAACGCATGGCAATGATGGCATCGTTAATGCCCAAAACCATTATTAATCACTGGGCTCCAATGTATGAGAAGTTTGTTGATGAATATATTGGGCGTTTGTCTCGCGGTGAAACGGTCGATTTATTTGGTTGTTTAGCAGGACCAATTGCGGCGCGCATGTTGGGGGAAATCATGGGTATTCCTGATGCTTCTGATGATGATTTACAGCGGTGGTCTCAGGTGCTTATAGATGGAGCAGGAAATTTCGGCTGGCGTCCTGAGCCGTTTGAAGAGTCAGATATTGCCAATGCTGAAATGGATCGTTGCATTCTAGCTAATGCGGAGCGGCTCAAGGCAGAACCGGATCCTTCAGCGTTATCTGTGATGTTGCAGCAGGATAATCCTATTGAAATGAGTCAGATGATTTCGAATATCAAAATCGCTATTGGTGGCGGAATTAATGAGCCACGTGACGCTTTGCTGACGATTTTATATGGCTTACTGACTAATCCTGATCAGTTAGAAGTTGTTAAGAGTGAGAATAAATGGGCGGCCGCATTTGAAGAAGGTGTGCGTTGGGTGGCTCCGATTCAGGTGAGTTCACGGGTGGTAACGGCTGATACTACTATTCGGGGATTTCATATTCCTCAAGGTGACACTGTGATGACGGTTCAGGCTTCAGCTTGTCATGATGAGGAGTTGTACGATGCGCCTGAGAAATATAATGCCTTGCGTGATCGGTCGTCACATCAGGCATTTGGGAATGGGGCGCATTTTTGTGCTGGAGCACATGTGTCGCGGCGTACGGTTGGTGCGATATTGTTGCCGATGCTGTTTGACCGCTTTCCAAATATGCAGATTGCAGATCCATCGGCTGTGAAGTGGCGAGGATTTGGGTTTCGTGGGCCGATTAATTTGCCAGTTAAGCTTATGTAGATGGGCGCAGGACAGGGATATCAACCAGCAAACCGCCATCTTCATAACAAGCTAAACCATATCCGCACCGTCCAGACTTTAACTTGGTGATGTCTTTGGTGAATTCTTGGTAAACCCTAATTTGAATTGAGGTTTTAATCCGCAATAAGTCAGGATAATTCAGTATTGCTGTAGTCAGAATATATAAGGTAAAGTAGCACCTTAGCAATATATACATTTTATGCTATACACTTAATGACCTACCGGGTCCACAATGGAGAATTTCATGGTCTTACTATCCCGCAAATTAGCAGCTCCAGTGCTTGCTACTGCGCTATCCCTATTTGTTACCGCTGCCCAAGCGGAGACATTTCGTTGGGCAGGTTCTACTGATCCACAAACGATGGACCCTCATGCTACAAACTCTGCGCCTGTGCTGGGTTTTCTGAACAATGTTTACGAAGGCTTAGTTCGTCGTAACAAACAAATGCAGATCGAGCCTGCTTTAGCAGAAAGTTGGGAACAGTTAGGCGCAGAAGGCTGGCGCTTTAAGCTACGTAAGGATGTTACCTTTCATGACGGTTCTGCGCTAACGGCTGATGACGTGCTGTTTTCTTATGAACGTGCCTCTTCAGAAGAGTCTGATGTGCGTTCGTGGTTCGCGCCGGTATCGGGCGTCAAAGTCGTTGACGACCATACCATCGACTTTATGACCAAAGCACCGAACCCGCTATTCCCAGACTCTATCGCTAACTTCATGATTATGGATAGAGACTGGACAACTAGCAAAGAAGCGGCTCGCCCGTCTAAAGAAGCTGAAAACCACGCGACACGCAATACCAACGGTACCGGCGCGTTCATGGTGGCTTCGCGTGACCCCGGTGTTAAAACGACACTAAAGCCATATTCTGGCTGGTGGGATAAGCTCGAAAGTAACATCACAGAAGCGGTCTTCACACCGATTGGTCAAAGCGCTACCGGTATGGCGGCATTGCTGTCTGGCGAAATTGATTTCATATCGCCAATCCCGTTGCAAGATGTGCCTCGTATGAAAGAGCGTTCTGGCTTTACGGTACACGAGGGTGTTGAAGCACGCGTACTCATGTTTGGTTTTGCTCACCGAGCAGACTCTTTGAAATTCTCAGATGATGTTAAAGGTAAGAATCCGTTCCAAGATGTGCGAGTTCGTCAAGCGGCTTATCAGGCAATAAATAATGACGCGCTGATTAAGAAAATCATGCGTGGCAATGCACAACCTGCCTCTCAGTTAGTGTCTGATGCCATGAAAGGCTATTCAAAGGCCAATGCAGATCGATTAGTTTATGATCCTGAAGCGGCAAAAAAGCTAATGGCTGATGCAGGGTATCCAGATGGATTTAGCTTTGGACTTCAGTGCCCGAACGACCGTTACATAAACGACGAGGCGATCTGTAAAGCCGCAGCGTCTATGTTTGCGAAAGTGGGTTTGAACGCCAAGCTAACCAGCATGCCGGTTCGTAGCTACTGGCCTGAGTTGCGTGCAGATAAGTTCGATATGTACCTTTTGGGATGGTCGCCTGGCACGTTTGATGCAGAGCATCCGATTCGTTTCTTGGTGCACACACCTAACAAGGAAAAGAAGCTGGGTAGCTGGAACTTTGGTGACTATTCAAACGCTAAGGTTGATGAGTTGTTACCGCTGATTCAGAAGGAACTTGACGATACGAAACGTCAGGGGATGATTGATGAGGTGACGGCAACGATGCAGAAGGAAGTGGCCTATATTCCGATGTATGTGCAGCCGCTGATTTGGGCTTCTAAAGATAATATTAGCTTGACGCAGCGGACGGATAATTTCTTTATTTTGCGCTGGGTGACTATTAAGAAATAGAGTCAGACCAGAAGAGTTAGACATTACAGCAATAGCCTTATGCTAAATTAATATAAGCGTAAAAAAAGCCCACTTTGCATTAACAGAGTGGGCTTTTCTATGTGACCTCTAACTTAGTTAATACTAACCGGTCGCATTGCTAGCCGTTCCGCCGTCCATCCGCGTTGGTCGTAATGTACATGTAAATATGTTGCAACGTGCCCTACAATGACGGCTAGGGAAAGTGTTTGAATTTCCCACCAATTATAGAAAATCGAGTCTGTTTTCTTTTTTAACATTCAACATAAAGCCAATAACAATGAACGAGAATATTTCCAATTTTATTAAAGGATTAGCCATGGGTGCGGCTAACGTTATCCCCGGTGTTTCAGGTGGAACCGTTGCGCTGGTGACTGGCATCTATGAGCGCCTGATTAATGCGCTCAAGTCGTGTGATCTCAATGCGTTAAAGCTGCTCTTTGCCAGAGATTTTAAAGGGGCGTGGCAGCATGTCGATGGCGCTTTTTTGTCGGCGATACTAGGCGGCGTGGTGGTCAGTATTGTTAGTTTAGCCAAGGTACTTGAATACTTGCTTGACAACTTCGAAGTGCTGACCATGGCGTTTTTCTTCGGTTTGATAGCGGTGTCTGTCATCAGTGTTGGGCGGACAGTCAAACGATGGGACGCAAGCGCCTTGATAGCTCTTGTGCTCGGAACCGTACTGGCCGTGAGTGTTGCCTTCCTTGCACCAGCAGGTGAAAATGCCAATCCAGGTTACCTGTTTTTATGTGGTGTGATAGCCATTTGCTCGATGATTTTGCCTGGTTTGTCAGGCTCATTCGTCCTCATTATTATGGGTAACTACGCGCTGGTACTTGGCGCGGTGGGCCGCTTTGACATGGCTATCTTGTTGCCAATGGCCTTAGGTTGCGGCCTGGGTTTGCTCGCTTTTGCACACCTTTTAGGTTGGGTATATGCTAAATATCACGATCAAACAGTGGCCTTGATGACCGGTTTTATCGTGGGGTCCTTAGCGATTGTCTGGCCGTGGAAGCACACATTGACTGACATCGTCACTCGCGAGGGCAAGGACGATAAAGTAATTACCACTGGTTTCGAATGGTTTACCCCTGTGCTGAACGACGGCTCAACGCTGATGGCACTAGCTTTAATGGTAGTTGGTGGACTCATGATCTGGGGTATGGAGAAAGTTTCTAAATAGATGCGCTAGAGGCTCTTGCCCAGACAGGTTTACTTGTTATGATACGTCGACCTAATGACGCTCCTTTACGATTGACAATATTCAAGTGTGTGGCCACTTAAAAGGCTAGCTCAGCGAATTGGAGCAGATAATTTTCGACAAGCACAAAACCAACAAACACTGCCATTTTATACTGGCAGCAACTGAGAAAGCCGGATTAACATTGCCATACTATCGCGCAACCCTAAATTATATTCGACTAGTCGTTTAGTTGAAGCTGCCGAACAACGAGGTCATCAGGTCAGTGTACTTGATGTTCTGCGAGTGCAGATTAACATTGCTACTGGCGAGCCTAGTATCGCCTATAAGGGCAAAGATTTAGGTCAGTTTGATGCTGTCATTCCAAGGATTGGCGCTTCGGTCACCTCTTATGGTACGGCTGTGTTGCGTCAGTTTGAAGTGATGGATGTTTATCCAGTCAATGAGTCTGTTGCAATTAAGCGTTCTCGCGATAAGCTGCGATTTTTACAATTGTTATCGCGTGAAAACGTTGGCATGCCTCGCACTGGTTTTACTTATTCTTCTGCTGACACCAGTAAGTTATTAGATTACATTGGCAAGCCACCCTACGTGATTAAGGTACTTGAAGGGACGCAGGGAATTGGTGTCGTTTTAGCAGACACTCGCAAGTCCGCTGAAAGCTCTATTGAAGCCTTCAGAGGCTTGGACGCACAGATATTAGTCCAGGAATTTATTGGTGAATCAGACGGTGCAGATATTCGTTGCTTAGTGGTCGGTGGCGAAGTAGTTGCCGCTATGAAACGACAAGGCAAAGAAGGTGAATTCCGCTCAAACTTACATCGCGGTGGTTCAGCGACTTTAGTTGAGCTAACGCCTGAGGAAACGGCGACGGCGGTCAATGCAGCAAAAGTCACGGGCCTCAATGTGGCTGGTGTTGATTTTCTGCGTTCAGATCGCGGGCCGCTAGTGATGGAAGTTAACTCTTCTCCTGGACTGAAAGGGATTGAAAAAGCCACTGAGAAAGATGTCGCCAGTATGATTATCGAACTGATTGAGCGTGATGTTAAGTCTGAACGTGCGAAGATTAAAGATATCGATTAGCCGCATAGATTAAGTGTCCAGCATTAAAAACCAATATACCCTGTTAATCATTTAAAAGCCTGATGATATCAATGTTAATGAGTGGGTATATAAAGTGCTTAGTCGCAGTGTTATGTGCGGCTAAATACGACCGGGTTGAAGTGGATTTTCCTGATGGGATATCGCTGATTAAAGGCGTGGATCAAACCTATCAGGATTTACAGGATCTGTAAGTATTCACTGCTTAGTTTTATAGCTTGTCACGCAAAGAGTAGTAAGTCATTGCTAATACTAATAATGGCCAACGTAAGCTTGTCCCACCTGGAAATGGATAAGCTTTCAGCTCAGCCATCGTATCAAAGTTTGCTAACTTTCCGCTTATCATATCCGCCATAATCTTCCCAGCCATCGTTGCCATAGCGACACCATGTCCAGAGTAGCCACTAGCCGACAGGACATTTTCAGAGACTTTAGCAAAATAAGGCATGCGACTTACTGTGATCGCCAATGTCCCGCCCCATCCATAATCAATTGGTGTATTGTCCAGCTGTGGGTAAATCGCCAGCATGTGCTTGCGTACGAAGTTCTTAATATCACTAGGGAATTGAAAGCTGTAGTTTTCACCACCACCAAATAACATGCGTTTGTCTGCACTTAAGCGAAAGTAATTCACTACAAAACGCGAATCAGCTACTGCACGATTATCTCGTATCAGGTTACGAGCCTGTTCATCGCTTAAAGGCTCGGTTGCGATAATATAGTTATTAATTGGCATGACGCGTGACGCAACTTTGCTATTTAATTTATCGAGATAGCCGTTGCAGGCCAGTAAAACGTGCTTTGCAGTGATTTCACCGTTTGCAGTTTTAACGGAAACGCATCCATTGGCAGAGTCGGTGTAGTTCAAAACTGGGGATTCTTGATAAATCGTTACGCCCGCTTTAGCCGCGGCTTCAGCCAAGCCAAGTGCGAAGTTAAGAGGATGTAAATGAGCTGCACCCATGTCCAATGAGCCGCCATGATAAGACTCAGAACCTACTTGCTCGCGCATCTCATTTTTTTCAAGATAGCGAATCTTATCGTAACCGTACTCGGTTTGTAGCTTTTCAGTGTATTCGCGAGTTTCTTTGAGGTAACGCTGCCGATGATCTGCATGGATAATCCCATCGGTTAAGTCACAATCAATCGCATGTTCATGAATTAGATCTCGGCACAGCGCGTTGGCATCTTGCGCAATATTCCAAAGTGCACGCGCACCGTCTTTGCCATACTGTGACTCTAAAGTATTTTGATCGCTGCGCTGATCACTACTTAATTGGCCACCGTTGCGGCCCGATGCACCCCAGCCAACGCGATGCGCATCCAGCAATATAACGGCATAGCCCGCCTTCGCCAAATGCAACGCTGCTGAAAGCCCCGTAAATCCTGCACCAATAACACACACATCAGCGTTTTCGGCGCCTTGCTGCTTAGGAAATTCCGGCACCTGATTCGCACTCGCAAAGTAGTATGAGTCAGGGTACTGACCCGCTTTATCATTACTGTAAAGAAAGCCTTTGCGTGTGTCAGCTATCATGCTTTATAAATAACCTGCCTGCTTTGCTGCGGCATGCGTCAGATCAAGCATTTTACTAACCTTTTCAATTAACTCATCCGCTTCCGCATGACTCAACACCAGCGGCGGCGAAATTATCATCGTATCGCCAACAGCACGCATAATAAGGCCATTCTCAAAGCAGAACTCACGACAAATAAAGCCTACTGTACCTTTCTTGACCGCAAACGGCGCACGCGTAGATTTATCAGGCGTCAACTCTAAGGCACCCATCAAACCAACAATGCGCGACTCACCGATTAGGGGATGATTACCTAGTGCTAACCATTTCTCTTGAAAGTAGGGGCCAATGTCATTCTTAACGTAATTGGGTAAATCTTCACGCTCCATGATTTCTAATACCGCCAATGCAGCAGCACAAGTGGAGGGATGGCCAGAGTAAGTATAGCCATGTTCAAACTCACCGCCTTCAATTAGCACTTTTGCAAGACGGTCACTCAGCATGACGCCACCAATTGGCAAGTAGCCAGAGCTAAGCGCTTTAGCAATTGAAATAATGTCAGGTTTAATCTGATATTTCTCTGAGGCAAACCATTCGCCAGTACGACCGAAGCCAGTGATGACTTCATCCGCTACTAGCAGAATTTCATATTGATCACAGATGCGCTGGATTTCTGGCCAATAGCTATCCGGTGGAGGAATCACGCCGCCTGCCCCTTGCACCGGCTCTGCGATAAACGCAGCGATGCGGTTTTCACCCATCTCCAAAATCTTTTCTTCAAGCTCATGCGCACGCTGTAAGCCAAACTCGTCTGGGGTTAAATCACCACCTTCTGCGTACCAATACGGTTGGTTGATGTGTACAATATTTGCAATCGGCAGGTCACCTTGCTCATGCATGTAGCTCATGCCGCCCAAACTTGCGCCGGCAACAGTCGAGCCGTGATAGGCATTTTTACGCGAGATAATCACTTTCTTATCAGGCTTACCTTTTGCTGACCAGTAATGACGTACCATACGCACCACGGTGTCATTCGCGTCTGAACCACCGCTAGTGAAAAAGGTGTGATTAATGTGCGCAGGAGCCAACTCAGCCAGCTTAGCCGCAAGTTTTGTCACTGGCTGGTTAGTTGTTTGAAAAAACGTATTGTAGTAAGGCAACTCACGCATTTGCGCCGCGATCGCATCAACTACTTCGTCACGCCCGTAGCCAATTGCCATGCACCAAAGACCTGCCATGCCATCCAGTAGCTTATTGCCTTCGTCATCCCAAACGTAAACGCCTTCGCCTCTAGTAATGACGCGCGCGCCTTTTGCATTCAGCTCTTTCGTGTCAGTAAAGGGGTGTAGGTGATGGGCGGCGTCCTGAGACTGAGCCGGTGATAAATTGTCGTGCTTTGGTGGGTTTGAGGTCATGGTTAAGTCCTGTATTTAAATGGCCGCCTAAACGGTTAGCAGCAAATGCTCGCGTTCCCAAGGGCTCACTACCATCATGTGTTCATTAAATTCGTGCTGCTTCAAGGCTTTGTAAATATCACAGAATGGTTGCCCCAGCAGCTCTTGTAGCTCCGGCGCTGTGTCAAACATTTCCAGCGATTCCAACAAGCCTCTAGGTAAGCCAAATGGCTCTTCGTGGGCGTCGCCTTTAAATTCATCCCGACACATATTCTGCTGCGTCATGCCTAAGTACCCAGCGGCTAAGCTGGCTGCCATTGCTAAATATGGGTTGGTGTCCATGCCCGCAATGCGGTTCTCAACACGACGTGAATTAGGCCCACTGCTTGGCACGCGTAAACCTGCGGAACGATTGTCCTTAGACCATTTCAAATTAATCGGTGCCGAGTCTTCCGTGGTAAAGCGGCGATATGAATTAACATAGGGCGCTAGCAAGC
>Ga0209828_1003417_pt1 | contig 12124 bp, 10 predicted proteins | sample MaitaG_FD_187429 | JGI IMG/M metagenome (GOLD analysis project Ga0209828, IMG submission 187429) | Marine algal microbial communities from Maine, USA - Maine_Asex2 metaG (SPAdes) (version 2) | ecosystem: Host-associated > Algae > Red algae > Unclassified | place: Maine, USA | collected 2015-01-05
TAATACGTAATGAGTGATTAGCCAGCTGACCAAAGCTGCGAAGGCTAAATACTTTAAACCATAGCGATAGATTACCGCTAAAAGGAGCGGGAAACATAAGTAGAAGAATGCTTCAACTGAAAGTGACCAACCTGGATTATTCAGTGTCATGGGGTAACCCGGTAACCATGCTTGTAGCATGGTTAGGTGTAAAGGCAATGCTAGTGGCTTATCTGTCAAGTCAGAATAACTTGCCACGGCCATTAATACGATCGCGACAAGATAAACCGGGTAGATTCGTGCAAATCTAGCTACCCAATACCGATTCTTGCTCAATGGCTTAGAAGTTCCAATCTGGTAATAGGCGATAGCCATAATAAAGCCAGATAAAACATAGAAGTAATTTACCGCAATAGGCCCCGCCGTAATGCTCTCTTTGAGCCAAGGGATATTGGTAGGTAATGTATGACTGCCGTAATGAAAAAATACAACAGAAAGTGCCGCGATAAAGCGTGTGAATGTGATTTGATTAATTTGCAAAACCGACAGGCTCTTCTCGGGTTATTAGTAGGCGTTTTTATCAATAAAAGATCGAGTGATGGTTAGGAAAATGATCTTTAAGTCTAAAGCCAAGCTCCATTCACGCATGTACTCAAGGTCGAATTCAACGCGCTTCTTCATTTTATACACAGTATTAGTTTCACCACGCCAGCCATTGATTTGTGCCCAGCCGGTAATGCCGGGTTTAATCATGTGACGCAGCATATACCCTGGAATTAGCGAGCGGTACTGTTCATTGTGTGCTACTGCATGTGGCCGTGGGCCGACAATTGACATTCTGCCTTGCAACACATTGATGAATTGCGGTAGCTCGTCAAGTGATGTGCGTCGTAAGAAGCGGCCGATTGGGGTAAACCGATCATCATTCTTTTGCGCTTGGCGAACGTTGTCGCCATCTTCACAAACCGTCATTGTGCGGAATTTCCAGACTAATATTTTTTCACCTTTAAGTCCGTATCGGGTTTGCTTAAAGATGATATCGCCCTTTGACGTTAATTTTACGGCAAGCCCAATTCCAAGTAGTACAGGCGATATTAGCGCTAAGATGGTTCCACCAATGAGCACATCTTCAATACGTTTTACCAGTGCATGGTCAGAGGAGAAAGGAGAGTCATAAATACACAAAACGGGGGTGTCTGCTATTTCGATAAATTTACTATGCAGAAGGTTGGTAGTGAAATAATCAGGTAACAAGCGGATTGGAGTTGCACTATCTGATAGCTCATCTAGTAGTGAGTGCATGCGTTTTTTAGCTTCAACAGGGAGCGCAAAATATATCTGGTCCCATTCACCCTGTCTGGCTGAGCTGATCATATCGGTATAGCTACCCAGATTGGCGTAACCACCAAAATCATTCGGACTCTCGCTTTGACGTTCGTCATAAAATCCAGCGATGCGGTAACCAAAATCAGGATTGTTTTCTAATTCGCGAGCAAATCTTAGCCCGTTCTCAGTCATACCAACAATGGCGACTGAGCGATTGTTCAGACCCAGTCGCTTCAGGTGTGAAAAGAATTGTCTAAGCGCTAAACGAGCAAGGATCAGTACAACTGGGGTCGTGAGTAACCACGCAAGCAACACAACGCGAGAAAATTGTTCACTAGTTTTGGAAATAAATGCGATAAAAACCATCGATAGAAAGGTTAGTAGCCACGAAACGATGATTCTACCAGCTTCATCGTGGATCGGCCTGCCGCCCCAAGATGTATATATTTCGGTAAATCGGCCATACAGACCAAATAATACAACGGCTGATAAACCAGCTACTAAATAACCTTGGGCGTTATAGAAATTAGTATAAAGTGCGCCAAGAATCAGAGGCATTAAAATGACAAAAATGTCTACGAGGCGATAGATCAATTCAGAGCTTATTCTTTTATCGTCCACTGTCGTCCTCTCTGGGTTTGTCTTGGTTACTAGTGGGGGTATCTAGCACCAAGAATGGTTCAATATTTTTAATCACAATTATAAACTAAAATGTGTTTTTTGATGCTGCATTGTATACTAATCATGCATTGCGTGAGGACAAGTCTTTCTCCCAACGGTAGTCTTTTAGCCGTTTAAATTGCTTTTTTGACCGAATCCTAATGATTCCAGCAATACCAATATAAATTATTGTTGAAAACCAGTCTCTACTGAGTAATCGGGATCGCATTACACTGCCATATTTTTTCTTTTCAATGACTTTGCATTGTCCTGAGGCCAATAGTTGCATGTTGCCGAGTCTTGCACGTGTCTTAATTTTAATCAGTGAATAGATGTCTTTGGGCGCTCTTATAAATATCTGAGCGTCAGGTACATTGCTTATTTCACGATTCCAAAAGTTACATCGTATAAAGCCATCGTCGTTTATTACATCTGGGAATTTCTCAAAGCGACTGCGACCTTCTTCGGTAAGAATATAACTACAGGTGGCGATAACTCCTTCTTTTATGTAGGGCAAATTCACCCATACTTTATAGTAAGTTTTAACAATCCACGAAGAGTGCGACGTATCAATGATTGGCGTGGGGGCGGCCAATAAAATATCACTTGTCTTCAAATACTGATTAACACTCGAAACACAGTTTTCACTGAGTCTTGTATCAGCATCGATATAATAGACAGGGAATGTTAAGCCAAGTTCACGGGCAAATGTTTCCGCTTCATTGAGTGCATTTACTTTTGAAGGTTTACTAATGTCGAGGCAATGAATATCAGGGTGTTTCTTGCGCACAATGTCAGCTGTATCGTCCGTGCAGCCGTTGCAAGCGACAATGATGTGGTCAACTTCAGGTTGATTAATAATGCTGTCTAAACATGCTTCAATAACACCTGATTCATTATGTGCTGGAACAATTATGGTTGCCATTATTGGTATCCTGCTAGCCAAGTGTGGCGTTGTTCAAATATTTTTTTCCATTCTTCATGTGCAGGCTTGGCGTCCTTCTTTAGAAATACAGCAAGGCCACTGGAAACGTACTTATTGAATACATGAGCTAACAGTAAGTTTTTATAGATAGGTTGTTTCCAGCTCGGTTCATGCTTCTTAATAAAATGAGCTTTGCCTTTGAGCAATTTGATCATCTTACCAGATAGGTTTACTTCGCTAACCCCGCCGTGATGGATGATGCGCGCATTAGGGGTTACCCTAGGTTGATAACCTTCATCAATGGCGCGGATACAGTAATCAGCTTCCTCAGCATACATGAAGAAGGTTTCATCTAAACCGTCTAGAGATTCCCACAAGCTGCGTGGTGTTAGGAAAAAACAGCCGGTTACAACGTCTACATCTCGCTCAGACAGACGATCCCAGCAGCCATAATTGTCATAATTAAAAAAACAGCTGTTACGGAATATTTTACTTAAGCCCGTAGCACTGAAGAGCAACGTTTTGAAACTAATTCTAGCGCGTGCATTGTTTGGATTTAGGCTGAGATCATCGTTAAGCGTGACACCACCCCAGACGCCAGACTTTTCATGCTTACGTGCAAACGCCATTAGCTTATCAATCGCACCATCAAGAATTACAGTATCCGGGTTTAGCAGCAGTATATATTCGGCTTGCCCTGCCTTTGCTCCGACATTCACACCTCCGGCGAAGCCAAGGTTAGCGCCCGTCTGAATCAATTCAACCTCTGGGAATTTTTCATGTATCAACTCGACTGAATGGTCCGAGGAGTTGTTGTCGACAACGATGAGATTAACATCTGTTGACTCGGTCTGTTCAAACACAGACTCAATCGCACGGACGGTATACTCTGCCGTGTTGTAAGAGACGAGTATGATGTCGACTTGACTCATTCTGCTAACATTCCATATTCAACGGTTTTGATATCAGTTTTGATAACCCTAGCGGGATTTCCTGCAACCATGGTGTTTGAAGGAACATCCTTAGTAACGACGGCTCCAGCAGCGACAACAACCTGATCTCCAAGCGTAATATTAGGCATGATGATTGAGGCGCAGCCAATAAAGCAATGCTTGCCAATCACAGTCTTTGCTTCGTGCCTGCGTGAAGCAAAGTCGTGGGCTAGGATGATGGCATCGAATGCAACCATCGTCTTTGAACCAATGGTAAGGCCTTTGGGATTGGTTTTATCAATACGGGCTTTAAATGACATGCGCACATCAGGGGCAATATTCATACCGTACATTTTGCGGTAGTACCAGGTTCGGGCATAGAGTAAACCGTTACGAAGGTTAACCAATACCATAAACATGCGTTGATTGATAAAACGTGCTCTCATAATTTATCAGGCCTTATTTCATTTTACGTTGGTAGGCAGCTTTGATTCTGGCAATGTGCGATAGCTTAGTGACAGACTCGTTAAGTTGCTCATGATACTTTGCCCAGCTAATAGAACCCAACACAAAAAAGAACATCGGTTGTATTTTGCCGAAGTAATCAACAGTGAAGCCGATGAGTATGAGCGACATCGATGCCATGATCCATGAGTTGACCATCCACTTAACAGCGGGGTGGTGTTTGTGTAATACACCGAGCACATTAAACACGGCATAGAAGCTGCAGAATAGCAAAATAAAGCCTGCAAACACGCCGTGCTGCATCGTCACTAGCAGCCAAAAGCTGTCGATACTTGAGTTCATCCATTCCGGTCGTGACCAGTCATGCAAACCTATACCTAAAACCGGGTTGTCAGCGATGTCATCCATTGAGTATTCCCATTGTAACATTCGGTAGTAACCAGTGACGGGGTTGAACGTTAAGTAAGAAATTAGTATCGCAAAAAAGCCACGATTAGATAGTGCATTAATCAGCAAGAATCCTGCAAATGAGAAAAATATTAATGCAGACCAAAGTCGTTTAGCGCCTTGCCAGTTGTGAGCTAGTATCGCCGTAGCGCCCTGAAATACAACTGCGAGTAACGGCGCCGAAGAAAGTGTCGTAATCATGCCGATTAAAAGCGCTAAGGCGCGTCCAAAATTGATCCACTTGAATTTATTGAGAACCAACAAAATGGCAAAAGGAAAAAATATTGCGCCGATGGTTCCATACAAAATTGGATGGGCAAATAAGTTGGTGGTACGCATAATGCCAAAGCGTATGTAGTAATGAGTATATAAGCGATAATCCAAAGAATTATTGCCGGTAATCATAGTTGCCCAGTCGTGTAAGATTCTGTGTCTACCAAACGCCTCATAAAGCGAGAAGAACACCATGATAGCCAGTATCATGACAAAGCCCAGATTCACATAGTAGTAGCGTCTAGGCGTAGTAATAAATAAGCGCGCCAGATAAAACGAGCCCAATACCTCAATCGCCAAGATACCCGATGACTCTAGGCCCTTCTGCGGGCCATGGTTGTACATGAGACTAGCAGTAGCAAGAACGATGAAAGCACCAAGCAAAATATCGACAAAGTCTGCTCTGTCCAAAACTTGCTTAATGTTAATGATGCTGGCTACAAGCGCCAAACCCAGCACTACCCTATAGGTTTCAATTCGCAAAGAACCTAGCAAGTAATGAAATTCCACCGGTATAAAGATAGAAATAATAAAAAGTATGGTCAGTATTCTTAGAATCATACGTTTGTAGCTTCACTGGTTTGTGTTCGGGGTAGCAGTTTTTGCTGGAAAAATAAGCTAATCACAATGGCAACCAAAACACCGTTGGCCATCAATGTTGCTGTTGCCGCGCCTTCTATACCATATTTGGGGATCAATATGATATTGGCTAATAAATTGACTATCATCGCTACTGTTAGCGCAATGTTCAAAAAACGAACTTTTTCACTGGCAATGAACATGAATGAAAAGGTTAAGCTAGCTGCCCGTAATAATTGAGCGAGTAGCAATAAAGCTAATGCCTGCTTCGCGGCTAAATATTCTGGTTTAAACACGATCAGTATCAAATCTGACAGCCCGTACATCACGCCAGTGACAACTAACAATACCACTAACACCAAGATAGTTGCCTGCCAGAAAAAACTCCACAGTCGTTCTGGCTGATGATTGTATATGGCTAAAAGTCGTGGGTAAATCGTTGCGTCTAATGCGCCAAGGAAAAATAAACTGATGTAGGAGACTTTGGCTGCAACATTATATAGCGCCACTTTTTCATTTCCTAAGAAGTAACCGACCATAATGGCATCGGCGAATATCATCATAAATGAAAAGAATGAGATGGGAGCCAGCGGTAGTGATTTAATGAATAGCTGTTTAAGCTTTGGGACGCTGGTATCTGTCCACGTGCCTTCCTTTACAAAGGGTTTGACCACTAGAAACGAGGCCAGTCCGGTCAGTGTCAGTGAGGTAATGTAAATAACAACATGACCGCCACCCGCTGAAAAGTAGTTCCAGCTAACAGCAATTAACACTAAAAAACAGATGCCGGGCAGGGCATTCTGAGTGAGTATCGAGCGCGAGCTGTGCCGAATGGCTTTTAAGAAAAAGCTATTAACAAACATAAAATTAAAAAAGATGACGCAAATAGACGCCCACATCAATTGACTAAGTTCAATCTCATTATGAAAAAAGGCTTCTCTTACATATGGGCTCATTAGTAGCCAAATCGCTACCATCAGCAGCGATATCAAAAACACTAACTGATGGGTGCTCTTAAGATAAGTCTTTTTAAAGTCGAGATGATCTTCGTGTGCGCTAGCGACTTCTTTGACAATTAGCTGATCCAGACCGACACGACTCATGAGTGCGATGCCTGAAACAAAGATCATTAGGAGAAACACAACACCGGCATCGCCTAAGCTAAGCTGGCGGGTAATCAGTATGGCAACGGCAAAATTAAGCGCTACGCCGGTAAAGCGCGCGATCATTGATAGCGCACTTTGAATAATCAGTGGGTTATGTCGCAGCTTTTGAATGATTTGCATTGCTTAAGTCAGACTTCCGTCGATGTAGTCACCTAAAAACTGAACCAATTGCTGGCGCTTCTGATTATCTGACTCAGCGGGGCAGTCTAAGTTCTCACGCTGGCCTAACTGCATAAATAAATCTTCTTGTGTGCTGGCGGTATAGACTCCCGGTAGCTTGCCCATCCAAACTAAGCCATCGGCTTGATGGTTGTTGCGATGCTCACCAAGTTCATACTGGCGATTGACTACAACAATGGGCGTCTGATGCTCGCGGGCACTAATAATATTACCCATACCCGCGTGCGACACAAAAGCGGTTGAATCTTTGATGTATTGGTTATATTGATCACCGTTTAGAAAACGCTCCCACCGCATATGCTTAGGCTCGTATTCACCGTCACCAATCTGGGCGAAAACCGCTTCATCATTAGCTTCTGCCCATTCGTCCATATACTGAACGAGACGGTCAAAAGAGAACTGCGTACCCACAGCGACAAAGATCATAATACAGATCCTTGATAGTGAATCTTCTTACCATCGCTCAGAGGTTCCCACTGAGTCACGACCAAATTAGCATGATTTTTGACCATTTCACCGGATCTTGAGAGTTTGGCAACGTTAGCAATGCTATCGACCCAAATGGTTTTGATAGGTAGTACTTTAGCCAACAAAAAAGCGATGGCTCCGGGTGCTGCACCGGTAGAAATGATGGCAGAAGGGCGTTCTTTAGCCATAATCCATAGCAATTGAAAGGCAAGTGGGATGAGCTTTAATTTGCTGTCAGCGCTGGCATCAGTAATGTTATGAATTTTACGCTGACTCTGCTGCGAGCCATATTGCGTTCCTGGGGTGGCGTAAACCACATCAAAGCGAGATTCCATTTCATTGCAGATTTTATTCAGCTGTATCCAATGACCACCCGGTGATGCAATGGCCAGAATCTTTTGTTTTTTACTCATCGGGTCGCTTAGGCTGCTTTGGGCTTGTGGAAGTAAAACGCGGCTTGGTCGCCTTGCTGCTCATTATTTAATGCTTTACTCCGAGTCACGTATTCATCGATTTTATGTTCGCTGAAAATAGACGCTTCAGGGTTCACTGCGTAAGAACGATCATCACGAAGTGGAATATCTTTCAAATATTGCTCACTGCCCCAGTATTGGAAAGCAAACGAGTCATAAACTGTTTCATGAAGTTCTAAACCACTTTGGTCCGCTAGAGTTTGCATACTTTTTTGTGAGTGTAAGAACAAGTGACGCGGGGCATCAAGCTGTACCCAGTTTACACCATAATGATCCCACGCCCAGCTGCTTACAGTTGGCACTCGGATCATGCAGACGCCACCAGGCTTAAGAAGAGCTTCGATTTTAGCGATTACTTCATGTTGATCGATAACATGCTCAAATGAGTGATTCATCATGATGAAATCCCAATCGCTACCATCTACTTCATGGATAGATTTTTGCTCAATCACAAGACCGTTGGGATATTCAATTTTTTTAGCATTAAAAGGATCGACGCCCAAAACATTATTGAAGCCGCATTCTTTAAGTGAATGAAGCAAATGTCCCGCGCCACAGCCCACGTCTAGAATTTTTGAGCTTATATCGATGTTGGCTTTCTGCATACGCGGCAGCTTGTCGTGAGGCTTGCGCATTTGCAGCAACTTTCCGATGAAGCCATGCCCGGTTGCAGCAAAACGATCACGCGCTGTAATCATCGCTTTTTTGAAGCCAGTTTCTACAGCGATTTCATCATAGGAATAATAATCGTCGCTAGGGTAATAATCCTGAATATTTTCAGGCACCTCGGCAATTTGCAGGCAGCCGCATTCCCCGCACTCAAAATAAGTGTGCATATCACGAAGGCCAAGCATCATTTCACGGGCTTCGTGTGTTGTATTATTTTCACTGTTGGAACAGATGCGACACTGCATTGTTTCTATCCTAAATTATTCGTAAGCTTTGTGGTCAAAGCTAGTCGTTAAAGGGCTGCTTAAAGGTTCATTTGCTAGATAAATTGCCTAAAGAAATTGTCATGATAATGCAAATTAATTGAACGTTAACTCCAATGTTCGCACAGCATACCTGACATCTCGACCGGATTCTAACTCAGCAGATAAAGTGATGATAAATTAAGCTAATCAAGGATTTAAACTTGATTAAAGCAATTTTCCAGTTGTTTTTGTAACATGCCTAAGCCAACTGAGTGCGCTCGCTCAATATTATTCAGGGGTATGGCCTCAGGATCGTCAATATTTTTTAATGCTCGCTCAATGGTAGCTTCACGGAGTAAATGCAGCATAGGGTATGGGGAGCGGTTGGTGTAATTGGCTGGATCATCGGGAGCTGCCTCATCAAAACAGTAATCGGGATGAAAGCTAGCGAGCTGATAAACCCCCTCATAGCGACGCGCTTCTAACATACGCTCGGCAATATCCAATAAATCCAGATAGTCTTCAAAACCGCTAAAGCCGTCAGGAAGAATAAGCAGTGTCGTTTCTATGTTTGGATTGGTATCCAAAAATTCGCAGGCAAGCACTAAAGTTTCGAGGGTTGACTCAATAGTCCGGTGCTCTATTACTTCGAAGTGAATGCTGCCTTTGATTAGCTCACGTTTAGCAAACGGGCAGAAGTTATAAGCAATGACTACGGTTTCTAGCCATTTTTGAGTGTGTTCGATAGCGCTATTGCTGACCATATTCAATTGATATCGTGCTGTTGAGGGTAATAGCGCGAGATTATAGAGTGATTAGCGGGGTTGGGATATGGCAATGCATCATTACCTTATCCCAAACCATATCTTCCGATCGACTGACTAGCTCTCGGGGGGCTTTTCTGACCTCTCCGGCTTTTCCGTTTCAACAGCCTTCTTTCGGCTGAACAAACCACCAGACCCCGGCTCTTTAGGCGGCCGTTTCATCCAAAGTCCGCCGACATTGAGCGACTGCCAGCCCCAGCGCAACCAGCTAAGCACTGCCATTGCCAGCCAAAGCGCCCACGCCAGCATCAATGCTCTATAAATCCATAGCGGCACGCTGATCACCGAGGGCTGTGGCAACAACTGATCCGCCCGATCCTGATACCAGTTCAGTGCATAGGCATTTGAGCCGTTACCCATAATTTGCATGTCTGGTCGACCCAGTAGACCATTGGCTACCGCGCCTGACAGTACGATCAAAGCAACCACGGTTAAACAGACCAAACCGATTTGCATGGCATTGAACTGGGCATAGTCCAGCTTTCTAGTGAGTTTCTCGCGAAACGCAATGGCAAATAGCCAAATGATGACCAGTATCATAAGTGCAGTCTCGCTCTGACTCAGGCCAACCCCTAATAAAAACCACTGCCAGCTTCTTAGTGGCGTCAGTTTCGACGCGCCTAAGATTAATGACAAAATCAGAATTGCCAGCAACACACCCCAGAACAATATCGCAGGTCCCATACTCGGCCCACTAACCCAAAGCACCCATCGCTCCAAAGGCAGTTTCATGCTGAAATTGCTGTTAACGCTAGGCAAACCTAGATCAACCGACGGGAAGCGGTAGTGACTACTCAGTGCATTGGATTCGCTCCATTCAACGTTGACAAGCTGTTTGCCCGGTTTCAATGTAATGTTGAGCCTGTTATCGGTGTTTTGGATGCGTTGAGGAATACCGTCAATATTTATCTGTTTAACGATCGCATCAGCAGGGAGTTTAATCTCATGGAGGACGCCACGGCTGCTGAGTACACTCAAGTCAAGCGTAACATTATTGGCTCGTTTGCCCGTGTTAATTAGTGTCTTACTACTAAGGATCGTCACGGTTTGCCCGGCAATACCGGAGGGTCGACTCAATGCCAGAGTCAGCGTTTCTTTAGGCCAAGGATACCAAACCGGCACTGTTTGCTGTCCCCGATTGCGGTACTGATTAACCGGAATGCCGCTGCTCTCTAAATGCCAGACAGGGCTGGTAGCAATCTGCCAGGTTTCTAGCAGGTCTGATCGCTGGGAGGCTTGTAACACGAGTTTATCTGTCGTGTTAAGCCGCGAGGACCACCGCGTTTGGCGTTGAGTCGCATTCAGGTTAATTTTGATCTGACCGGCTTTAATGCTGAGCTGCTCGCTCATAGGCTGCTCATTAGGCAGCAGTGGAATATTCAGGCTTAAAGGTGTATCTAATGGAGAGAGGCGCGTCACGGTAGTTTCCACCGTCCAGTCTAGACCAAGATTCAAATGCCGCTCCACCCTGACAAAACTAGGCAAGGTACTTTGTGACTGCTCCTGAAGTGCCTTGGCATCTTTACTCAGAATACGATTCAGCTGGAGTTGTGATTCGGCGCTGCTGTTGTCTTTAATGCCATCAAGTGTCCATTGTTTATCGCTGCTTTGCCAAGTCACAGAATGAGGTTTAAGTGGCAGCGGCAACGGAATGCTATTGCGTTTCGGCAGCGTGCCACTAAGCACGATATTATTCAGCCCTTTGGGTATGACAATCCATAGTTGCTGTGACTTATCGCGTTTAATCGCTAAGGCGGATTCGCCATTAAGCATGACTTGAGTGCTGAGCCAAGTGCTTTGGCTGCCCGGTAGTGGAATGGCGGTATCAATGACTGCATGGACGCGCAGTCTTGCCTGCAAGGCGTTTTGATCAACCGATAACTGCATTTGTTCGATTTGGGCGCATTCCGGTAAACATTCAGGTGTCGCGGTTAATCGCTGTTTCAGCGTTTCCAACATTGCTTCATTAGGATATGAATCGGTGGCCTGCACAGGTTCATTTAGCATGAAAGTCAGCGGAATTAGCAGCAATGCTACAGCGGAGGCAGCACCTCTTTGAAACCACTGCTTTGGATTCCAGCTAAAGCCATCGCTCAGGCTAATCAGCCTCCATGAGAGGCCGAGTAGTAAGCCAATACCTAGAAATTTAATTAGCATATTGCCCCATGGACTAATTAACAATAAGTGACTCGTTTCATCTGCTTTGACAGGCCCAGACCATTGCAGTCGTGTGCTTCGGTAGCCGCGCCAATTCGGCAGTCCAGGGCCAGTTTGTACCATGCTGTTTGGATCGATAGCGGTTAAGTCGGCTTTTGATGCTGTTTTTCGCCAGTTTGCCGGTGCATTTTTATCCCTGTAAGATTGAGCGACGACCGAGCTGCTGAGCTTAGGGCGTGGCTTCTGTACTGGCATTGGTGGGGGGGCTTGCATCATAGGTTCGGCCGCGTCATTCATTTCCATTGAAGCGGTATCAACCACAATATTACTTTCACGACGACTGCCGGCTTGGTTGC
>Ga0209828_1003419_pt1 | contig 12123 bp, 9 predicted proteins | sample MaitaG_FD_187429 | JGI IMG/M metagenome (GOLD analysis project Ga0209828, IMG submission 187429) | Marine algal microbial communities from Maine, USA - Maine_Asex2 metaG (SPAdes) (version 2) | ecosystem: Host-associated > Algae > Red algae > Unclassified | place: Maine, USA | collected 2015-01-05
AAGCTGTTTTTCCTGCTTTCGGAATGGCTGAAGTTTGTATAGCTGGGGCTTTCCCAGAACCAATGACTGGTTTAAGGACTGACAAAATTAGTACAAAACTATTTGAAGAGCAAGGTCTGGCAAGTCTAGCAGATAGTGAAGAGTTTAGTGAATTTGCAATTCTAGGTGGGCCTGTTGAAGGTCTAGAATTTAGAATTCAAGATCCACAGTCAGGTGATGTTTTAGCTGAACGTAAAGTGGGGGAGCTACAGATTAGGGGAACCTCACTGACAACTGGTTATTTCAAGAAAGAAAAAGAAACAGCTGCTTCTTTTATCGATGGCTGGTTTAAGACTGGCGACTTGGCATATTTAACTGATGGTGAACTTGTTCTTTGTGGGCGTATAAAAGATCTGATTATTATTGGTGGTAGAAACATTTACCCACAAGATATCGAAAAAGTTGTTGGAGAAATTCCCGATGTTAGGACGGGCAACGTTATTGCATTTGGAACTAAAGCAAATATTAAAGAGAGTATTGTTGTTGTAGCTGAAACTAAGATTAAGTCTGGTTTTGCAGAACTAGTCACTCAAATCAAATCGAGTGTCCTTGCAACTGTTGGAGTACCAGCAAGTACTGTTACTTTGGTTTCGCCGAGTAGTTTGCCTAAAACAAGTTCGGGTAAATTGCAGAGGGCAAAATGTAAAGCATCTTTCGAATCTGGATCTTTAACTAGCCTGAATTAGAACTCAAATAAATGACTTACACATAGAGCAATAATCCTATTTGAGGTATATGATTACTTTTAATTGCGTTTAATTCTGTTTAAGTGCTTTGCTTCCTCCAAAATTAATATTCTATAAAGTTAGGAGCGGAGCTGTGTCTATACCTACAGTTTCTCCAAACGAGCCTCGACAAGATTATACGCTTGCGGAGCTTGTACAAAATTGGTTGGTTAAATTAGAAAACCTTTCATTAAAATACCGTCTATTGATAGCGGTCTTGTTCACATTGTTTGTGGTGAGCGTTATTTTATTTTCTATGGTCAACAAATCGAGTTCTTCAGGAAAGGTCGAAAATAATATTGCATTTGCTAGTTCATCTACGCCTGATGGTGTAACTACTACACGTGAAGATGCAGAAATAAATGTACATGTAGTTGGCGAAGTTTTATCTCCCGGTGTGGTTGTTCTAAAGTCAACCAGTCGGGTTTCAGATGCTATTTCGGCAGCTGGTGGTTTTGCTGAACAAGCTGACCTAACTCAACTGAATTTGGCTGCTTTTGTAGTAGATGGTTCTCAAATTAGAGTTCCAGCGGTTGGTTCAGAAATTGTTGGCCCTTTAGTTATTAACGGCGATACTACTTCAGCTGATTCTGGAGTAAAAGTGAATTTAAATCGTGGTAGCTTAAGCGACTTCGAATCTTTGCCAGGCATTGGTCCATCTCTAGCTAAGAGAATTGTTGATTATCGTGAAAGCAATGGAGCTTTTATTGATGTAAATGATTTGTTATCTGTCTCTGGGATTGGGCCAGCTAAATTTAAAACTTTCCAAGAATTTGTTTTTATATAAGATGCGACCTACAACAGAATTAGAGGTATTAGCTCTTTGTTGTTTGGTTGTCTTTTCTGTCTGGTTAAAGCCGATATCTGTACCAATTTGGTTTGCAGCTTGCTTATTGATAGTTGCTTTAGGTTTGCAAAGTTTTAAATTTTTGTGCTTTGCCGTTCTAATCCTTGGTTCTAGTCTTTCAAACTATTCTCATAATAACTATCAGACAATTTCTTCCAGCAGTTTCTCTGGCGATGTTGTATTAATTGATGACCCAGAGTCAATAGGAGTGGCTGGTACTTCAGCGTTAGTCAAGATATCTTCTGGTAATCTTCAGGGTTCGAGAGTTAAGCTAATTGGATTTGGTGAGCTTGGTTTTGATATACGCAAGTTAACGGCTGGGGATTCTTTACAGCTCAACGGGCGGATAAAATCTGTTAAGCCATCTAGCTGGAACAAATCTCGGCATCTAGTTGGAGATTTATTGGTTACAGATATTGTTTCTGTCTCAAAAGTTTCTGGAATGCGGAGCATGCCAGAGTATTTGAGATCAAATATTTCTGAGAGTTCGAAACTCTTGTCCTATGAAAACAGAGAGCTCTATATGGGTTTGGTTATTGGCGAAGACTCTAAACAAAGTGTTGCTCAAAAGGTTCAGTTCAGAGCGGCTGGTATGAGCCACCTTTTGGCTGTTTCAGGGCAAAATATTGCATTGATTTTTACCATGTTGGCTGGATTGTTGCAACGCTTACCTTTGAGAATGCGGTTTGCGGTTGCGTTGCTAATTTTAGTTACCTTTGCAATCATTACTAGGTTGGAACCTTCAGTTCTTCGTGCGAGCGTTGTTGCAGCTATTGCTGCTTGGTCTGCGGTTACTGGTGGTAGAAGCTCGGGTATCAGAATATTGTGCCTAGCCGTTATCTTTTTATTACTCGTCGACCCTTTTTTAATTTATTCGGTTGGTTTTATTTTATCGGTCACTGCTTCGTTGGGAATTCTGCTTTTATCTGAGGGGTTAATTGAACGGTTGCAGAAACTAAAAATTCCTAAGTGGGTGTCTGAACAACTTGCAGTAACAATTTCAGCGCAAGTTTTTGTAGCTCCTGTATTGATATATTTTTTTGGCAATGTTCCTTTGGTATCTGTGCCTGCAAATTTAGCAGCGTCGTGGCTGTCTGGATTTGTTATGGTCACAGGCTCAAGCTTGGGTTTGTTTATTAAATACTTCCCAGAAGCCATAGCAGGCGTTGTAATGAAGCCAGTTGAACTGGCGTTGTATTTACTTAATCTCATTTCGAAAGAATCAACCTTGTTAAGTTGGCCACAACTCGGACTGTATGAATTGCTCTTGCTCGGTGTTGCGATTTTGTTATGCTTTCTATTTTCTAAATTTAGATTAGTCATTATTGGAATGGCTGGCATAACCCTTTGTTTCATAATGTTTCTGCCTTCGGATGGCGCTGTTGTAACCTCAGCTGAAACTTATATTCATATTGCCGGGGATAGTCAGTTCCCATCTATTCTTATCATTAACACTGGGTTTGATAAAGGTAGACTTGAAGATTATGTTTCAAGTGGATTAGGTCGAGTCGATATTGTTATAGCTCAAGATGGCAGCCGTAATTTTGGTTTGACTACTCGGGCCTTGATTGATATGGATTTAGCAGAGGTTGTACTGGCTCCGCCATTACATGAGATACCTGAAGCTACTCGTATCACAAGCGAAACGACAGTATCAACCGCTGTTGGTAGCATAAACATGTATCCTGAAGAGCGAAAATTGTATATCTCAACCGAAGCTGATTTAACGTAACTTGCCCAATTATTGGTAAGAAATATTACAGAAACAGATATTTGTAAACCCTTACATGAATAGCATTAGACTTAAATAACTCTTGGGTAGGACCTTATGCATCTTGTTGTTGATGATTATCGTTTTGATTTAACTTGGCGGGCTCTTGTTATCGGAATAATCCAAGTTAATAATTCTGATGATCTGAATATCATAGAAGAAGTTTCAGAATTATTGGATCGTGGTGTAGATCTAATCCTTCTTCAAACAGAAAAGTCAAAAGAACAACTTGTTACAGTAACTGAACAAATTTTTGATCAGTTCGACGTTCCTGTCATTGTCAGCCCAAAACATATACGTGACCTATCTTCGCAGAGTCTATTTCCAGATTGTTCGGCTGCTATTAAGCTAGGTGAATTTGACCTAAATTGGTCTATCGGACAATTAGTGGCAAATCAAACAAAACAAATCTCATCTGGAGTTCGCCTTGTGCTTACAGATCTTAACAGCGTAAAATCTACGAGACGTACTGTTGATATTATGGCGTCAATTTTAAGAGAACAACAAGTAGAGTAGAGTCGTGGCTCTTGTATTTATTAAAGGTGACGACCAAGTTCTTCTGGCTCAAGAAGTTAATCATCAGATTTCTGCATTAGTCGGTAATGGCGACAAATCTTTGATGGTTGAAGAAGTAACTGAAACAGAATTTTTGCAAGATAATGGGCTTAACGATATCGGTGTCCTCATAAATGCTTCACAAACACCGCCATTTTTGACTGAACGTAGAGTTGTAGTTGGCCGTAATCTAGGCTTATTCTCTAAAAAAGATCAGATACAACCGTTAGCGGGTGTTCTTGAAAAAGATCTTGGCCCCATTGACCTAGTTCTAGTTTGGGAAAAAGGTGGCACATCAACACGGCTTTCTGCTGTTCCCAAGTTACTAAAAGATGCGTTGAAGAATGCTGGCGCAGAGATGATTGATGCTGCCCCTAAAGGTAAAGCATTAAAAGCTTCAATCCAGGAAAAGCTTGATATGGCTCCTGTTAAGCTTGACCAGTCTGCAAGAAATGTCATTGTAAATACTATTGGTGACAATTTAGGTCAGCTAGATTCGTTATTCGAAACTTTAGTAAGTACCTATGGCTTAGATTCAAAAGTTGGAGCTGATAAGGTTTCGCCGTTCCTCGGTGACAAGTCTGATATCCCGCCATGGGATTTAACCGATGCTATCGATTCTGGCAATATTGTTCTTGCTATAGAAAACTTGCAAAGAATGGTTTCTGGTGGAGATAAGCATCCATTACAAATAATGAGCGTACTGCACGGACATTATCAGAAAGCTCTTGCGCTTGATGGCGCAGGGGTTACAAATGAGAAAGAAGCAGCAAATTTGTTAGGTATGAAAGGTTCAACTTTCCCAGCCAAGAAAGCCTTAAATCTTACAAAAAAATTAGGGAATAAAAAAGTTTGCCGAGCAATTGATTTATTGTCAAAGGCGGATCTAGATATTAGAGGCGAAACTGCATTAGAACCAATTGCTGTTACCGAAGTATTAGTTGCCCGCTTAGCTCAGATGTCCAAATAAAAAAGTTTGGTCACAGCCCATTATCTGAGCTGCAACCAAACTTTGAGTGCCTGAATCTATCATTGATAGTTAGAAACTTTATTTTATATTATTCGTCCGTGTTGATCGATCACTAATCTGCCACCTACGTAGGTACCTGATTTATAGCCGTTGCTGCAACCGTTGTAGGTTCTTGAAGGCACTAATTGACCATTACTATAGCCAACTCTGCAGTTGTAAACGCCGTAGTAACTTGTCACAGTGCAAATTGCGTAACTGGCTCGTGTATAGCGGTAGCCATTCCATGACCAGTAGTTAGAAGTTCCACTTGAACAGCTCCAGCCGTAGCCTGAATTTGTTGCTGCAGAAGCTGCAGATGTAACTGCTGGAGCAATCAATAATGCACCTACTAAAGCAAAAGTTGAGATAGCTTTGTTTATCTTATTTTTGATTTTACCGCCTTATATAGGTCTAAACTTTGGAAAGCTGAGACCGCTTACAAAAGATATATGTCTTGAAAGACATTATCGTTCGAATATTTTAGAGATCGTTACAAATCTGAAATATAGAACTACTTATATAAGTCACAAGATTTATAAAATGCTTAGTGATGTTTTATATAAATTAATATTTTTGAAAATATAAAAAAGAGCACAAAATAATTTGTACCCCTTCTGAATATTTAGTTAAATTAAATTGTAATTTATGCGTTCACAGCTTGGCGAACTCGTTTAATTAAACGGCTTTTGCGGCGGGCTGCAGCATTTTTGTGGATGATTTTTTTAGTAGCAGCTCGGTCGATGCCTTTGATAGCAGCTTTAGTTGTATCTGCTTCTGTCTCTGTTCCAGCGGCTGTTAAAGCGGCCTTTTCAAGAGTGCTTAGCTTAGAACGGATAGCCTTATTGCGTACACGTGCTTTTTCGTTTTGTCTGTTGCGTTTAATCTGGCTTTTAATATTCGCCACAGCGAAACCTCGTTCAAATAGGATAAGTAAATCGACTACATATCATACCCGCCATTATTGATACGACCAACATTTAGCATACTTATTAGCTTAACTTTGCGGCTATGATGCTTAAGGTCAAGACACCTTATAGATTGTACCTAATGCCAACTGACCCTACAAATATTAGAAATATTGCAATAATTGCGCATATAGACCACGGTAAATCCACCTTGGCGGATCGTCTTTTAGAGATCTGTGGTGCTGTTGAGGCCCGTGAAATGCGTGCACAGTACCTTGACACGATGGACCTTGAGCGTGAACGTGGCATAACCATCAAACTGCAAAGCGTAAAGTTAGAGTGGAAGGGGACAGTAATCAATATTATTGATACCCCGGGCCACGTTGACTTTGGCTACGAAGTAAGTCGTTCTCTCGCTGCATGTGAAGGCGTAATCTTAGTTGTAGATGCTGCTCAAGGTATAGAGGCCCAAACTCTAGCAAATACTTATTTAGCAATGGATAACGATTTAGAGATTGTTGCAGTGTTAAATAAAATTGATTTACCAGCCGCTGACCCTGATCGTTACTCAGCAGAGATTGAACAGATATTGGGGATATCTGCGGATGATGTTTTACGAATTTCTGCAAAAACAGGCGAAGGTGTCGAAGCCCTACTGGAAGCTGTAATTGATCGAGTCCCGCCGCCTGAAGGCAATCCAGACGCTCCGTTACAGGCCTTAATATTCGATAGTCATTTTGACACATACCGTGGGGTAGTGTCGAGCATCAGAGTGATGGACGGAACGTTAAGTAAAGGCGAAAAGCTTAAGTTTATGCAAGCTGGCGTTAACTATGACGCAGACGAGATTGGCACACGTACTCCAGATAATAAACCTGTCGATATGATGGGCCCTGGCGAAGTAGGCTATCTAATAGCCGGTATCAAAGATGTTGGTGAAGCTCGCTCTGGTGAAACTGTAACAACAGCATCGAACTCTTCAGAGGAAGCACTCGATGGTTATAAAGAGCCTCAGCCGATGGTTTTTTGTGGCCTTTTCCCAGTTGACGGTGATGACTATGAAGACTTCCGTGACGCTTTAGACAAGCTCCGCTTGGATGATAGCTCTTTTAGTTTTGAACCTGAAACTTCTACAGCTCTTGGGTTTGGTTTTCGTTGTGGTTTCTTAGGTCTGTTACATATGGAAATTGTAAGAGAGCGCCTACAAAGAGAGTTTGATTTAAATCTTATAGCTACTAGCCCTTCTGTTGAATATCAGATCACGATGAATTCTGGTGAAGACAAGGTTATTGATAACCCATCGGAGCTGCCAGTTTCTGGTGAATGGAATTCGATTAGAGAGCCTTATCTTCGTGCTTCGATGATAGCGCCTTCAGAATATACGGGTACTTTGATGGAGCTTTGTCAAGAGCGTCGTGGCCGTATGGAGAAAATGGAATATCTATCTCCGGAGCGTGTTGAGCTTGTATATATTCTGCCTTTGGCCGAAGTGGTTATTAACTTTTTTGATCAGCTTAAAAGCCGTAGTCAAGGTTACGCAAGTTTAGATTATGAGCCTGCCGGTTATGAAGAAGGCGATTTGGTTAAGGTCGATATTTTATTCAACGGTGAGCAAGTAGATGCTTTCTCAAGTGTGGTTCACCGAGATAATTCTTATGACTATGGACGTAGGACAACAGAGAAACTTCAAGAGATTATTCCGAGACAACAATTTGAGGTTCCAATCCAAGCCGCAATTGGTGGAAAAATTATCGCAAGAGCAACCGTAAAAGCTTTCAGAAAAGATGTTACAGAAAAACTTTATGGTGGTGACATCACCAGAAAGAATAAACTTTTGAAGAAACAAAAAGCCGGTAAAGCAAAAATGAAGAGTATCGGAAGGGTTCAAATTCCGCCTGATACTTTCATAAAGGCTTTAAAACTAGAAGATTAGAATGATTCTTTATGCCTAATATTTTTTGGTTTCGCAGAGACTTACGTCTAAGGGACAATGTTGCGTTAGCTCAGGCAGCTTCGCAAGGGCCTGTAGTTCCAGTGTTTATTTTTAGTAAAGAATTGGGTGAAGATTTTGATCGACCACGAATTCAGTATTTAGTCTCAGCCTTAAATTCTCTTAATGATTCTATTGAAGGTTCATTGGTTATTCGTTTTGGTGATCCATGCCAAATCTTGGAAGAACTTTGCTCTGAAACTGGTTCCAATAGCGTGTTTGCTACAAAGAGCTTCTCAACTTATAGACGGAAAGAAGATAAAGTAGTTTCTGACTTTCTTGAACAAAGAGATATTGATTGTACTCTTACAGGTTCTCCGTATGCTGTGGAACCTGGATCTATATTCAATAAAAGTGGAAGCCCCTATAAAGTTTTTACCCCTTTTTTTAGAGCGTGGAAAGAATACGGCTGGGATTCACTAATCGAATCAGACAGTCGTTCTGAGCTGCCTCAAGATCGTGATTCCGGGCTACCTCATGATCGTCATTCCGGGCTACCTCATGATCGTCATTCCCAGCCACCTCAACCCCGTCATTCCCGACTAACGCAACCCCGTCATTCCCGACTAACGCAACCCCGTCATTCCCGACTAACGCAACCCCGTCATTCCCGACTAACGCAACCCCGTCATTCCCGACTACGATCGGGAATCTCCCATGAGTGGTTTCAGAACATAGCGTCAGAACAACTGCCAAAAGTGTCTGAATTCAAATCTATATTAGGCTCCGGGGGAGAGCCGGAAGCTCATGACCGTTTGGATAAATTTCTAAATTCTGCAGTCAGCGGTTACAAAACCCAAAGAGATCTGCCGGCCGTTGATGGAACTTCGTTGCTTTCTCATTATTTAAAGTGGGGAGTGCTCCACCCACGTCAAATTCTGGATCGCTTAGGTCCTTCACCGGCTGAAGATGTTTTTAGAAGCGAAATTTGTTGGCGTGAATTTTATGCAGATGTTCTATTTCATAGACCTGAAACTGCAACAGAAGCTTTCTCAGAAAAGATGGCTAAGCTGCGAACAGATTCAGGTCCCGAAACCGATAATGACTTTAATGCATGGTGCTCAGGCAAAACTGGTTTCCCAATTGTTGATGCCGGTATGCGCCAGCTTGTTTCTACTGGTTGGATGCATAACCGTGTTCGCATGATTGTTGCCAGTTTTTTAACGAAGGATTTGCATCTTGATTGGCAACGTGGGGCAGACTTTTTTATGCATCATCTAGCTGATGGAGATTTAGCTTCTAATAGTCATGGTTGGCAATGGACGGCTGGAACAGGCACCGACGCTTCACCGTATTTTAGAGTATTTAATCAAACCACCCAAAGTAAAAAATTTGATCCAGCTGGTACATATTTAAGAGAGTGGATTCCAGAAATAGCTCATCTTTCAGATAAGCACATCCATGAACCATGGAAAGATCCTCACGGAGCCCCAGCAGGTTATCCGTTACCGATTGTCGACCACAGCGAAGAGCGCTTAGAAGCACTAGCTCGCTATGAAGAAATTAGAAGCTAGCTAGTTCTTGTTTATTATTTCTGATTGTTTTAAATATTAATGAGAGTGTTCCGAGAACTGTTAATGTCAATAGACCGAAGATTATCATGAAGAGATAGTTATTAGGTTCTGTTGGTGTTTCTAATGTTGTAGAAGTTTCTTGCAGGACCAGTCCTTCTTTTGGAGCTATTACCTCGATATTTTTTTCTGAATCTTGGATTGTGTATGTTGTACCGTTTGAAGTTGTACTGTTTTCTTGCTCTGTAGTAGGCACAATATTTTCTGAAGGTTCGTTTATCACTTTAGGTTTAGGTTCAATTGCTTGGGGCTTTGGAATTGGGTTAACTGGCTGTGCTGGCACAGGGCCTTGTGCCGCCCAGTTTTGTAAATCAAATTTAAATTGGCTGCCAGTGTAATGGCTATTATTTATGGGATCATTATATATTATTTGGTTTGGTTGTCCGGGAGTTGTTGGAGCAGACAAAGATTGTGTATTCATGCTTATTTCCAAAGCATATTCATCAACTCTTGGTGATTGGAACTCAAATGTGAATGTATATGATTCTCCAGCATTTAAAGTTTTATTCAATTTGCACTGTAAAGCGTGATGTGCTGCGTTGAATTTTTGTTCAGCAGCGACTGTCTCTGAGAGCCCACACTTAGTGCGATCGCTGAAAGGGATAAGAAAACCTGGATCGTCAAAACTTGTTACGTAAAAACTGTTTTTTAAGTTTATTAATGCGCCTGCATCTATGCGATCTGTTCGAGCCAAGAACATGATTGCATTTTTTGGTAAATTGTCGGGCCCATTATTTGTGATAGTTACTTTATAGCTCAGGGGAGTTGATGTTGTAAATTTTCCGAATTCGCCAGGGTTTTGTAACTCTGACACAGATAATGAGACATCTGCTTGTTTAGGTAGATCTTCTTGAGCGTGTGCGGCTCCATTAAATACCAGTATTAAGCATGTGACAATAATAGAGACAGTAAGCCCTGATTTACGATTAGTTAAGTTTTTTGTACTATAAAACATAAGTTAATTCATTGTACAAGGTTCAATAAGTAGTTAGATGTCAGGTTTTTTATTAAATGGCAAGTCTTTTCCAAGACGCTACACTTATAAGACATTCCTAGGAGCCTAATTTCATGCTCGATGAGCGAAAATCTGACGTTTTAAAAGCGGTAATAGAGGCTTATACCGATACAGCTCAGCCAGTGGGCTCAAGTGCTATTGAATCTTTAGATAATTTTTCTGTCTCTGCTGCGACGATCAGGAACGATATGGCAGCTTTGGAGAGTGAAGGTTATCTACGGCAACCTCATACAAGCGCTGGTCGGGTTCCTACTCAAAAAGGTTATCGACATTTTGTTGATCATATTGATCGCAAAGAGTTGGTGAGTGGAAAATCTACAAAACAGGTTTCAGATTTTTTCTCAACGATGCGTGGCGAAATTGAAGAAGTTCTCAGAGATACAGCGGGTTTGCTTTCTCGTTTAACCGATTATGCGGCTGTTGTTGTTGATGGGCCAGAAGATTCAAGCGAAATCAGGTCGTGTCAACTTGTTCAGCTCCATGGTTCAACTGTGCTTGCTGTCGTCGTTTTTTCAAATGGTCAGATATCTAAACAAACTTTAGATATTACCTTTGAGATTAATGAAGAAAACCTATCTAAGGCTAACACCCTTTTAAATTCTTCATTATGTGGTTTAACGATGTCTAAGGTGTCAAAGCTAAATTCTATTAATGGTGAAAATGATTTAGCTAACGCAGTTCTTTTGAGTTTGAAGGGCCAAGGTTCTGATAGCGGTAAAGTTTATGTCGAGGGGGCTTCTCGTGTGGTTAATGCGTTCGAAGCTGTTGAATCTGTCAGCCACGTTTTAAGTATCTTGGAACAGCAGCTGGTTGTTGTTAGTCTGTTAGCTGAAGTTACCGATACGGGTGTGTCTGTTTCTATAGGGAATGAGACAGGTATTGCCACTTTGGCAGAGTGTAGTATTGTTGTTTCACCTTATGAGATCGATGGGTCTTATGGTGGTTCTATTGCAGTTCTGGGGCCAACAAGAATGAAGTACCCAGAGGCTATTTCTGCGGTTGCTGCTGTTAGCAGTCAACTTGGTGAAAGATTAAGTGAAGGCTAAAATTAGTGGATTATTATAAATTACTTGGTGTTGAAAGATCAGCGAGCCAAGATGAAATTAAAAAGGCTTATCGGAAGTTAGCTAGAGAGCTGCATCCTGATGCAAACCCGGACGACCCCGAAGCTGAAGCCCAGTTTAAACAAGTTGCTGAGGCTTATGAAGTTTTAAGTGATGTTGAAAAGCGATCTCGTTATGATCGTTTTGGTTCTACAGGTTCTGGGGGCGGCGCCGGCGACCCTTTTGCTGGTGGAGGTCTTGGCGATTTATTTGATGCTTTCTTTACTAACTCTGGTCGACGAGCCCCCTCTAATCAGGGTGTTGATTTAGAGGTTTCTGTTGATCTGACTTTAGAAGAAGCAGTCGCAGGTGTGTCAAAAGAGGTTAAAGTTCGCACAGCTTTGGGCTGTGATCCTTGTGAAGGCACTGGTGCCGAGGCTGGCTCTGCTGTAAACAGGTGTGATCAATGTGGAGGCGCTGGCCAGGTTAGGGCAGTTCGCCAATCAATCCTTGGTCAGATGGTTACTACTTCAACTTGTCCTCGCTGTGCTGGTGAGGGTTCTGTTATAGAAAAGCCGTGCACCGAATGTTCCGGTGAAGGCAGGGTAGTTAAAGAGACTGAGTATTCAGTTGAGGTGCCTGCTGGGGTTGGG
>Ga0209828_1003420_pt1 | contig 12122 bp, 12 predicted proteins | sample MaitaG_FD_187429 | JGI IMG/M metagenome (GOLD analysis project Ga0209828, IMG submission 187429) | Marine algal microbial communities from Maine, USA - Maine_Asex2 metaG (SPAdes) (version 2) | ecosystem: Host-associated > Algae > Red algae > Unclassified | place: Maine, USA | collected 2015-01-05
AGTAGACGGGTGCTTCGACATTGATGGTGACGGTGGCGGGGGAGCTGGAGTCGGTGGCGTCATTTGCCCGGTAACTAAAGGTGTCGGTGCCCACGTAGCCAGCAGTGGGTGTGTAGGTGAATGAGCCGTCGGCGTTGACAACGACGGTCCCGTTGGCAGGTTGGCTTGCAACGGTCGCAGTGAGGGTCAAAGAGTCGTCGTCGACGTCGTTGGCCAACACGCCGGGTGCCGCCACGGTCAGTGGAGCCACGTTGTAGGTCTCATAGCCAGTATCTGCCACGGCGGTCGGTGGGAGTCCACAGTTGAGGTCGTCACACCGCACGAGGTCAAGTCTGCGCACTCCGGCACTTGAGCTGATGAAGGACACCACAGGCAATCCGCGGCTGTCGAGTGCGATAGCTGATGCGTTAATTGAGCGGCCGGTGACAGCGTTGGGCTTGCCCACAGACTTCGAGAGGCAATCGACATCGTGGCAGTACATGACGTTGAGGGCCAGCGGTGATTCGTCAGACATGTACGTGATGATGGGGTTGCCATTTGGCGCCAAGACGACCGACGGGAAGTAGCCGGTTGCGTTCAAAAGGTCTCCGGCAAGAATTTGTATCGGGTCCCCGCCGGGGGCGCAGTTCGGGTCGTCGCAGTGGATGAAGCGCAAATTGTTGTAAATCCACGTGACCCGGTACACGACCACGGGGTTGCCAGCCGAATCGAGAGCAAGAGATGCCTCCTCACCAGCGAATTGTCGGTCATCGATTACGAAACTCGTGTCACCCCCGGGGGCACAATTCGGGTCGTTGCAATGCAGCAATTCAAGGTGCGTCTCCGAAGGGCTCAAGTCGTAGTACGCCACGACCGGATTGCCAGCAGCATCAAGTACCAACGACGGATCGACGTGAGCGGGAAGCCCAGTCACCGGCGCCTCGATCGAGTTGCCAGCGGGTGTGCAATTGGGGTCGTTGCAATGCAGAATATTTAGCGTGTCGGCCGAGCTGTCGCCGTAGGCGATTACTGGATTTCCAGCGGCGTCGAGCTTGAGTGATGGCTCCTGTCCGGTGATGCCCGCCGAGTCGGGTCGGGTAATCGAGTTGCCAGCGGGTGTGCAGTTCGGGTCGTCGCAATGCAACAACTTGAGATCGTCGTTTCCCCCGTCGTGGTATGCAACGACCGGATTGCCGACGCTATCGAGTACCAGTGACGGATCTTGGCCGACATCGCCGGTGCTGTCCACGATCTGAGTCGTGCTCGTGGCGCAAGCCGGGTCTGCACATCGAACGACGTAAAGATCTTTGCCGTTGGTGTCGTAGAACGCGATGACTGGGTTGTCGGCGCTGTCGAGCACCATGGAAAAAGGTCGGCCAAAGCTATTCGCAGTGCCAATCACGCTGATGTCGTCGGCGGCGGTGGCCGACGGCACAAGAACGGTGGTGGTCAGCACCACCACAATGAGCGCACCCATTAGGTTGCGAATTCGGTGTTGCGTTGACGTCATCACGATCAGTACCCCCCAGTACACAAGCGACACCAAAAGGAACGCTGCGGACACGTTAGTGCTGGCAGCCGCTGTCGTCCAGGCGACCATAGGTAGGCCGTTTGACTCACGCCTTTTTGTCCAAAATGCGTGTGGAACCTGCAACGCTGGCGGTGATGGAAGAAGCTAGCGGGGTGTCAGTTGTGGTCGACCCATTCGTTCCGCCAGCACGGCTTGGGGCGCTGCTAATTGCACACCGCTCCCAGGGTGGGTTGGGTATTGCCGAGATGGCGGCGCGATCACACGGCATGTTCTCCTCGACGTTCCTTGCCAATGCTGAACGCGGTTTGGTGCTGCTTGATGATCAGCTCATCGGCCAGCTTGTGGGCTTGTATCAGGTCGACAGCGGCCCGGTCGTTCCTCAGCGGTCCGAGTTGGTGCTAGATATTGACCACCAGCGGCTTGTGGTAGGCGATCAGGCGGTGCCCATTACGTCGTTGCATGTCGACGAAGTGCTTAAGCGGTACGTCTCGCTGATCTACACCTTGCGTGGCCTACAGCCCGGTTCCGAGTTCGTACTACGAGATGCGGACCTCGATGTGCTCGCCCGCAGTCTCGGAGCGACGCGCTCAGCGATTCGCCATGAGATTACGGCATTGGTGTCAGCGCCAGAATCGGTGCAGCGAGCAAGACGAGTCCGAACACGCACGATGGTTCTTGCCGCAGGGGCGCTGGTTGGTGTCACCGCGCTCGGCTCGCTAGTGCTTGTCCGGGCGCAAGGCCCAAACAGCGGACCCGTGGCTGCGAACCAGACCCGGGCGCTGCTTTCTGTCACCGGGCTTGCCGCCGAAGTGGGTCAGCGGGCAGAAGCCACTGTCGACTTCGACTTTCGAGCGGCGTTGCCGAGTTGGGAGATTGGTTACGGAACGCACCACCCGGACTTTCTCGGCGTGACGTATTCGGCGGAGAAGACGATCACGGTGCATGTTGCTCCCGGCGCGTCTGTCGAAAGCGTTGCCGGGGTCTTGATGCATGAGGTCGGGCATGCGCTCGATTTGGAGCGGCTCGACGACAGCCAAAGGGCCGAGTGGATCACCTTACGAAACATGCCAGCGGCGTGGTGGCCTGGCGATGGATTGAGTGACTTTGCTGTCGGCGCTGGCGACTTTGCTGAGGCGGTAGCGGCGTACACCACTGGCTCACCGAGCCGAAGCGTCTACGGTGAGTTCACGCCTGAGCAGCTCGCTTTCGTCGCCCGAATTGTGAATGGCGGCTAGAGCACTGCTGGCTTGGGCGTTTCGGTTGGCTGCTGACATCGGCGAAATTGGGTCCGGATCCATCCTGAAGCTGGGAACGAGACTCGTTCAGCCGCTACGGCTGTGCTTGTTAATCTAGCTGCCGGATTGTTTCGAGTGGCTGCTTCGGTTTTGCATTGAAATGACTCCCGGTGTTCGGCTGCGTGTTGCTCTCGACTACCACGACCCATCACCGCTCGTAGCGTCTCGAATTATTCGTTTGGTATCTCAACGCTGCCGGGTGCACAAAAGGCGCGAACAATCCAGAGTTCTCCCAGGTGGTTCCCGGTACCGGCGAAGGTTGGATCATGTGACACCCGGCTCCAACCAGCGTCTCGCCGCAACTCGGGGCCGCAGACAGCTAGAGTTGTGGCGACTCAGGCTGAGCGGAAGCGCGGTGTCAGACGGCACCAGCCGAGTCGTACAACTCGCCGAAGACGAGCCGCAGGCTTACCTGTGGCGGTGCTTGGCGCTTCCCCACAAAAGAATCAACACAGGAATCGTGATGACTGACACCACCCAACAAGACTTCCGCGTCGCGGACCTCTCGCTCGCCGAGTTTGGCCGCAAAGAAATCCGCCTTGCCGAGCATGAGATGCCTGGTCTGGTCTCGCTTCGTGCCCGCTACGCCGATGAACAGCCGCTAGCCGGCGCCCGCATCGTCGGCTCGCTGCACATGACCATTCAAACCGCCGTGCTGATCGAGACGCTCACCGCGCTCGGCGCCGACGTGCGCTGGGTGAGCTGCAACATCTTCTCAACCCAGGACCACGCTGCTGCGGCTGTTGCCGTTGGGCCAGAAGGCACCGTCGACAAACCAGCTGGGGTACCCGTATTTGCATGGAAGGGTGAGTCGCTCGAAGAATACTGGTGGGCAACCGAGCAACTCTTCCACTGGCCAAACGGCGAAGGCCCCAACCTGATACTCGACGATGGCGGCGACGCCACAATGCTCGTGCACAAGGGCCTTGAGTACGAACTTGCCGGTGCGGTCCCAGCGACCCCAGATGACGCAAGCGAAGAAGAGGGCGTGTTCATGGAGCGTCTTCGTTCCATGTTCGCTGATGACTCAGGCTTTTGGCAGCGCATCGCCCCCGGTATCCGGGGTGTCAGCGAAGAGACCACAACCGGCGTACACCGTCTGGTCGCGATGGCTGCCGAGGGTTCGCTTCTGTTCCCGGCGATCAACGTGAACGACTCGGTCACCAAGTCCAAGTTCGACAACCTGTACGGCATCCGCCACTCATTGATCGACGGCATAAACCGAGGCACCGACGTCATGCTCGGCGGCAAGCTCGCCGTTGTCTGCGGCTACGGCGATGTCGGCAAGGGTTGCGTAGCCGCACTGGCGGGCCAAGGCGCTCGCGTCATGGTCACTGAGGTCGATCCAATCTGTGCCCTTCAGGCCGCCATGGAGGGCCACGAAGTCGTGCGCCTAGAGGACGTCATGGACACCGCCGACATCTTCATCACCACGACCGGCAACAAGGACATCATTTCGGCTGACCACATGGCGCGTATGAAACACCAAGCGATCGTCGGCAACGTTGGTCACTTCGACAACGAGATCGAAATGGCGGGCCTTGAGAAGATGAGCGATGTGATGCGCATCAATATCAAGCCGCAGGTTGACGAATTCGTCTTCCCCGACGGCCACTCAGTTCTCGTGCTGAGCGAAGGTCGCCTGCTGAACCTGGGTAACGCAACGGGGCACCCAAGCTTCGTGATGTCATTCAGCTTCACCAACCAGGTGTTGGCACAGATCGAACTGCACAAGAACGCTGAGTCATACAGCAACACCGACGTGATCACCCTGCCCAAGGTTCTCGACGAAGAAGTCGCCCGCCTGCACCTGGAGCATCTCGGTGTGCGATTGACCAAGCTGACCCAAGAGCAAGCCGACTACATCGGCGTGCCCGTCGATGGCCCCTACAAGCCAGACCACTACCGCTACTAGCGTTACCGTTGGGCATGGTCTATGTCATCGCCCAACTGTCTGATATCCACCTCGGTGGGCCGCACGAGGGCGCAGGCGAACGGTTCTCTGCTGCGCTCGATGAGATCAATGCCATGACGTTGCACCCGATCTCGTGTTGCTCACCGGTGATCTGACACACAACGGCCTGCCCGTCGAATGGCAAGAGCTGCAGGACCGACTCGAGGTCCTGAAAGCGCCATACCAGCTCATGAGCGGAATGGGTCGAGGGCGTCCAGGCGTCTCGCGACAGCCTGTTTAGTAACACTGGCTGGCTTTTGCCTGCTTGCCTGCTCGGCGTGGGCTGCGGCGCTCAGCGCGGCCAGAGGGTTTCGGTGTGGCCGTCGACGCCGATGATTTGACCGCTGATGTGACGGCCATAGTCGCTGCACAGAAAGACAATGAGGTCGGCGATCTCTTCGGGGTCCACGAAGCACTGCATCGACACTCCTTTGGTGTAGAGGGTCCGAACGTCTTCGGGAGTGAGACCCTCGATTGCTGCGTGTGCTGCAACAACGCGATCCATGCGATCGCCGTTCACATTGCCGGGGACGATGCCATTCACCCGGATGTTGTCGGGGCCGAGCTCCATGGCCAGTGTCTTGGTAAACCCCGTGACGGCCCACTTGGCCGCCGCGTACGGGCTGCGGGTTGGGTACCCCATGATTCCGGCAGATGAAATGAGATTAATGAACACGCCGCTCTGCTGAGCTTTGAACACTGGTGTCACCCGGCGAGCACAGTAAAACTGAGCATCGATGCCAACGGCCATGGTGTGTCGCCATTCGTCGTCGGTGATGTCTTCGACCAGCTTGGTGGGACCTGCTACCCCTGCATTGTTGACCATGATGTCGAGCCCACTGGGAAGAAATTGGGCGAACACAGCGTCGAGGGCGGCTGAGTCGGTGACATCGCACTGCCACGACGTCACGTTGTCAGGCAGTGTCGCCAACGCCTGTTCATTGATGTCGCACGTAAACACCTCCGCGCCCGCGGCGGCGAGTGCAAGGACGGTGGCGCGGCCCATGCCGTCGCCTCCTGCGGTGACAAAAGCTCGCTGACGCGACAGTGAAACTTGCATGCGGCGATCTTGTCATATGGCGGTCGTAGGTTGAGGCAATGTTCTTCGGTTCGACGTGTCTCCTTTGCACTGCTTCCGCCGGCCCGGTGTGTGCCAGATGTGCGCAGGGCCTCGTCGCCGGCGGCCGGGTCGATGTGCCAGGGCTTGCGAGCTGTCGATCCGTGTTCGTTCTCGACGACGCATGTCGCACCGTCATTGCCGCCATGAAGTATCGAGGCCAGCACGGCATTGCTCGCTGGCTCGGTCAAGAATTGGCCCCGGCGATACCACGGCTTGCCGACGTAGTCACGTGGGTGCCAGCAACACCCGAACGGCGTCGCCGCCGTGGCTTCGATCAAGCCGAGCTGCTGGCCCGTTCGGCGGCTTCGTCGGCCGGCGTTCCGTGCGTTCAGTTGCTGCGGCGCGCTAGCAACGATGCCCGCCAAACGGGGCTGAGTCGTGCCGAGCGACAGCGAGGACCAGCTGTCGAGGTCGTTGCACGTTGTGAGCCACTCGTTGTGCTTGTCGACGATGTTATGACCACAGGTTCTTCGCTGCGGGTCGCAGCCGATGCGCTTCGACAAGGTGGCGCAACCCGTGTGGTCGGGATTGTCGTGGCGGCGACACCTGCGAGATAGCTCAAGTCAGCTAGATCTCAAGAACGCGTCTAGGATCTCCAAATGGATGTGAGACTTAGTGCAAAACGTGCCGATTTGACCCCTCGTCTTGAGGAGTACACCACCGACAAGGTACAACGGCTCGACCGCTTCGTTGATGGGCTTGATAGTTCAGAGGTCCACTTTGTCGAAGAGACCAACCCTCGAATAGCCAACCGCGTCATGTGCGAAATCACGGTCCGCGGGCATGGCCATCATGTGCGCGCCAAACACATGGCTCCTGATCCCTTTGCTGCGGTCGACGGCACCGTCGACAAGCTTGAGCGTCAACTACGCAAACTCAAGACTCGGCTCATCAGTCGCTGGCAGGCAAGCGGCGACGACCAGATGCTCGCCGATGCGGGCATCTTGGCTAAAGACGCTGCGGTCGCAGAACCGACGCCACCAAAGATTGTGAAGTCCAAGAAGTTCCACATCGCTTCGATGACTGCCGAAGAAGCCGTGCTTGAACTTGAGCTGGTAAACCACGACTTCTACTTCTTCCATAACTCCGAAACCGCTCGAGCAGCGATCGTCTACCGGCGTGAAGACGGTGACTTTGGTGTCATCGACGAGGCGGGCTAGGGCGTGAGTGCAACCGAGCGCGCTCAGCGGTTCGTCGACCTGCATGCGGGCGACGAGCTCTTTGTCATGGCAAACCCGCCGAATGTCGGCCTCGCCGTGATGCTTGAGCAGATGGGTTACCCGGCGCTCGGCACCTCGAGCGCCGCGCTCGCGCGTTTCCTTGGGCGTAACGATGGCGAACGGGCGGTCTCTCGCTCCGAAGCCATCGCGCATGCAACCGACTTTGCGACAGCAACAACGGTGCCGATCTCGGGTGATCTGGAGAACGGCTACGGCGATGCACCCGACGATGTCGCACAGACGATTCGGGCTTCGATAGCGGCAGGCCTAGCCGGGTGCTGTATCGAAGACGCCACGGGGTACGCAGACAACCCGATCTACGACGCGGGGCTAGCTGCCGAGCGCATTGCTGCGGGCGTCGAAGCGATTGGTGACGCTCCATTCGTTCTGGTAGCGCGGGCAGAGAACTTGTTGCACGGCCGCAACGATATGGCTGACACGATTGCTCGGCTTCAGTCGTTTGAAGCCGCAGGTGCAGGCTGCGTGTACGCACCTGGTTTGCGCACGCTCGATGACGTCCGCTCGGTCGTTGACTCGGTCGGCTTACCCGTGAATGTTCTGGTTGGTTTGCCCGGCCAAGAGTTCTCGCTCAACGATCTGCAAGCGGCCGGGGTGCGTCGGGTCAGTGTGGGCAGTGGCTTCGAGCGGGTTGCGAATGCAGCGCTGCGGCGCACCGCCGAGAGCCTGTTGGACCACGACGCGCCGCTCGGGCCAATGTTTGCAAGCTAGTTACTCGGCGTCCCATGTGGCCACAGCTAGTCGGCGTCGTCAGGAATCCATTCTTCGATTCCGATGCCGAGCCCATCGGCGATGCGGTTTGCGTAGGCGTAGTACGCAATGACCTCGGTGATGTCCAGGATGTCACGGTCGCCAAAGCCAACGTGTCGCAGCGCTTCGGTGTCGGCCGCCGTCATATCACCGGGAGTTCGGGTCAGCTTGACCGAGTAGGTCAGCATGGCCATTCGCTTGACACCAAGTGGGGCCGTCGACCAGTCGGACTGGATCGCCTGGAGAAGTGTGTCGTCTTTGAGAAGTCGGCGCAGACCGCGCCCGTGATGAACCACTCAATAGTGGCAATGGTTCTCAAGGCTCACCACCAGAGCAATCAGTTCGCGCTCGACCTTGCGCAGCGTCGCGGTGCCGGACATGGCCGAGGTGTACAGGGCTTGGTGGGCCGCAAGGCCACGGGGATTCAGCGAATGAATTGCCATGATGTTGTCGACACGCTTGTACGTCGGATCAACAACTTGGCTGTACAACTCGGCGAGGTCACCGGTCCACTCGTCGTCAGGTACGACGTCAATATGTGCCATGGCTGCACCCTAGGGGAGTGGCCCGCGCTGGGCTACCTATGTGTCTCGCTAGCCGACGCGATCAGAACAACTGGAAGTTGCCAGTGTCCTCGAACCGCTGAAAGCAATCGACGGTGGCAGCGATGTTGCTGCGCAATGGGGGCAGGCCGTCGCGCGCAAAGAATCGCAGTTCAGTCGACTCGTCGGAAACAGCCAGATCACCTGACCACTTGTTGACCAACAAGATGAGCGCCACGGCCTGCACGATGTCGCCGCTGGGGTACACGACGCGTTCGTCAACAGGGTCAGAGGCGAGGCCGATCGGCACAAACTCTTGGACGGTCAGGCCGGTCTCTTCCTGCACTTCACGGATCACGCACGCCGCAATCGACTCACCAATTTCGGCGCCACCGCCAGGCAGATCCCAAATGCCCAAGTCGGACCGGCGATGAAACAGAATCTCACCTCGTTCGTTCAGCAGAACGGCTCGACCACCGGGAACTAGCAGTGGCCGGTGTCCTACGAGTGCCCTGAGGTCAGCGACATATCCCATGCCGGGATCCTTCCACAACGTTTGCGCTGACAGCAGTCGGGCTTCGACCGCATTCCAGCACGGTCAACCTCGCGGCCATGTTGCGTATCGAACATGTACCCCCGGCTTCTTCGAAGTGTGGGTTGGGTGGGGTCTTGAAAATGGTGAAACACGCACGAGTTAGTGCTTCCTTCTAGGTTCGGAGTTGCGACACAACCGACTCTGAAAGGGACACATCTCGTGCGTGCTCAGGTAGATGTATCTCGACCACGAGCAGTCCCTTTGTTTCTTCGAGTATCTGCCACTGGTCAGCCTCAATGATGTCACCGGCGCCATGGCCTTTGGCAATGAGCTGCCCTGGTTCTGTTTCGTTCCACGGCTGAGGTTCGTCTTCGCTGGGGTCTGCTGCATTGGTCACCTGGGATTGGTAGCAGCTGCGGGTCCGGGCCACAAAGGTTAGGTAGCTGCTGGTCGGTCGGCAAGACTGGGCGCCTGACCGTTACTTCTGCCAAAACTGCTCCGCAGGTTCGTTCGACCCAATCTGGGTCGGCGTTGCTATTTGTGATCCTGGTGTGGGGCCTTGGGCCGCCAATCTCCAAACTGATTACTGCGCCTGCGGTGATTTCGGTCCTGTACCGGTTCTGGCTCTCGGTGCCGATTCTGTACGTCCTGGCCAGCCTGCGTGGTGTGCGTCCGACGTGGGACACCATGCGACACGCATGGGCGGCGGGCGCAGCATTCGGCATCAACCTGGTCTTCGTTTTCTTGACGATCAACGAAGGAGCCGTGGCGGTGTTGAGCGTCTTTGCAGCAATGCAGCCGGGCATCATCTTGCTGATTGCAGGGCCCTTCCTTGGTGAACGGCCGACCGTCTGGCATATCGCATGGACGTTCATTGGCATCGCGGGCACAGCGATTGTTGTCGCGACTGGTGGTGACAGCTTTGAAGTCAGCCCCACGGCACTCATCTACGCAGCGGTCTCACAGCTGTTCTTTACTGCCTATTTCCTGTTGACGAAGCGCGAACGCAGTCGTCGCGATGTCGACGCCGTGCAGTGGATGTCGGGCGTGGTCGTATTTGCCGCACTCGCAGTTACGCCGTGGGCGTTACTTACAAGTTCCAAAGCTGACTACCAGGCGATCGGCGGAAACGACTGGCTATGGCTCGCGTTCATCATCGTGTTTACGGGCGGACTTGGTCACATCGTGATGGCGTGGGTACACCGGTACGTCGACGCTTCACGGTCGTCGCTTTACTTGCTATCCATGAACATTGTGGCGATCTTGGCGGCATGGGTAATCCACGATGAACCACTCTCACCGCTGCAGATGTTGGGTGGCGTCGTCGTGTTCGCAGCGGTCGCCGCAGTAGTAAGTCGACCCCCTGAACGTATCGAGCCGTAACAACCAGTAGTTTTGAGTCCTATGCGTTCTTTTAACATGGGCAGCTTTGGCAGCGACGACCCATGGTTCCGGGTGGGCAACGTCGATGTGAACACCACCGTGTTTGTGGTCGGCCTTGGTGTCGTGTCCATGTTCCTGTGGGCAATCGAAGGTGCCGGCGGTCCGATCCTGTCCAATCTCGTCTTCATCCCCGAAGAAGTAGTGCGCGGCCAGGTTTGGCGCCTGATCACGTGGCCGATCCCGAATCAACCCGACATTTGGACGATCATTCTGTTCGCCGTGTTCTTCATGCTCGGAAGCCAACTTGAAGCGGCGATGGGCCGCAAACTATTCACGACCTACTTGGTCCTGCTCGTTGTTGGGCCCGCCTTCATCATGTCGCTCGTGCATCTGCTCACGGGAATGTCTGGCGGTGCAGTCGGCCTGCGCCTCGCCGAGATTGGCATTCTCGTTGGCTTTGCTGCTCGCAACCCCAAGGCAATGTTTTGGCCCGGCATCCCTGCGTGGGGAATTGCAGGGTTCATCGTCGTACTCGAACTGCTACGTGACACCGGCTATCGGCAGTCGTTCTCAATCATGATGCTGCTCATCACTGTTGGCATCGCCTTGCTCGCACTTCGAGGCCTAGGGTTTGCCGAGGAGGCATCGTGGATTCCCAAAATCGCGCTGCCAGCAGCAGCAGGGAGCTCGGCGAGCACCGCAACCCGAGGTTCACGGGCGAAGACCACATCTCGCCGCAAGAAGCGCGGGCGCGCCAAGCTCAGCGCCGTACCAGCACAAACCGAAGCCCCTCGCAAGCAGCTAAGCAAGCTCGAGGAAGCCGAAATGGACATGATCCTCGAGCAGGTGTCCGAGCAAGGACTTGACAGTCTCACACCGCAACAGCGCAAGCGGCTTGAGGATCACTCAAAGCGGCTCCGCCGCCGCGGTGACTAATACCTAGAACCCCGACCTAGAACCGAACCTCGGACCCCGATCGAGAACCCGGACACGGTGGTTGGCGGCAACGTGAACCAACAGGTACTGAAGGCCACCGGGCCTCTCAGCAGGTATGCAATTGTCCTGCCACTAGCCGATCCTCTCGCATGGGAAGCTGAGGCCTTCGACCACGCGTCCACGCTGCTCGACGAATGGCCCGCCGGTCACGGGCCGTCATTCAAAATATGGCCGCATCCTGATGCTCAAGTCGTCTTTCTCGAGTCATTCCTATGGGTCGCCGACGGCGGGCGACGTGGGAGCCGGAGGAGGCGTTGGCCCGAACTTTGCTGCGGGTGCCTTTGCTCAAGTGGGTGATGTCACCTTTGGCGCATATGCCGACGGCGGTTCCGCCGTTATCGGCTCGCTTGGCGGAGGCGCAGAGTACGTCCTCGACGCAGACCAGGACATACCTACCTTTCTGGTCGAGCTACAGGTTGGCAATGCAACCAAACCAATCACCGGACTGGCGAACGCACTCATACCAGGCGGCAATCCAATTCCTACGGGACCGACGCCGTCTGGCGTATTCGTCGACGGAACGGCGAGGGTTCAGGTTGGCGGTCTTGCGACCGTTGGAAGTGGTTTCATTTCAGCGACGGCTGAAGCGGGCGCCAAGGCCGAAGTCAATCATGCCGTAAAGATGAATGTCGACGACGGAACGGTCTCGGACATCGTCACATTCTCGGGCGAAGCGAACGCCGAGGCATTCGCTCTTTGGGGAATCCCACATATCTCGGCGTGGACCGCTGAAGGAAACGCCCACGCTCAGGCGTCGCTGCAGGTGGAGACCGTCTTTGACACCAGCGGCAACCCAATC
>Ga0209828_1003431_pt1 | contig 12097 bp, 2 predicted proteins | sample MaitaG_FD_187429 | JGI IMG/M metagenome (GOLD analysis project Ga0209828, IMG submission 187429) | Marine algal microbial communities from Maine, USA - Maine_Asex2 metaG (SPAdes) (version 2) | ecosystem: Host-associated > Algae > Red algae > Unclassified | place: Maine, USA | collected 2015-01-05
CACCGGACAGGTCAATAGCGGCATCCAAATTCGCAGCGCGCGTCTGCCCAACGGCTCGGTCGCCGGCTACCAAATCGATTGCGGCAAGGGCTGGTTCGGCAAAATTTTTGACGAACACCGCCGCCGCCTCATCTACCCCAAACCCGTCGACGAAGCCGCGCTGCTCAAAGGCGTCGACACCTTCGGCTGGAACACCTACCGCATCCTCGCCGACGGTCCGCGCATCCAAGTCTGGATCAACGGCATCAAAGCCAGCGACTATACCGAGAAGAATCCCGACATCCCCCTGAACGGCATTATTGCGCCGCAAATCCACAAAGGCGGCCACGTGATGGTGCAGTTCAAGGATGTGTTCATCCGCGAACTCCCCCCGACCCCCGGCGCGCCCACCTGGGAATCCCTCGGCGGTGTCGAGGCCGCGCTCGCCAAGGTGAAACCAAAGCGCCAGCCAAAGAAACAGAAGCCGGCCAAGCCCGCCGCAAAACCAGTCGCCGCGGCAAAACCAGTCGCCACAGCGTCGGCCGCCAAACCCGCCAAGGAAGAACGCTTCGTCTACCGCGGCGGCAAAAAGGACACCAGCTACAACAACGTCAAAGGCGACCCGCGACCCGCCACCGAACAACAAAAACTGTTCACCGTGCCCGACGGCTACCAGATCGAACTGGTCGCGCAGGAAAGCGACGGCATCGGCAAATTCATCTCGGTCTACTTCGACCAACAAGGCCGACTCTGGACCCAAACCGCGCTCGAGTATCCGGTCGACGCCAATCGCAACAAAGCCACCGCCGAGGCGCTCTACAAACGTCGCGCCCGCGACAAAATCATTGTGTTCCCCCGCGAATCCCTCGCCACGCTACCCGCCGGCGGCCTGCAAAATCACACCGTGTTCGCCGACGGACTCGCCATGCCCTTGGGCATCCTCCCCTGGGGCAATGGCGACGCCGCCTACGCACTGCACGGACAAGATTTGCTTCGGCTCACCGACACCAACGGCGACGGATCCGCTGACGAACGCGAAGTCATTCTCACCGGCTTCGGCATCCAAGACAGCCACCTGTTCCCCCACCAATTTACCCGCGCCCCCGGCGGCTGGATTTGGATGGCCCAAGGTCTGTTTAACCAAAGCTACGTGAAACGTCCCGGCGAAAAGAAGACCGTCCACTGGCCGAAATGCTCGCTCGCCCGCCTGCGTCCCGACGGCGCCGGGTTCGAAGTGATGACCCTCGGCCCGCACAACATCTGGGGACTCGCCATCACCGGCGAAGGCGAAACCTTCATCCAAGAAGCGAACGACTTCGGCTTCCCGGTCATGCCCTACCACGAGTACGCCTACTACCCGAAGGGCATGAAACCCTACACCAAATCCTACCAGCCCGAGTTCCCGCCGATGGCCGAGTTCCGTATGGGCGGCACCAGTCTGAGCGGCCTCGCCCTCATGGAAAACGGCAACGCCGTCGACGCCAAAGCCGACCTGACCATGCTGCTCGCCAACCCGATCATCTCCAAGGTGCAGCGCCTCGGTATGCACCGCGACGGCTCCCAGTGGAACCTCGAAAAACTCTCGGACGTGGTCACCTGCGACGACCCCTTCTTCCGCCCGATCGCGATGACCCAAGGCCCGGACGGCTGCACCTACATCGTCGACTGGTACAACAAAGTCATCTCGCACAACGAAGTGCCCAACAACCACCCCGACCGCGACAAAACCCGCGGCCGGATCTGGCGCCTCAGCCCGACCACCGGTGCCGGTCGCCTGCCCATTCCCGACTTCACCACGCTCAGCAACCAAGCGCTGGTCGACATCCTCGGCACCAAACCTTCCGGCCGCGCCCACCTCGCCTGGCAAACGCTGCAAGACCGCAACGACCCCGCCGTCGCCAAACAACTCCTCGACGAACTGCGCACTGGCAATGTCCCGCCGGCCCGCGCCATCCAAGCCCTCTGGGTGCTCGGCGAACAAAGCGCCGAACTTCACGAAACCTTGCGCGGCGCGTCCCAAACGGCCAGCCACCGCAACCTGCGCCGCGAACTTGCCAGCTACCCGGAACAGGCCGTCGTACTGCTCGACGACGAAGATGCCGAAGTCCGCTTCGCCGCGCTGAGCACCCTCGGACGCCATCTGGAAACAGACGCCACTGCCACGCTGCCCAAACTGATCGCCTCGGTGAAACCCTCCCTGCCCGGACCCATGGTGAAGAGCGCCCGCAGCGGTCGCGTCATCCCCGCCGGCGCCGCCTACCACCGCGAGTTCGAACGCTTTCTCGTGCGCTTCTTCCTCGAACGCCACCCCAAAGACGTCGCCGCCTTCCTCGCCTCGGACGCCGCCGCCGACCTGCCGATCGAAGGCCAGATTCTCGCCGCGCTCGCCTTGCCGGCCAAAATCAGCGCGTCGCGCGTCGCCGCCACCCTGCCCAAACTCGACCGCCCGCCGAACACCGAAGAGCTGTTGCGTCTGGCCCAGTTCCCCGACGCGCCCGGCTGCGGCGAAGCACTCACCGCCCTGCTCGCCAATCCGAAGACCCGAACCCAAGTCGCAAAAGACCTGCTCAAACAAAGCACCAAACTCGACCCGAAAAAGATCAAGAGCCTGCTCACCGACGCCGGACGCACCCTCCTCCAAGGAGACAGCGATAGCGTGCTCACCGCCTTGGAACTGACCGAGTCATTCTCCTTGAATGATCTTGAGCCGAACATCGCCAGCTTCTTGAAGACCAACAAAGAAGCCGATCCCGAGGCACGCAAAGCGGCCTTGGGCGCGCTCCGTAAACTGCGCAGTTCCGAGATCGACCTGTTTGCCTCCATCCTCGCCTCCGACACAGAAGAAGCGGCGGTCCGCGAAGCCGCCCTCGAGGTCCTGGCCGCCTCACCCGCCCACGGCGCCGCCGCAAAACTCGTCGAACTTTACCCGACCTTCTCCGTTCTGCAGCGGCGCAGCGCCCTGGCCGGACTCTCCTCCACCAAGCGCGGCGCCCGGGCCATCGTCGGCGCCATCGAAGCCAAACAAATCCCCGCCAAAGACCTCGACGGCGCTACCGCCGAACGCCTCTCGGCGGTGCTCGGTTCGGATCCCGCCCTCGCCCGCGTCACCGACTCGCTTGACCATGTGTTCGGCAAAGTGCTGTCCTTCGACGGCCGCGCCAGCGCCTATGCCAGTCCGGGCATCGACATCGCGGGGCCGTTCACCGTCGAAACCTGGGTTCGGCTCGCGCCAAACATCACCAACACCGATAGCATCCTCGCCGGTGACAAAGTGCTCGATCTGAATTTCTCGGCGTCCACCTTCCGCGTTTGGGGCGGCCCCACCTTGAGAGATGTAGCGGTGGCGACCAAGCCCATGGCGGCGAATCTGTGGATGCACCTGGCGGTTACTCGCGACGCCAAGAACACGGTGCGCATCTACATCGACGGCGAACTCGACACCGTCGGCAGCAAAACCCTCCCCGCCGATTTTTCCGGACTCAAAGTCGGCTGGTCCAATGCCAAGGCGGGCGGGACCGAAGGCACCATCGCCGAGTACCGCGTGTGGAACCGCGAGCGGACCGCGTCCGAAATCCGCCAGAACTTCGACCGCCGTTTTACCGGCTCCGAACGCCCCAAAGGCCTCGTCTTTTACAACGCCGGCGGCGACCCGTCCTGGGGCAAACTCGGCAAGGGCGCGGCCATCGCAAAGACCACCGAACTCCCGCCGCTGATGACCCAGGAGGAAGCCGCCGCACTCGACGCCAAGTTCGCAAAATACATGGCCCTCGGCCAGAAAGGCGGCAACGTCGCCAACGGCAAAGTCCTCTCGGTCCTGTGCACCTCCTGCCACGTCATGCACGGCCAAGGCGGCCAGATCGGACCCGATATCAGCGGTTCGGCGCAGATGGGCTTGGAAGGCCTGCTGCGCAACATCCTCACCCCCAACGCCGCCATGGAGTCCGGCTACCGCACCTACCGCCTCGAGATGAAAAACGGCGAACTCATCGACGCCTTCTTCGTCAGCGAAGACAAAGATGCCGTCGTCGTCCGCCAACTCGGCCTCTCCGACCGCCGCATCCCCAAACGCACCATCGCCAGCACCCGCTTCCTGCGCCGCAGCCTCATGCCCGAAGGCCTGCTCGACGGACTCGCCGACCAACAAGCCGCCGATCTGCTCGCCTACCTGATGCAACCCAAAGACGGCGCCGCGCCCGCGCCCAAACCCGCAGCACCCGTCGCGCCCAAGCCCGTCGCAAAGCCATCCTTCGGCCAACAAAAATCCGCCACCGGCATCACCCACTCCTTCCTCATCGCCGGCAGCCCCACCGTTCTGGTCGGCGAAGACGGCCAAGTGAAATGGCAAGTGCCCGGCAAGGCCCGCGACGGCTTCGTCCTCGACAACGGCAACGTGCTCCTCTCCATCGGCAACGTCGCCAAGGAGATCACCATGGACGGCAAGGTCGTCTGGAGCTACGCTCTCGACAAAGCCAACAAAGAACTCGGCACCGCCGTCCGCCTCGCCGACGGCAACACCCTCGTGGTCGAACGCGGCCCCAAACCCCGCCTGCTCGAAATCACCCCCCAAGGCGGCATCGCCGTCGACGTCCCGCTGAAACCGGAAACCGACAATGGCCACATGCAAACCCGCATGGCCCGCAAGCTGCCCAACGGCAACTACCTCGTTCCCCACCTGCTCGCCTTCGCCGTAAAAGAATACCAGCCCGACGGCACCGTGGTGCAAACCATCCGCACCGATCTCAAGGAACTAGGCGGCCGCGAACAACGCAACTGGCCCTTCACCGCCATCCGCCTCAAAAACGGCAACACCCTCGTCAACCTCACCAACGGCAACAAGTCCGTCGAGTTCGACCCCACCGGCAAAGTCGTCTGGAACGTCACCAACGCCGACGTCGGCGGCCGCTTCGCCGACCCCTGCGGCGGCCAACGCCTCGAAAACGGCAACACCATCATCTGCAGCTACGGCCAAAAAGATCCCAGCAAACCCAAACTCTTCGAAATCACCCCCGACAAGAACGTCGTCTGGGAGTTCTTTCACCCCAAGGCCCGCGCCCACGAAGTGCATGTGCTCACGACCAATGGTAAGCGCGAAGGCATGCTGAAATAGTTCGGGTGGGCCCAGCAGGTGCGAGATCTAGTTATTGATGTTCGGGGATAGATCCGGCAGAGAACGGCTATGCTTGAGTTGCTTGAGAGGTTTCGAAAAATTCGTATCTATAAAAGAGGAGAGCGAAGAGCTCCCCATAAGCCACTGCTGATCTTATATGCACTTGGCCAATTCCAGCACAGTCGGACCACTTTCTCGTACCCGGAGGTGGCAGATGCACTCATCCCTTTACTTGATGCATATGCTCCACACGTCGAAGGTTTGCATAGCCCCGAAGAACCCTATTGGAGGCTACGCAACGATCAGGGCCTCTGGGACGTAACCAATATTGACTCAGCCTATTACGTCGCAGCTAAGGTGCCGCCGATTGGCGCCCTCACCCCGTCGACGGCAGGATTCTCAGAGGAAGTGCTTCTGGCGCTAATGCGGATCGAGAGTTTGTCTACGCTCTCGCAGAGCAGTTGCTGTATGACCACTTCCCAAGTTCCATCCATGAAGACCTGATCATCGCACTTGGACTCGAATTGCCAACCGCGCGCCAGGCTGCGGAACCTCCGGCTCCGCCGATCCAAGCACTAACTCGCGATCCAAAGTTTCGTGACACGGTGCTCACGGCCTATGAGCATCGATGTGCCTTCAGTGGTTTTCGTGCGGCCCTCGGTGGTTCCTTCTTCGGCTGCGAAGCCGCCCATGTGCGTTGGCATTCGCAGGAGGGGCCCGACCTTGTCTCCAACGGAATCGCATTGGAACCGACAATCCATAAATTATTCGATCTAGGCGCTTGGACACTAACCGATGACCACCACATTTTGGTGTCCTCAAAATTCACCGGCACGGATGAAACCATTGCGAGGATTCGAGACCGCCACAATAAGCCCCTACGCGAACCACTGAACGAAGATCATAAGATCGACCGAAAATTCATCCAGTGGCACCGCGAAAAAGATCTGGGCGGCGTCTTTCGAGGGCCAGCGCTCTCTTGATTCTCTAGGCCTCTGATGCTGATAATGAGGTAAGGGGCTGGCAAAAGGTCCGAAAAATTCGGTCCATGACTTAGAAGGCTTTCTTGCTCGCTAAAAGGCCTTGACCGTCCAAAAAACTGCCGAGACATTTCCATCTGTTACACCTGATCAGCCAGAGAATTCGAGAAGATAACCTCGCAAACCGGAACGCACCATTGGTCGCGTTGAAGGCTGAGGCGGCGCTTCTTTTGCTTTTGGGTGGTTCGGTTTTGGTCGCCATCGGTGGATTTCCAGACATGGAGGCCAATGAGGTGGATGCTGATGATTCGGGGGCGCAGGGTGCGCCACTCGGGCTCGGCGTTGTTGGACAGCCAGCCGATGATGGTGCGGTCGTGGTTGCGCAGGGCGAGACCCTCGTGTCCCTCGTCACTGAGGTCGAGTGGGTGACCGGGGCGGAGCTGGCTGATGGCATCGAGGGCTTGGGCGCCGGGCAGGCGGGTGCCGGCAAAGTCGATCCACAGATCTTTAAGACTGAGGACGCAGTATTCAACGTCGGGGATTTCTATGGACTTTGATGCGTCGGATGGGTCGGCCTCCGGCGAATGCCAGAAGAGGGCGGGGGTGGAGCGGCCGCCGCAATCTTCGATGAACCGGTGGGGCTGGCCGCGCGTTTGTTCGTCGAATTGGAACATCGACAGGAGTTGTTTGGCGCGGGTCATGGCGACGTAGAACACGCGGCGCTCCTCCTCACGTTTCCTGCGGTTCGGATTGTCGGGCTTCCAGCCGCCGTCGAGAATGAAGACGAATTTGAACTCGAGGCCTTTGGCTTTGTGTACCGTGGACAGGCGGACCGCCTCGACTTCGACCGGCAGATCCCGTTCGGCACAGGACTCGCGGAAGAAGGCGTGGATGTTGTCGGTGCGTTGACTCAGGCCGCCGGTCTCGCCGTAAAAGACCTTGGCTAGGGTGGCGAGGATCTTGGTGAATTCGTCCGGCTCGCCCTGTTCGCGAACGAAGCCTGCGAGCTGCTCTTGGAGTTCTTCGCCGGTCCACGATTCATCCGCGTGTTCGAGTAGACATTCGAGCCAGCGGTGGATGACGCGAACGCGACTCAGTTGGGGCATCCTCTCTTGGCCGAGAACAAGGACGGGGATGCCGGCCTTTTCCAGCAGGTAGCGAACGGCGTCTAAGCCACGATTGTTGCGCGAGAAAATGCAGAAGTCGGACCAGCGGGCGTCGGGGAGCAGGGCCTTCAGGCGGGTCAGTTCGGTCACACAAACTTCCGCTTGGTGGCGCGGATCCCGAACCGGAAACGCTTGGACGCGTCCTTGCGAGATCGGATCCATTTCCTCCAGCGGGCCTCCGTCCGCTTGCTGCTCGCGGGCCTGATCGATCAGGATCGGGTGATCCACCTTCATGCGGTCGGTATTGCGGAAGATCATCCGATTGCTGGCGGCGATGATCTGTCGGGTGGAGCGGTAGTTTTCCACTAGGTAGTGGCGCTGCATGTAACCTGTTTTCGAGCCGCGGGCGCGGTTCGGGTAATCTTGTTCGTAGCGGCGAATGAAATCGACGTTGGCACCGGCATACCCGTAAATGCTTTGATCATCATCACCGACCGCGAGGATGGTCAGTTTGTCCTCGTTCTCGGTACGGGCCTTGCCGGCGAGCAGGGCAACCATCTCGTAGGCCTCGGGACCAATGTCTTGATATTCGTCGACCAAAATATGGCTGAGGGAGCCGACGAGGCGGGTGCGGAATTCCTCCTCGTCCATGCCAACGGGCACGTCTTCACCGCGCAGCAGGCGGTTGGCGGCGGGGATCAATTGATCGAATTTGAGGGTGCCGGTGCCGTCGTCGTGTTCGAGCTCGGCCATGGTTCGTCCGAGCAGGCGCAGCGCGAGTCCGTGAAAGGTTTGTACCGTGACTCTGGCTGCGTCCTGTTCCACCAGCCGCCAGAGTCGGCGACGGATTTCGAGAGCGGCCAATCGGTTGAAGCACAAAATAATGATGCCGCGCGGCCGAACGCGCTGGACGCGCAGCAGCCAGGCGCAGCGATGCACGATCACCCGGGTTTTCCCCGAACCCGGTCCGGCCAGCACCAGCATGTTTTTGTCCTCCTCGGCACCGACCACCGCCTGCTGAAGCGGGTTTTCCAAGCGTTCGAAAATTTGTTTATACGATTCGATTCCGGTGGCCAGTTGCAGCTGTTTTGTGCGCCCGGCGAAATAGCGTTTGGCGAAGCGGTCGCTCTCCAGCAGAAAATATTCTTTAATAAAATGAAGGTGGGTGCTGACCGCTTCGAGGCCTTTCTTGGCGTATTCGCCGACGATGTGAATTTGCAGGACCTTTTCGGTATAATAATTGGCCAGCGGTTCGAAATCGCCTTGCGTAAACACGCGGGCGCGGCGGCCCTTTTTGTGATTCTTTAGGTAGAGGGTCATCGCCGAGGTGATCAGGGCTTTGCCTTGCTGGAGTTCGATCACTTTGCCGTGGTGCATCCACAGTAGGGCATGATGCAGGGCCTCGGGGAGGCTGTGTACCTTGGCGTCGAGGCGGGCGATGTCGTTGCGCACAAGTTTGATCAGTTCGGACTCGCTGAAGGAAATCGACCCGTTGGCTTCGGCGTCTTTGGCTTTGTCGATGAGCAGGCTTAGAATCAACGCGGCCAGATCGCGCCGAACCTCAGCCAGTTCTTTGATGTCGTTCAAATCGTTACGCAGGCGCAGGCGAACGTTGCCGGCGGAGGGGTGGGTGGCTTCGAGTCCGGGGACGCCGCGTTTCAGTTTGGTCCAGTCGTCGCACAGCGTTTTTAATGCGCGGCTGAGGGTTTCGACATGAGAGGACAAGCCCTTGCGGCAAAGGGCTTCGTTGACTCGGCGCAAATTCAGATGGCAGATGCCCTCGGCGTCGGGTTCCTGTTCTTGCAGTAAGGCGATGAAGGCGCGCTCGAGTTCGGCGAGGCGTTTGAGTTTGGACGTCGCGCCGCGCTTGCCGGACTTCAGCAGGGCGGTGAACAGCAAATCCTTTTTCAATAAACCTGTGCCGGGTCGGGCCATGTCGTTGAGGATGCGGAAGACCACGGTGTTGATGGTGATCCGCGGGTTCTGCTCTTTGGCGTTTTCGAACGCGTCGATCACTTGTTGAAGTTGGGTGAAGTCGCGGATGTCCGAACACTCGTTGTCGGGGAGTTCGAAGAATTGCGCCATGATGGCCAGCCAGAGTTGCTGCTTGGACTGGGAAAGGTGCAGGGAGCCGATCCGGGTCGCCGCCTCCTCTAGGTTCGCAATTAGGGCGCTGGCTTGAAACACGCGCGAGCGGTTTTCTTTTCGTTCTAAAAAATCTTGTCGTTCGAGGAGGGCAATGGCGGTTTTGGTCTTGGTGGTCACTTGGCTGCGTTGTTCGTCCTCGAACGAGAATCCGCCGCCACCGCCCGAGCTGGACAGAATTTCGTCCACGGTCAAAACAATCGCGCCTTTTTTATCCGGCTTGGCGGTGCGGATCGCTTTCCAGATGGTTTGGATATCGCGCTGGGTGACTTTCGAAAACGCGGCCATCCTGAACTGGGTTTCCAGATCGCTTTTATCGAACAGCAGGATGCATTCGGCGGCGACGCCGTCACGGCCGGCCCGGCCCGCTTCTTGAACGTAATTTTCCAGCGAGCCGGGGGCGCCCAGGTGGATCACATAACGGATATCGGGTTTGTCCACGCCCATGCCGAAAGCGTTGGTTGAGACAATGATCCTCAGGGTGCTGTCCATGAAGCGTTCGAGGATGGCCTTCTTTTCCTCCGGGTCGAGACCGGCATGGAAGGCGGCCGCGTTCCAGCCGGCGGCGGCGAGTCGATCGGCGAATTCCTCGGTCTGCCAGCGGGTGGGCGCGAATACGACCACCGAGCCTTTGTCCGTATCGTCGGGGAGTTCGCCGCCGTTGTAACCATAATAGCCGACGAGAATTTCATGCAGTCGTTCGAACTTTCCGGGCTGGCTTACCTGTTCAACAATGTAGCTCAGGTTGGCGCGTTCGGTGCCGCCGTCCAGCAAGGTCATGTCCAAGCCGAGTTCGGACTTGAAGTGCGCCCGGATGTCGTCCTTCACATCTTGTTTCGCGGTTGCGGTGAGCGCCATGACTTGTGGTACGGACACGCCCTGCTCGGCTGCCAAGGCTTTGATGAAGCGGGCTGCGTATAGATAGTCGGGACGGAAATCGTGGCCCCACTTGGACAGGCAGTGTGCCTCGTCGAAAATCCAGTAGGCGATCTCCCGATGGCCTATGGCCTTACGAAACGAAGTGCTGCGCAGCTGTTCGGGGGCGACATAGATCAGGCCGATGCCGCCGGTTTTCAGGTCGGCGAGGCAGGCTTTGCGTTCGAGCGGAGTGAGCAGGCCGTAGAGAGCATTGCAATGGAGGACGCCCACACGGTCGCGCAGGTTTTCCACTTGGTCCTTCATCAGAGACTGCAGTGGCGAGATCACGATAGAGAGCGCACCGGTGCAGTGGTATCGGTGGATAGCCGGAATCTGAAAGCAGATCGATTTGCCGCCGCCGGTGGGCAGGATGGATAAGCTCGATTCGCCAGCAAAGGTCTTCGATACGATGCGTTCTTGCAGGCTCGCATCCGGTTCGCCGGGAACGGCGGGGACGGGTCGAAAGGATTCGAAACCGAAGATTCGTTGCAGGGCGGCCACCGGCGAATGCGCGACGGAGCAGTAGGCGCAGTCGGCGTTCTCGGCTGGGCCGCAGCTTTGGGCGCGCATGCCGTGCAGTGTTTTTCGGATGGCGGGAAAGCGGCGGCAGAGCCAGAACGGCAACACAGAATTGCTGCCGGCCACATTCAGCCAAGCGTGAATGTAGGCGAGCACGAGAAAGTCGTCGGCGTGCTCGGTCTGCGACAGATGATGCAGGCAGCAGCGTTCGGCGTTCAAGGTGCGGAATTCGGCTACGAACGCATTCGGGTTTGCGGGGATCCTTGTTGGTTCGGGGAGAGTGCCGGCATGCCTGGAATGCCGAAGGACCGCAGCGCCGCCGGACTGTCCGGCAAGTTCGAAGGCGGCGATGTAGAACTGGCGTTCGCGTTCGGGTAGCGTCGCGAACTCCTGCATGCACTCGGTCAAGACCTTGGCGCAGCAGTTGGAGTCTTTGACTGGATCGTTCTTCGACTCACTCACTAGTTTGCCCTCTTTTACCAGAGCGTGATAGGGTTTTTTCGGGAAGGCCAACGGCGAGAGCAGCAGTGTGTCTACCCGCTTCGCCGTCGGGATTTTGCCGAAGCTTGTGCGCGCTAGCAGTGGAAAATCATGGTCGAGGGCATTGTGCCCGCAGACCAGCGTCGCCTCGTCGGCCCAAGTTCGAAGGTGGGGAAGTGCCTCGCGAACCGCCTTTGCCGTCGATGCTCGGAGAGGGGGGCGATCGCCGAGAACCGCGCCGAGTTCGAAGATACGTCCTTCAAGGTCGCTTTCGAGATCGAAGAAGAGAATAGATTCAGCAAATGTTGAAAAATGCAAGACGGCCTCGGCTGATGTAGGGGTCATCGTAACCCACAGGCTCTCTTTAACCTCCGGCGCTTCATTGTCATGCTAAATGATTTTGCAGCCTTCCATTCGGAGGGATCATATCGCCGGTTTGTATTCTCACCCTTTGCTTGCCATTTGAACTGGTACGCCTATATCCTCGGCGCAGCTGGCTGCTCATTCTGGTTCGCATCATGTGTATGGTGACAACCCGGTGACAACTGGATTTTTCCTTTTTGGAAATCTCTAAACCCTTTGTGTAAGTCGTTGATTTTCCGCACTGTGGGCCTGTAGCTCAGTTGGTTAGAGCAGGGGACTCATAATCCAGATTAACGATTTTTCGTAAACCGTTTATTTATAGGCAAATACCTATACATCAACGATTTGCTAAAGAGACACGAGGCGTCATGAGTGGACATAATAGGTCATAATTAGACCCTAAAAGCCAGATTTGCCGTCCCAAATCCGTCCCAAGATTTGGTAATTAAATACAGCGAGCAGAGGGACTGTTCAGTCCCCTGCTCTAATTCGCCACGATT
>Ga0209828_1003434_pt1 | contig 12093 bp, 9 predicted proteins | sample MaitaG_FD_187429 | JGI IMG/M metagenome (GOLD analysis project Ga0209828, IMG submission 187429) | Marine algal microbial communities from Maine, USA - Maine_Asex2 metaG (SPAdes) (version 2) | ecosystem: Host-associated > Algae > Red algae > Unclassified | place: Maine, USA | collected 2015-01-05
ACCTCGATACCGACCACCTCGTCTTTGAGAGCGAAGGTGTCGGGAGTGTCGATGATCGGGAACCACACATCGGGGTTGTCGTAGTACGACGCGTAGGCCTCGCCTGGCGTGTAGTCGTAGGCGATCGGGGGCCGCTCGGGATCATCGAAGAAGATTGGCTGCGGCAGGCGCAACACTTCACTTGTTGGATACTCGGCGATCCAGTCCGACCAGCGCATGTGGTTGACGCTGCGTCTCGTAAGTTCAACGTCGACTAACTCGCCGCCTATGCCCGTGCCGCGCAGATGGCTCCAGAGCGTGTTGGTCTCGACATCGAGCATGATCTTGTTCGAGTTCGACAACAGCCCACTGGTCAAGAACTGCAAGGTGCGACCTTCGACATCACTCTCAAAGACGATGGCGGACCGACACAGCGTGCAGTAGACGATCGAGACAGGCTCGCCGCCGACGACATCGTTGGCGAGCTCGTGGCGAGCCATGATCCGCAAGGGGTACGCGACGGCCTCGCCGTTCTCGATGACGCCGAGCACGACCTCGTCATCGACCATCCACTCAGCTTGAGAGGCCGGGGCTCGTGCGGGATTGTTGAGTTCGGGGATACCGCCGACGGGCACGCCACCCCACTGAATGGCGGCGAGTTCTGTCTGGTCCACTACCGACTCGAGCAATGGACCGAACTGGGCGTCGATGCGTTCGTAGAGCGCCACTTTGTAGGCCCGATAGCCGGGGCCGCCGTCGAGCTGGCGGGTCGAGGACCAACTTCCGTAAGCGATCATGTTCGGGATGCGCTCGTCGCTCGGAATGCCGGTGATCTCAGCGAGGGTCTCGCCGATCTCTTCGGACACCCGTGACGACACGTTCAAGCGCAGCAGGTCGATGAGCCACGGCACCCACTGTTCTGAACCGCTCTCACGCATCGCTGCGACCGCTAGCGCGCTGTTCGCGCTCGAGGGGCTCTCGAGGAAGATGGCCACCGCGGCCTCAACAGACGCGGTAGCGACGGGGTCGGCCTCAGCCGAGGGCGTACCAGTCACCTCGGGAACTGCAGCCGCCTCAGCCACAGTGGTGGCTTCGGCAACCGGCGCTGCCGGGCTGTTCGCGCAGGCAGCCCCAAGCAACGAAAGAGCCGTGAGCCAGAGTGCGGCGGTTCGGCTCGGCCTGACGTTACGCATCTCGTTGAAACCCGCTACGACGCGCTGGTGTTCCCGTTCCGGCGACGCAGCAGGCTGGCGAGCCCGCCCGGAGCAACAAAGGTGATGAGCACGAGACCGGCACCGAACACAACGGCTTCGTTGTCGACGAGACCAATGGCGCCGTTTACGGCAGGGACGATGATGAGCGCGAGCACGCCGAAGATCGCGCCGATAAGCGTGCCTAACCCGCCCAGAACAGCTGCGGCGTACAACCGCAGTGACAGGAACGCATCGAAGTCGCCGTGGCTGACATACGGGTTCAGCAAGGCCTGGAGGGCTCCGGCAGTGCCCGTCATGGCGGCCGAGACAGCCAGCACGGTTGCCTTGGTCTTCGCGATATTGATGCCAAACGCCGCGGCGGCAGGTTCGTTGTCGCGGATGGTTCGCATTGCACGACCCACGCGACTGTTGACGAAGTTGCGAGCGAGCCAGAACCACAGGGCGACCACGACGAGACAGCTTGCGTATCGCCAGATGTGCACGTGATCATCGAGCCCGAGAAACGCTGGCGGAACAAACGCGTCATTGGCGACATTGCGGCCGGTGACGCCGCCCGTCAGCTTGCCAAGGCGGCGAGCAAACGGCGGAAACGCAAGGGCCAATCCAAACGTGATGAGTGCCAGATACAGCCCGCGAACCCGCAGAGCTGGCAAGCCGAGGATCACCCCCACGATGCCGGTAAAGATCGTCGCGAGTAGTCCGGCGATGTAGAGCGATAAGCCTTGGTCGATGAAGTTGGCCATTGCGAAGGCGCCAATGCCGACGAATACGCCATGGCCGAGCGAGATGAGGCCGGTGTACCCGGTGAGCAGGTTGACCCCGAGTACCGCGAGTACCAACACGATGAGGCGCGACAGCTTGGTCAGGTCGAGCGGCGAGGCCACCAGTGGCGGGATCACGGCCAGCGCTGCAAGAACTAGCCAGCCAACGAATGCGAGTTTCGATCTAGCGCGCGCTGGCGCAGCGGTTGGTTCGGTCACACGCGGTTCACAGGCACGGTGCCAAAGAGACCGTGCGGTCGAAGAACCAAAGCAAGCACCATGGCTCCGAGCGGCGGAAGCAGCGTCAGCTCGGTGGGGATGCCGAGGTAGCCGGGTGCGAGGGCTTGGGCCAGCCCGACGATGAGTCCACCCACGATGGCGCCGAGGGGGCTGTCTAGCCCGCCGATGGTCGCAGCCGCGAGCGCGTAGATGAGCATCTTCATCATCGTTAGCGGTTCGAGCACGATCGCGCCGCCTACGAGCGAAGCTGCAAGGGCGCCGATTCCGGCGGCGGCGGCCCAACCAATCATGAGCGTTCTCGACGTATTAACGCCCACGAGCGAGGCCGACTCGCGGTTACTGGTGATTGCTCGAAAGGCCAAGCCAGTCTTGGTGTAGTGGCCGAGAAGTCCAAGGATCGCAATAACGACGAACAGCACCGCCCAGACGCCGAGCGTCGTATAGCGAAGGCGTGCACCGAGCACTGGCAGGTAATCATCTTTGCCGCTCGGGAATGGGCTCGGAAACGATCGTGCGAAGGGGCCCCAGATCCACAGCGTCAACCCATTGAGCATGATCAAAAGGCCGATCGTGACGTTGACCATCGACATCGTCGAATCGCTGCCGTCAAGCGGTCTCATGATGAATCGTTGAATGACCGCGCCAAGCAAAGCTCCGAAGACCACCGCCCCAAGGATCGCTATCGCGGTTGGCCAGGGATGGAACGGCACCCATTGCTCGGCCCAGCCGGTGCCTCTCAACGAGAAGCCGATGCCGGTTGCCCCTGGGGCACTCAGCAGCACGAGGGCGATGTACCCACTCATCATGGCCATCTCGCCCTGCGCGAAGTTGAGAAGCCCTGTTGATCGGTAGATCATCACGATCGCGAGCGCGAGCGAGGCATAGATCGCGCCGTTGAACATGCCGTCAAAACAGCGCTGCAGAAACAGATCCATCAGCGGACCATTGAAGCCCGCCTCCGGCGTTGATCCAAACCCAGTTTTGGGGCCAAAACGACCGGAGCCGAGGGCGGGTGGCCCTCGGCTCGGTTTGAGGTTGTGTTTGGTTAGTGGTTTGGGTGGGTTAGCAGCCTTCGCCGGCTACCCAGGCGCAGTTTGGTGATTGGCCGTCGAGGTCGATGATGCCGCCTTCGATGATCCATGATTGGGTGTCGAAGTCGAAGCGTGAGAGGTCTGAGCCTTCTACGAGGTAGGAGTCTTCGACGCCGTTTTGGCCGAAGGCGATGCCTTCGAGCAGTCCGGGGTGTGACATGCGTAGGCCGCGTAGCGCGATCATGAAGTTGGTGCGGGTGAGGCCGCCGTCGAGTTCTGCTGCGATTTGCAGTGCTTGGACGTGGGTCCAGCCGAATTGGCCGTAGCCAGTTGCGTAGAGTGACACGGAGCTGTCAAGGCCGGCGTCTTCGATTTGGGCGTTCATCCAGGAGATGTAGCTGTCTGATTCGTATTGGGGGTCGGTGCTGTCTTTCCAGCCGCCACCAAAGATGAGCCAGTCGTCGGCTGCGTCGCCTGCGGGGGCCATGTAGGCCGATACTGCTTTGCAGACTGATGGCTGGAAGAAGGCGGTTGCGATGTCGGTGATACCAGCTCGGGCTGCTTCTTGGGTGGCGAGCAGGCAGGGGTTGCCGGCGGTCATGGAGATGAACACGTCGGGTTGGCTTGCGGCCAGGGTTGTGATTTCGTTGGTTAGCGTTGCGGCTGCTGGGTCGTGGCGCACGAAGGTGACTTCTTCGATGATGTCTGATTCTTCGGCGAAACGATCGAAGCCTTGCTCATAGGCGAGACCGAAGTCGTTGTCCATAACAAGGGCTGCGACTTTGGTGCCGGGTTCCATGTTGTTTTCGATCCATGAACCCCACAGCAACGATTCGGTGGCGTAGGACATTTGCAGACCTGTGGTCCAGGGGTTGTTTTCTGGGTCGCCCCAGGCTTGGTGACCTGTCATCGACAGTGGTTGTGGCACACAGTTTTCGTTGAGGGTGCCTTGTACGGAGAACGTGTTTGGCGAACCAAGAGTGGTGATGTAGAACGGGTCTTCGGTCTGCAACAGCTCAGCAACAAGTTCTTGGGTCTGGGTAGCGACATAGGCGTCGTCTTTGATCAACAGATTCAGTTGCAGGCCGTCGGGGCCGATGCCGCCTGATTCGTTGATGTAATCGAAGTAGGCGCCCATACCAACACCAATGTTGCCGTAGGCGGCCAACGCTCCGGACTGAGCAGTGGTGTGACCAATAGTGATCGCGCCATCGGCAATACCAGCAGTGTCTGACCAATCAGAAGGACACTGCGACAAATCAACAGTCCAGCCGCCCGGGCCAGTCAAAATGTCGCCGTCGACGCCGTAACCGTTGGCCTTGATGTCTTCAACAATGGCTGCGCGAGCAGTAGCCCACTCAGCTTCAAGATCAGCAATCGAGGTAGTGACAACGCCACCATCAGCAACATCTTCAGCGTCGCCGGCTTCTTCAACCGCGTCAGCAGCAGCGTCTTCATCAACCGCGCCACCAGCAGCTTCTTCGTCGTCCATGGCCTCATCGTCGTCCATGGCCTCATCGTCATCCATGGCCTCATCGTCGTCCATAGCGTCATCAACCGCGTCAGAAACCGCGTCAGCAGCATCACCAGCAGCATCACCAGCACTATCAACCACGCTGTCAGAGCCACACGCAGTCGCAACCAGCGACAACGCAAAAACCATCGCCAAAAGGCGCAGCACTTTCTTACTCAATGGATTCCCTCCAGGTTCATTCGAATCCCAGGTTGGGGCTCGATGCATTACTTCGATTTCGACAGTAGTGGGCACTACATGGCTGTTTAGATCAGGCATGAGCCTCGGTCTCGCTCGTCATCAACGCGCTGATCGACTCGATGTCGGCAGGCAGTTCAGGTGGTACCGGCCGGATTTGCACGACTCGTGACCAGACTTTGCGCCACGCTCCGACGATGCCCTGCGGGGCAATGAAGACGACCACGATGAGCACGATGCCGAAGACGGCCTGCGAGAGCGGACCGTCACCGTTGAGCTGGTACATGCCATTTACGCCGACTTCGTTGTCGCCAGCGTGGAACCACTGCCATCCAAAGACCACCGTCGCCAGCACGAGCAGCGCGCCAGCGAGGCTCTTGCCCTGCACATCGTCGGCCGGCAGGGTTTGCATAACGAGCCAAGCAAGTGCAGCCATCATCACCAACAGCAGGATCCAACCGGGAACGGTTGGGTTATCGAGGCTGAAAAGCCACAGGCCGAGCCCCAGCGTGACTACCGAAGCGGCAAGAAAAGCGCCGATCTTCTGGGCGACGCCCGGGAAGCGGCGGGCCAACAGGATCGCGATCGCAATCCCGAGGAATATCCAGAGCACCGCTGCTGATGAGTAGTTGAAGTAGGTCTGCACGAGCCAACGTCCGAACACCACGATGACTGCACCGATCGCAGCGCCGCTGACGGTGGCAACGCCACCAACAACTAGGCCAACGAGCAAGTCGACCATGAGTACGAAGGTGTAATCCTGCTCGGCTACGAAACCAGTGTTCATGGCCCACATCACGCCAGCAAGACCACCAAGTGCCGCACTGATTCCGAAGTTGATGACCTTGAAGCGCCGCAATTCGACACCGCTTACTGCAGCACCGATCTCATTGTCACGGATTGAAATGACGGCTCGACCCGGACGGCTCTTGACCAGGTTGCCCACGAGCCAAAATGACAGCACCGCCAGCAAAGCAATAGGAATGAACCGATAGCGCGAGGGCTCGTTCTCGAAGAACGGGAACCAGGTTGGCTCGAGCTTTTCGCCCAAGCCGTTGCCAGCGCTCGTGATCTCTCGACCATTGGCGCCGCCGGTTCGATCCGCGATTGTCAGGTCGCTTCCGAACGTGAACTCGAGCTTAGTAAGGCTTGGGAACGCCGCTGCGAAGGCGACCGTTGCCATAGCCAGATACAAGCCTTTGATGCGTAGCGCTGGAACACCGAGTACGAGTCCAACGATGAATGCGGCCAGCATGCTGACCGGAATCGTCATCCAGTAGTCCCAACCGTGATCCATGATCAGCGTCGCAGTTACGAAGGCGCCGATTGCGATGAACGCGCTCTGGCAGAGGGCCAGAAGCCCCGAGTACCCAACAACAAGGTTGAGGCCAAGGATCGCGACTGCCATGGCGGCGGTGCGACCGAGACGACTTACCTGAAACTCCGGCAGCAGCAACCAGGCCAGGATCAGCCCAATGGCGAACAGCGTGAATCCGGCCAGCCGATACATGCGGTGTTGCGAGCTGCCTCGATCGAAGATGTAGGGCATGTCAGACCCTTTCGATCGTCTTCGTGCCAAACAGGCCCGTTGGTTTGAACCACAACATGCCGAGCAACAGCAGCACCGGCGGTACCAGCGGTGCGGCCGTCAAGCTCGAAAGCAGCTCGACGTCGCCCAGGTAGCCAAGGACCACACTGTTGAGCAGTCCGACTGCGAACCCTCCTAGAGCGGCTCCGCCCACGCTGTCGAGGCCGCCAAATGCGGCAGCTGCAAGAGCGTAAATCAGCACTAGCAGCATCATGTTTGGGTTAAGCGTGATGCGTGGTGCGACCAGGATGGCACCGAGGGTGCCGAAGGCGCAGGCGAGTGCCCAACCAAAGCTGAGTACACGGCCCACTCGGATACCTACGAGTCGTGATGATTCGGTGTTCGATGACACCCCGCGGAATGCAAGACCCATCTTGGTCTTGTTCAAGATCAGATACACGATGCCGAGCATGACGAGCAGGGCCACGATCAACGCAACCGAGTCGTGCTGAATGCGAAGACCGAGCGGATTGCTTTCGCTCTGTAACCAGATCGTTTGGCCTTGGGTCCACTCACCTATCGAACCCGGTAAGCCCGCTAAGAGGTCGGGTACTTCGATCTGAGCTTGATAGTTCCACACGTCACCGGCAACGGCGTTGACGATGTAGAAGACGCCAAGGGTGATGAGCACAACCGGCAGATGGTCTGTTGGGTCAAACGGGCGCAACATTGAGCGCTCGATGGCCATACCGAGCAATGCCGACAGTGCCATCGCTAGCAGCGCAGCAATCCAGACATTCATCGAGAATGCCTGCACCGCAAAGACGAACGCGAAGAACGCGCCGATCATTGCCAACTCGCCTTGGGCGAAGTTGATGAGAGTGGTCGCCTTGAAGATGAGCACCATCGGAATGGCGACGACCGAATAGATCGCGCCGTTTTGGAGTCCATCAATGAGACGCTGGAGAAACAGCGACATTACGCGTGGGTCCTTTCGGTTAGAGCAGCAGGAATGAGGGAAATGAGATGAGCGAACGAGGAGCTACGCACCGAGGTATGCCTCTTGTACAGCAGGGTCGTTCTTGAGCTCTTCGGCGGGGCCCGACAGTGCGATCGCGCCGGTTTCAAGGACGTACGCTTGGTTTGCGATGCCCAACGCCAGGTTGGCGTTTTGTTCGACGATGAGCATCGTCGTGCCTTCGTTGCGGTTGATGTCTCGGAAGGTCGTGAACAGGTCTTCGATGATCAGTGGGGCGAGGCCCAGCGATGGCTCGTCGAGCAAAAGCAGCTTCGGTCGAGACATGAGTGCTCGCGACACTGCAAGCATTTGCTGCTCGCCGCCGCTCAGCGAGCCGGCGGCTTGATCCTTGCGCTCTTTGAGTACCGGGAACATCTGGAACCAGCGGTCGATGTCGTCATCAACCTCTTTGTCTTTGCGGACGTAAGCGCCCAGCTGCAGGTTCTCGATCGTCGACAGTTCAGGGAACGTGCCGCGACCCTGAGGAACGTGAGCGACGCCGTTCGAGACGATCGCACCGGTGTCCATGCGGTGAACTTCTTCACCGTCGAGGGTCACCTGGCCCGCGGACTTTACGATCGGCATATTGCAGATCGAACGCAGGGTCGTGGTTTTGCCGGCGCCGTTGGCGCCGAGAATGACGCACACCTCGCCTTTACGCACTTCGATGTCAACGCCTCGGAGCACGTCGACTTGGCCGTAGCTGGCGGTGAGGTTCTTGACCTCAAGCATTAGGTCGCTCATGCTGCTTCGCCTCCGAGGTAAGCGGCAATTACGTCTGGGTCGTTGCGAACAATGTCGGGGTCGCCGTCGGCGATCTTGCGACCGAAGTTCAGCACGACGATCTTCTCTGAGATCGCCATCACCATGCGCATGTGGTGCTCGACGAGCAGCACCGTCAGGTTGTACTTGTCGCGTAACGCTCGGATGACGCTGGCCAGTTCGTCGACCTCGCTGTGGGTGAGTCCGCTGGCTGGTTCGTCGAGCATGAGCAGTTTCGGATCGCCCATCAACGCTCGAGCCAACTCGATGCGCTTGAGCGTTCCGAATGGAAGCCCGGCCGCAGGGTGAAATGCGTGCTGGTGGAGATCGAGCTCATAGAGAGCGGCGTAGGCCTTCTCTCGCAGCTGCTTCTCTTCGGCGGCATTGCCCAGGTTGAACATCGAACGCACGAACCCCGAACTGGTATTCGAGTGGCCACCGACCATCACGTTTTCAAGCACCGTCATGCCCGGCCATAGGGCGAGGTTCTGGAACGTTCGATACACCCCTTTCTGGCTGATCTCGTGCGACGAAAGTGCCGTGAGGTCGATGCCGTCAAAGGTCACGCGGCCCTCGGTGGCGTCATAGATACGACTCACGACATTGAACAACGTCGTTTTGCCCGCACCATTCGGACCGATGAGACCACATATCTGCCCCTCATCGATGTTGAAGGTCAAGCCATCTAGCGCCACGATTCCGCCAAAGCGCACCGTGACGTCAGAGACATCAAGCATTGCCATATTCACTTCCCCCAAAGAAAAGTTGTTATCCCCTCGCGCCGACCCAATGGGTCGCGACTGACCTGTGGCAGAATAGGACAACTTCGCACTGAACATGCAAATGGATCGGTGCCGGTCCCACACGTCGGGTACTCCCAGCCCAAGACGCCACAAGGATGAGTTGATTGAGCACCCCAAGTGCGAGCCACAACGAAGACGAACCGCTGACCGAAAACCCGATTCCCGATGGTGGCAAACGGGCCGACTCGGTCGTCGTGGTCAACACCGGCGATGGCAAGGGCAAGTCGTCGGCAGCCTTCGGCGTGATGGTGCGATCGCTCGCTCTCGACTGGTCGGTGGCCGTTGTGCAGTTCATCAAGTCGGGTGACTGGAAAGTTGGCGAAGAGAAGATCGGGCGACAGCTCGGCGTCGACTGGCACAATGTTGGCGAAGGCTTCACCTGGGACTCCGAAGACATCGACCATGACCGCGGTCTTGCCAGCGACGGCTGGAAGCAGGCGCGTGACCTCATCAATGCCGGTGAGCATCGGCTCGTCGTGCTCGACGAGATCACCTACCTCATGAACTGGGGTTGGATCGACAGTGATGACGTCATTGCCGTAATCGCTGACCGTCCGAGCCACGTGAACATCGTGTGCACGGGGCGTGATGCCCCCGAAGCGCTGCTCGAGGTCGCCGACACTGCTACCGAAATGCGCAAGATCAAACACGCCTATGACTCCGGCATCCTCGCCAAAAAAGGCATCGATTATTAGATCGGTGGCGTTCGCCGTCCATGGTTGCTGTGCGGGCGCTCGAAGCCATCATCGAGAGCATCTTCAATGATCTCGAACCTAGAGACGCATGCCGTTTGTCGCGCGGAGTTTCAGAATTCGTGACAGGTGCACTCGACGGTTTGGTCGAGTGCCTGCCATTTGAACTTGACCGAGGCCGACAGCGTGCCGCAACCCGTGCAGCTGACAGCGAAACCGTCAGCGACTGGCACCACGAGCACGGGCGCTTCGCCCGTCGACAGCCGCTTCTTTTTGGGTTTGGGCTTGGATAACTCGGGCATGATGACCCGTTCGATCTCGAGATACACCACTGGGTTCTCGGGTTTCGCCGCGGGCGTGTCGGGGACCCGTTCGCTGCTCCACGTGTGCAGCCAGGTTGACTCGGGCCACTTGAGATAGTGCAGGCGGGCGTACATCGCTTCGGCGCCGATATCTCGCTCGAGATTGCTGGCAACGTTTGCGTCGCCTTCGTCGGTGTGAATGATGTCCCAGCGGTCGCTTTCGATTTCGAGTACCCGTTTCGCCGTAACCCGCACTGGTTCTGCGACATCGCGCGGCCCAGACCAATCGAGAAACCCGGTGACCTCATTGAGATCGTCGACGCCGAAGATGCGAATCTTGTCTGAGATCGACTCGATTTCGTCGAGGAATCCATCGCGATCTTCGGTCGCTGTCGGGTCCTCGAGGGTGTCGGCCGCAAAGAGAATCACGAACCGGGCCCCGACACCTGCTTCTTTGCGCCGCAGGACGCGCCCCATGCGTTGGATCATCTGGCGCCGTGTGCGGCTGGCGCTGACGACCACGCCGAGGTTGGCGTTGGGCACGTCGACGCCCTCATCGAGCACGCGCGGCGCGGCTACGGCGTCGAGTTCTCCCGAGCGCAGGCGGTCGAGAATGTCTTCTCGCTCGAGGCGAGGCGTGTCACCGGTGATGATCTCGATGCTGAGTTCGGTGTCGAGGCGATTTATTGCGTGATTCGCGGCCTTGACGGTTTCGGTGAACACCAACGCGCCTTGTGCGCTGCTAATCGTGGGCGCAAGAGTCGAGAGCGCCTTGTACTTTGCGGTGCTGTTCGCGACGATCTCGCGGCGCTTGCCGAGCGCGTCGAGGTATTCGCGAGCTGCGCGCCCGCTGTCGCCCGCATCTTGGTCAGCGAGGTGGGCCACTGCGCTAAGGAAGTCGGCAAAGTTGCTTGGCATCTTTGGCAGCGAACGCAAGACCCGGCGAGCGTCGACGAGCTGCTGCTCGGTGGCGGTGTATTCGGCGCGTTCAGCTCGTTCAAGAGGCACCGAGACAAAGGCCACCCGAGGTTGAGCGCAGACGCCGTCTTCGATCGCTGCACCAAAGTCGTAGCGGAAGCAGATGCCGCCGAAGTACGGCAGGATGATCTTCTCGATCGCGTTGTCGCTGCGTTCAAGGGTTGCCGTGAGCCCGAGACGCTCGTTGTAGGCGCCGATCAGCGATTTGCGCAGCACACCACCGCCAAAGCCATGGCACTCATCAGCAATGAGCAGACCTTGCCCGCCATCGACGGGCACGGGCCGCTGTTTCGCGGCGGAATGGCGGGTGGCGACCAGGACGTCGCAGCTATCGGGGCGGTCTCGTTGGCTATCGCCGAGTCGACCAATCGTGAGATCGGGGAACGTCGTCTTCAGTCGGTCGGTCCATTGCGCAATGAGCACCCGGGTAGGCACTACAACCATGACGAAAAGTCCCCGGCGATGGGCATCGGCGATGGCGGCGAGCGCCATGTCGGTCTTGCCCGACCCTGTTACCGCTTCGACGATGCCACGGCGCCCACAGCCCAACCATGCCGTGAGAGCGTCGAGTTGCCATGAGTAGAGAAAGCGGTCTGGGCGATCGTCGGGGGTCACAAATCCTCGTTTGGCCAAAAGAGCCACCGTATCGCCGTGCACATGGCGCGAAGCGTGGGACCGATCAGTCGCTTCTACCCTCAGGGCGTGGCAACTAGTACGCGACCACCGAAGCGCCATCCCAATCGTCATTGCAATCTTCGAACTGTGGCTGGATTCGTTTTGGCCATCGCTGTGTGGATCACCGGCTGCGGCGGCGCCGATTCGGTGACTTCGACCGATGCTGTGGCGCCCGAGCAGCAACCGGCATCGGTTCCAGAGTGGCTGGATCAACGGGTGACACCCGAACCAACACCGACCGCTGTGCCACCTAGCCCATCGCCAACCGCGGTGCCGACTGCCGTGCCGACTGCGGTGCCAACACGACCCCCAGCGACAACTACGCCGGTTCCAACCGCGACCGTTGAGCCGTCACCGACAGCTCAGCCGACGCAGACGCCGACGCCGACGCCTGAACCT
>Ga0209828_1003438_pt1 | contig 12075 bp, 6 predicted proteins | sample MaitaG_FD_187429 | JGI IMG/M metagenome (GOLD analysis project Ga0209828, IMG submission 187429) | Marine algal microbial communities from Maine, USA - Maine_Asex2 metaG (SPAdes) (version 2) | ecosystem: Host-associated > Algae > Red algae > Unclassified | place: Maine, USA | collected 2015-01-05
GACTAGGCGGATTATGGCTATTGTGACTATCTTTTTTTTATAGAGCTTTGTTCTATCAACCTCATTAATTGCTCCACTTTACTCTTTAATTGAGCAATTTCTTTTTCCTGTAAGGCAAGCCTAGACCGCAAGAATGAATTTTCCTCTCGAAGTTCTGCATTTTCTTTTTCTAACTGTTGATTTCTAGTTTCGATAACAAAGCTTTTTGTCTAAGCTCTAATGTTATTCTCTATTTGTGTGGTTATTCAAATATATAACTTTTTTGCTATTTAATTGATATTTGAGTAATTACAGATTAAGTTATGTCGTGATGCCATACAGATACCTTTTAAGCTAGTCAAAATTGACTTTAAAATGCACCATTAAATTGTATATTTGGATGAATCAAAATTATAACCATGTTAAAACACTACAAGCTTACCTTTTTCATCCTTCTTTTTCCCTTTTTATTAGTCTCTCAGGACCTCACAAAGAAGGAAATAGGTAAAAATTTTATTGCAGAAAATGCTAAGAATTGGGGTTTGTCCACTACAGATATTAATCAAATGTTGGTAACCAATCAGTTCGAAACCAAGCATAATGGAGTTACACACATATATTTTACTCAAACTTACAATGGTATACCAGTACAAGGGGCTATCATAAATTTGAATATAACAAAGGATAATGAGATTCCTCATTATGGAAACAACTTCGTTCCAGAACTAAGAAATAAGATTAACCATAAAGCTCCTACAGTTGGAGAACAAGAAGCGCTGAAAAGTACTTTTGGACATTTTGGTTTGACTTGGAATGGGTCTATGGAAGTATCAAAAAGAACAAATTCTACAAAAGCCATTTATAAAAGAAATCAGCAAGTTACTGATGATGTTTTTGTAGAACTAAATTATCTCGTAGAAGGTCAAAAAGCATTGTTAGTATGGGATGTCACCATACAACCAAAAACTTCAATTAGCCAATATCATGTTTATATAGATGCTAAATCGGGTCAATTTTATAAAAAGTTAAATACATCCTTACATTGCTCATTCCCAGCAGAATCAGGTCATCGTCATGATCACAATTGTGAGCAAACACATTTGCCTAATAACTCAAGCTCAAATGCAGTCGAAGCGGCCGGCGATGGTGCTACTTATAGAGTATATGCACTTCCTGCTGCCAGTCCACTATATGGTGAACACGAGATAGTAACCGATCCTAGCAATGAGATAGCTTCTCCTTTTGGGTGGCATGACACAAATGGCGAGGAAGGCCCTGAATTTACGATTACAAGAGGAAACAATGCCCATGCATATGAGGATTTTGATGCCACAAATTCTCCTTCAGATGAAGAACCTGATGGTGGTGCTGATTTGGTTTTTGATTTTACACATGATGTAAACGCAGATCCGATCTTTAGTAGAGATGCATCAGCAACTCAACTATTCTATATGGTCAATATGGTGCATGACTTTGCATACCTATTTGGCTTTGATGAAGCAGCTGGAAATTATCAAGAAAATAATTATGGAAATGGAGGACAAGGTAGCGACTTTGTAAGAGCAAATAGCTTAGATCAATCAATAGATCCTAATACAAATGCTATTGTTACAAATAATGCAGTTTGGTCTGGATCACCGGAAGGAAGCAATCCACTGATGACCATGTATTTATGGGATAAGACGGCAGGTCTGATGGAGGTTACTGAACCAGCCGCAATTGCTGGAATAAAGGATGTCGGAGCGTATGGAAATGGTGGTGATTTCGAATGGGGTATCGTCCAAGACGATTATGATATTGAAGGTGATGTTGCCTTAGCCTTTGATGATTCAATAGACGGAACAGAGAGTCTTTGTTGTTCATCCATTGTGAATGATGTAGCTGGCAAAATCGCATTTATTGATCGAGGAGAATGTTTATTTTCTACAAAGGCTTGGAATGCACAACAAGCAGGGGCAATCGGAGTTATTATTTGCAATTTCGAAGATGTCGCATTCGGAATGGCTGCAGGAGATGATTTTGCACCAGATATCACAATACCTGGTGTAGGAATGGCGAGCTCTGATTGTAATGCAATAAGAGCTTCTGTAGATGCAGGAATTAATGTACATGTTGTAATCAAACAATCATCCGTACAAGGACCAGATCAATTAGATGGTGCTTTTGATAATGGAATTGTTGCTCATGAATATGCGCATGGAATTTCTGGTCGTTTAGTAGGAGGTTCTACTAGTGGAGGTTGTCTCATAAACTATGATACAAATAATGATGGAACCCCTGATTCTGGTGAGCAAATGGGAGAAGGATGGAGTGATTTCTTTACATTAGTTATGACTGTCCAAGATGGTGATACTGGCGCAGAATCACGTGGAATAGGCACCTATGCGAATAGCGAAGGTGCTGAAGGGAGAGGGATTAGAAGATTTCCTTATAGTACAGATATGGAGATATCTCCTTACACCTATGATGATATAAAAACGGGTTCTGTCCCTCATGGTGTTGGAGAACCGTGGTGTGCAACTTTATGGGATTTATATTGGGCTATGGTAGATGAATATGGTTATGATAGTGATTTGACAAATACGGAGTCTGGAAATTTTAGAGCGATGTTGCTTGTGATGGATGGACTAAAAATGACTGCTTGTAGACCTGGATATATTGATGGTCGAGATGCCATTTTAGCCGCAGATGAAGTCAATTTTGATGGTGTGAATCAGTGTCTAATATGGAATGTTTTTGCAAGAAGAGGTGTAGGATTTTATGCAGATGGAGGCAATGCCAATAATCAATTAGATGGAACAGAAGATTTTGAACCTCTTCCAACTTGCATTGAAGAATTAAAAATAGCCAAAACAGCTACAGATAGAATTCTTCCTGGAGAAGACATAGAAGTTACGCTAGATATTGCAAATCATAAAAAAGAAGCCGTTTCTGGAGTTGTTGCGACTGATGACTTACCTTCGGGCTTGAGCCTTATCCCAGGAAGTGAAAGTTTCCCGGCAACTATTGAAGGGAATACATTGACATTTGATATTGGAGATATGGCTTCCTTAGATGAAATCCAAATCACATACACCTTAGGATCTGATCCTGACAATATTTCTGTAACCAATGTATTCGATGATTTGGAAGCAACAAATCCAAATTGGGGTATAGAAGCGCTTGAGGGATATGATGTTTGGGGAGTAACTTCCTTAGAATCCTATAGCGGTGACTTAAGTTATTTTGTTGGAGAAACTATTGAAGAAATAGATCAAGTTTTAATCTATAGTGATCTTGAAATTGTAGGATCTAATCCTGTACTAAGATTTTTCCATAATTATAACACAGAATTAGGCTCTGATGCAGGATTTGTGCAAGTATCGACAGATGGAGCTGTATGGCAATCTTTAGAAAATGACTTTATTTTGGGTGGATATAATGGGATCATACAATATAGTACTTTTGCTATTCCAAATCTATTTGCTTTTTCTGGTAGATCAGATGGATGGGTACCTGCCTATATTTCTTTAGCGGACTATGTTGGTCAGACTGTATCCATACGATTCCGTTTCGGAACGGACGATAATACAATCTCAGATGATGAAAGTATTTTACCTGGATGGTATTTAGATGATTTTGAATTACTAGATTTGAATAAATATATAGCTACCTCTTGTATTACTTCGAATGAGGGAGACAACCGTTGTGCCATCCCTAACGAAACATTGATTGATCCTCTTGGTGATATTGTCGGTGTAGAGTCCTTAGAGAGTGAAGGCTATTCTATGAATTTACAGCCAAATCCTACAAGTGAATATGTTACTGTAGCCATCAATAGTGAGTTACGTGGCCCCGTAAATGTAAGTATTAATTCAGCTGAAGGCAAGACCTTAACGAGTAAATCAGTAGAGATATATAACGACAAGACTTTTATCAATTTTGATACAAATCATCTTGTATCTGGCTTCTATTTTGTTATTTTAGAAGCTAACAGTAAAGTATTAACTCAGAAATTATTAATCCACTAGGATTATTTTAAGATACTATTAGGGCGATTACTGCTTTACAGGGATTGACAGATTTGTTGGTCCCTGTTTTTTTTGGTATTTCGTGGGTCGTATTTCGTTTTTAGTTATTTGTCTTTCTTGGGTTGTGATTCGTGGGTCGTATTTCGTGGGTTGTTATTCGTTGTTTATAGTTTATCAATCACAAGTTGGAAATCGGAAATTGGAAATCGGAAATTGGAAATCGAGGTTCACAAATCGAAAGTTGAGAGCTGATGGTCGAGAAAGAGAATTTTATTTAGTGGGTCGTGATCGCTGTACCTAGGTCGTTATTCGGTAATCGAGAGGTCGGAAATCGAGCTTCGAGAATCGGAGATCGAGAATCGGAGATCTGAAAATGAAGGGTCGGAAATCGTAAATCTAACACAAAATAAAAATGGAATCACTTGTAGTTCGGCGATTCCATCTTATTTTCTTTTAATATTTAGTGTAGATTTATTTAGCAATAATCAACTTTCTAGTTACTTTATTTATCTTATCAGAGATGGCTCTAATAAAGTAAGGGCCATTATTCAATCTTGTGAGATCCATAGAATAGCGATTTCTATTGACAATTTCTTCTGTAGCAATTACTTTTCCATCGATCCTAATAACTTCAATAAGTCCAGTAAAATTTACATTAAATTCTATTATTATAGGACCTATGCTAGGATTTGGAGAGATTGCGAACTCCATTTTAGCTGAATTAAGAGGATTTAGTGGATTATTGGTATTAGAAACTATGCCGCAAGATTCATTATCAGAAATAACTTCGACCTCTACTGCATTAGAATTTGCCACTTCAATGTCTATCTCTTCATCTCCACTTATGGAGAAATCCAATACAGCCTCTTCATGTAGTTTTGTGAAAGTAGCTGAAAATAACGTGGATCCATTTTCTAGCGAAACTCCTGTAAATGGACCAAACCATAAGGTACGAACTGAGTTCAATGTTCCTGCAGAGTTAGTAAAAACTGGTCCAAAATTTAGATCATCAAGGTCTGGTAAAATTTGATTTAGATTGGTAATCTCCCCAAACTCAAAATCGCCCTCCTTCCAAACGAGGGCAAACTGATAACTTATGATATCCTGAAAATTTTGTACCTCGATATCCACAGTAATATTATTTCCATCAACAGAAGGTATCGCACATATAAGTACGGGCTCACTCTGGGCGAATATCCATTGAGCTAAAAGGAAAAAAACGGTAATTGAGTATAAATGCTTCATGTATGCTTCATTTTAAAATCCGCCGATGCATAAAAAAATTTATAAAAAGTAGGCATGCAAGGGCAATAAATAAATCGTAAAGCAAAATTAGCAATATATTATGAATTTATATAATATATTATTAATTGATTTAGTTAAAGGTATGTCGATTAAGGATTATCTAAGCCGAATAAGCCTTTTGGTGATCACCATACCACTCTCTTCAGTAAATTTTAACAAATAGGGGCCTGGACTATAATTAAGCATATCCACTAGATAGCTTTCTAATCCAGTAAAAGAAATATTCTCCATGAGACTCCCATCCATTCCGAGTATCTCTATCTTACCTGAAGTTTTTCTGTTGTATTCTAAAACCGTAAAATTTGATGTGGGGTTAGGAGTTACATTCATAACCAAAACTATCTCATCATCTTCGGCGTCATCTAAGTTTAAGTCACCTGATAAGGCTGGGGTTGGCTCTTTGTCCTCCAAGCAATTTTCTACCTTGCAGTCAATGGTCAATAGCTCCATTTTCTTATTGACTACTTCATTTCTAAACCAACGATGACCCGTTACTTTAAAATCAAGCCCTATAGAATTACTGATTTTCTTAAATCTCATGACAAACAATATGGCACCTTGATCTAAACTGACTGAGGTTGCTGATATTTCGTTCCAAGAAGTTCTTATCATATTGGTATTTTCAGAAACCTCCCTTTTTACTGGGCCAAAATTTGCTTCTGTAAAATGATTCAATTCAGGATTGAGATTTTCGTAACCTACTAACTCATATTGGGTATTATCCCATGATAATCCAAACTGATAAGATAAGATATCTGTGAAATCATCAACGACCACGTGCAAAAGAAGATCATTTGCTTGATGTTCGGGGAATAAACAAATTTTTAAAGTTGTACCCTGTGCGGTTACACTTATCCCCGAGCCAATTATAATTAATAGGACTAGCTTACGAAGCATTTTTCTTAGGGCAATATTTACAACCTCATTCATTCCACTAATTTACAATCAAAATTGTAGAAGGGCAAATGAAATTGCTTGACAACTTGTAAAGCTAAATAGTAGATATCCAAGCTGATACACTAAAGTAATTTGATATTCTCTAATCTAACGCTGATCTACTGAGCTGTAACGATTTATCAACATTAAGGTTTTTGTCCTACTTAATAATTACTATGAATGAACCAAAAATAAATAAAAACAGGATAAAGCGGCTGATATTCATTCAATGAACAATTTTAAAAGGCGTTGCATTTATTTGTTGAATTCAAGATGAAAATCACAGTTCTGACATTTTTTCCTCTCCTAATTTTATCTAAATCGTGATTTATAGGATTTCCTTAATTACTTGATTACTTGATTTTTAATTTTACTCTAATAGTCATGTAAACTCTTTGAACAAGTGAATCACAGTTATGACAGTTTTGAAAGCCGATACATAATGCGATATATCATCTGATATCCATTTTGCCGAGACTCTAGATATAATCCATTTTTATCAACTCGTATTAATTTTTTTATATTTCAATTGAAATGGCTGTTTTTCAATTTTTCGTAATTTGGATAGAATGGCATTTCCCGTATTTGCTAAAATAATAACTTTCACTCTGCTATGTGGAATATACACCAATACTGAGTTAAATCCAGCGATGTCTCAATCATGTGAAATAGTTTTGACACAGAAATTTTGTATGATATGAAAACCTAAGCTATATCCAAATTTCTTAATGTTGTTTGGAAATCTTGGTTTTTCTCCGTTGCCATTACATATTGACTCATGGGTAGTTTTTCCTTTTTTGACTCTTGGAAAAGATGTCATTTTAGTGTACATTTCTTTGCTTATGAACACCCCATTTTCGAGTGCTTTTAGAAATAACAATATATCCTTTGTAGTTGATATTAAACCCCCTGCTGAGAAGTGGCGCTTGGAGTATTATTAAAAATATTATTAGGGCTGCTTAGTGCAATAAGTTTTACACACGTTTTATTTTGCAATTGTGGTTTATTACTTTATAAAACTGAATAACATTATAAGAAAGTAGAAGTACAATTGAATGCACTTCTACTATGTCATGGGAAATTAGATCAAATAGGAACTGAGTTATTTTATAGTTCAATTATTTTGGTAATAATCTATGGTAGACTTCCTCTATTCTATTCTATTCTATTCTATTCTATTCTACGATAATTCTAAACGTTTCACTTTTATTATTCGATTCGACTTTAATTAGATATAAGCCCGCACAAATATTATTAGGTATGTCCATCGTTAGCACCTCACTATTAGTAGACATATTGTATAGAGGCTTTCCCGTTATGTCAATAAGACTAACATGCTTCATTCCATCATTCCCAAAAGAAATATTTAAAGCTTCAGAAACTGGATTGGGATAGACATTAGAAACTGTAGTTGACAATTCTTCATTATTACTGATCACACTTTCTAGAGTTATTGCAGAAGCATTCAATTTATCATCTACAATTTCTGCATGGTAATTTGCATCTAGTGTAATAAAATCACTTAAGCGTCCACTCTCAAATGCATTGAGGTTGATTGTAAATTCTATTCTTTCAGAAGGATTCTGGTTGAGGTATGATACCGCTAAGTCACCTTCGTCAGCATTCCACATAAACTCATCTGCATTATAATCAGAATTGACGTTAAGCAACTCTACTTGATCAGACTTTAGCTTGAAAAGAAAGCCTGAAATTTTCTCATCATGGGCTATCGAGAAATTTACATCGTAACCTTGACCTGCCTCTAATGTAAGGTTTTCAAACTCTAATCTTATTTCACTTCTGGAATTAATGATTTCTTCTCCATCTAATGTAGCAGAATTATTTAAATCTCCTAATTTTATTACATCTACTGGAAGTACACCATCTACAACATCTGAATCTGAAAAGGTTAACTTAGTAAAATCGTATCCTGACATGTCAAAAGGATCAAGTTCTTGGAGAAGAAAGAGATTTGCATTTACATAATACAATTGATAATCTACTTCAGATTCCAAACCTAGTATAAATCTTCTCATATACAATAGATCATAAGTGCTTATAGCCCCATCTCTATCCCAATCACCCGCAATAATTTCTCTTACGGAATTAAACCCAAATAAAATACCTTGCTGCAATCTAACCATATCTAAGGTAGATAATCCATTAAGAGTTGTAGTCTCATCTCCATTTGGTGAAGTGATGATTAGTTGATTTTGAGCTTGCAAATTCAAAGTTTCCTGTGCCGTAAAAGAACAAACACTTGAATCCATAGCGTTGCCTGCACCTAAAACAAAATTACTGCCTTCTACATCAAAGGAATATTCTGCATTACAAGGTCCATCTTCAATTACAATAGTTTGTAATTGTTGAGCAAAAATGGGTGCTACAACTAAACAAAAAATTAGATTTAATAATATATTTTTCATTGTAAAAATTTTCATGTTTTAAAAATTAAATTCCATTCCAGCTTTCAAGCCGATTAAATGAAATCGTTTTTGAATTGAACTAGCGTCATTGTAAATTCCATTAACTGCTAATTTTGAATGTAACCCTAAATAGAGGTTCATTGAATTGGAAACTCCATATGTACATCTTCCTGTAAATAATCCATAATTCATAGTTTTAGATTTAAATCGCTGATCTGAATCAATGGATAGAGGATATTCTGTATAATCTAAATCTATCTCAAAACCATTATGACTAGACCAAAGATTGAATTCATATCCTAATCCAATATCCAAAAAGATTCTATCCTTAATTTTGTAGTGATAAAAAATCTGGACAGGTGCAGAAATAGAACGATGTGTATTGTATCGTTGAATTAATGTTGAGTAACTTCTTTTAGTTGTCAAATCACCCATTAAGTAATCAATTCGATCCTCGTATTGTACAATACCAATTATGGTATCTTCTATTATAACATCCTCATTTCCTTGAATTGCATTGAGAGAACTTTCATTTATTTGTGAAAAATTAATTCCAAAAGATGTGGACCATTTTTGATGAAAACGGTATCTCATAAACAAATCAAACTGAAATGCTTCTAATGAATTTTCAGACGCTTTTCGCAAATCCAAAAGGTTGTCATCTGCACCATCCATCAAACCATAATTTGTCTCCATTAAGAATATAGAGCTTGCTAACCCTACAGACCATCTAGGATCAAATTTTTCTAGCTTTTCCTTTTCAATGATGCCACTCTGGTTTGACAGCTGAGTAGTTAGCGTCAATTTCTGAATCCCTCTAGGCTCTTCCAAAAGAGAGTTATGTAGGGATAAATTAGTAAGTAATTCCAATTCATTAATTTTATTGATTGAATTAGTATTAGCAAAATCATCATTTGTTGGATTGCTTACTATTTCTTGTTGAACTCTCTGTTGTAAAGTTTCCTTTGAATCCTCGACATGATGAGTACTATTGTTGATACTTACATTTTGATCGCTCAATTCTTTGCCACCTTCAAAAAGATTAGTCTCCTTATGATCAATCTTTGGGGAGATAGATTTGAAAGATTCTTCTTTATTAGTAAGTACATTGTCTTTTTTCTGATTATCTACAATTGACAGTTCAATTATTTTATTCAAATCTTGGGTGGAATTTACTTTTAAATTCTTACCATCTAGATCATTTGCTTCAAGATCATTTGCTTCAAGATCATTTATCTGAATAATTTTCTGAGGAGATTTGACTAAATCAATTTTAGCCTCCTCCATTTCCAAGTTTATGTCTTTATTATCTCTAATCACACTTGCTTTTTCTAATAATGACTCAGATTCTGTTTCTGTATGCTGTGATAAAATTTCAATCGCAGAATCATTAGAGGAATAGAAATACAGTGCAGTAAAAGCGATGATTCCCATAAATCCAAATAAGTAAAACCATGTAAATTTTCTATCTTTTTTCTCAAGCCTAGGTTCGACTTGAGCCCAGATAGCATCATCATTGATATCCGGCTGAAAATTTTCAAATTTGGAGTTGAGTCCCTCTTCAAATTGCTTGTATTCCATTTCGAGAAACATTATTTAGTAAAGTAAATTTTTCCTTAAGAATCTTTCGTGCTTTTGTTAAGTGGGCGCGAGAAGTAGATTCTGTAATCTCTAATTGCTGTGCTATTTCGCTATGACTGAATTGATCAAGAATAAATAATTTAAAAACCATTCTTGATGCCGTTGGGACAAAGTCTAGTAAGTTTAAAATCTCTTCGCAAGTCATTTTGTCCATCCATTGCGAATTTGGATTAATATTATTATTTATGTCATGCATTTCTAATTCTTCAAACTTTTTACGAGAACGTATTTTTTTCCAAGCTGTCCGGATAACAATTGTTTTCATCCATCCTTCTAGTTTTCCTTGTTCCGAATACGATTCCAAACTTTTAAAGATTTCTACCCAAGAATCTTGTAAAACCTCCTGTGCATCTTCCGTTTGTCGAATATATTTTAAGGACACAGCATAAAGGGATTTATTGTATAATAAGAACAGCTCTTTTTGAAAGGTCCGCTTCCCCTTTATACACCCTTTTATTAATTGTGAAATGTTATTCGACATCTATATAATACTACAATCAATTATTGAATTCTATCTGCAACAAATTCTCCAGAGATATCACCTTGTGTAAAACTGCCTGAGACCTTTCCACCGACAGGACCATATTGGGTAATATTGAAATTGGTTCCGTCTATTTCTCCAACATTCGCATTTGAGCTTACAACTGTAGCAAACAAATTACCTTGGTATTGACCATTTTCAAAGCCTTTAAAACCAATAATAACAGCTTCATCTGCAACAATCATGGTTTCCGCTAAAGTTTTACGAGCAATACATGTCACATTATAAAATTCTTCAAACCCGGTCGATGCATCTCGAATTCTCAGAAAAGAAGCGATAGGATTTACACAAGCTGATAGATTCTGCGTATAATTTCCAGGTTCATCAATTGAGATAATAGTACTTTCTGAGGCGATTAAAGCATCTAGATCATATCCCGTAATAATAACATTCTCATCATCATCACCACACAAAACAAAAGAGATACTAAATACCCCATCCTCAAGATGGTAATCACTAAATTTATTAGAGCTAGTTTCTACTGCTACAAAGCCATCATTTACTATTGCTCCGTCACAATCAGTAAGAACCCCAGTAATGATTACTAATTTTTCTGTTGGGACTGGACTATTAAACTGTACAGTTACTTCAGCATCTTCAGAATAAGGACCAATTTGAGCCGTATCAAAAGAGTTACCACAGTTATCTACAAGTGAAACAGTAATCACTTCATCTGCCGGAGCAAAATTACATACTACGTTTGAGTTTTCAAGACTAGAAAAAATATTACCAAAAGATTCTGTTTCTAAAGAATAATCTTGATTGGTAATCGGGATACCAGATCGACCTTCAAAAGTGAGGCATAAATTAATTGGATCAAAAGGTATATCACAATTCCACCAACTAAAGTGGCTCACTTCTCCTACATATTTATTACCTTCTTTAATAGCAATACCTTCTTCTTCCCAAATACCTGAGGTCTCATTAAAGTGCCAAAGAGGAATTTCAGATGGTGCTGAAGAAGCTACTTCGGATGGAAGAGGAAACTCTAATACGGCTTTCGTATCTGCAGCTAATTGTAACTCATCTCCTGACCCATCTGTCATTTCCACACCAATCATTCCATAGGTTTGTAGGATTTGAATTTCAGATTCTGAAGACATTCCAACCAATGCCCCTGGCATAAGATCTGATGTAGCTTCTGCTGTAGGGTCTAACCAAAGCATATTCATCTCTACAACACCGGTATAAGGCTGACCATTTTTGGTAACTGAACTAGAAGGAATTTCCAAAGAAG
>Ga0209828_1003439_pt1 | contig 12072 bp, 11 predicted proteins | sample MaitaG_FD_187429 | JGI IMG/M metagenome (GOLD analysis project Ga0209828, IMG submission 187429) | Marine algal microbial communities from Maine, USA - Maine_Asex2 metaG (SPAdes) (version 2) | ecosystem: Host-associated > Algae > Red algae > Unclassified | place: Maine, USA | collected 2015-01-05
GATAGGGCCCTGTGGATCAATGCGACCGCACGCGAGCAGCGCCCAAGCTGTTGAGTTCACGTTGAGAACAACGTCAGGCTTGTCAACCGAGGCAACATTCGCAGCGCGCCCGTCGACGGCGACGTGCATCTGACGTTCGACTGGCCCAGTCAGGTTGATCGTCATGGCCTTGCCGTCTTCGAGACCGACCTTCTTGCCAATGATGTAGGGCAGCGAGATCTCGATCTCGTTGAGCGCCATCTCGGCGGCGGGGCCCGACTCGTGCCCGGGTAAACCGAGTGGCCCACGGATGTCTTGTTCGTGGACCCAGTAGTCGAAGACTCGGATGGCCATAAACCGGCCGTAGGTTTGCGGACCGACCGGTGTCATCGATGGCAGGTCCATCTGCTCGGCGGTGTAGCTCGCCATCTCGACCCGGCGCGCTGCGATTGTCTCGCGATACGCGGTGAGCAGCGACTCGTTGTCGAGATCCGCAACCGTGCCGATATACGCCGCCACCTTGTCAAAGGGGACTGAGTCGGTGAACGAGCCGGGAGCTTCGCCAGCAAGAAGCGTCTCAACGCCTGCCAGGTGCATGGCGACGCCTCGCACGTCCCAGTCGGGGCAGTACGACTGCACCCCCCACTGGTCGTCGTCAAGTAATGCGAACAATGCGTCGACTGAGTCAAAGCAGGTGTTCAAGTTGTCGATGGCAGCCAGGCCAGCCGATTCGGTAGTCATGTAACTCAGTCTTCCTTATTGGAGAGGTCGGTGGAGCGGGCGGCGTGCTCTGCTGCCGGGCCCATTGCCTTGAATCCGTCTTCGGTGAATCCGACTTCGGTACCGCGATTGATGCTGATCCAATCGCGAGCTTCGAGATAGGGCTTGAAGGTGTCGGTGATTGCCTTCTGGTGGGCCGGCGTCTTGGGCTGCTGAAGCTCCCACAGGTGGGGGAACTCAGTCCAAGCGGTCACCGCGTTCCACAGTCGCAGTGCGGCGTCGCCCATCGGCGGGTCGATGAGCACGGGCCCGAAGAGCGCGTGGTCACCGAAGAACAACGTCGGCACGCCATAGCCGCCGCAGTCCATGACCCGATCGTGCTCTGTGCGGATCTCGTCGTGGGTGGTCTGGTCGTCGATCGATTGGTCAACGATGTCTGGATCGAGGTCGAGCTCACGCAGCAGGTGCCGGGCAACCTCGGGTTCGTGTGGGCGAAGGCCTTCTTCGTGCAGGGCCCGCCCGGTTCGCTCGTACCAGCGGTCGAGGTCGTCCATTGAGTTGCGCCGCAGCACGGCGCCGATGCGCATGATCGACCAGCCATAGGACCAATCTCGCTCCCACGGATGCTTCTTGCCCTCGATGCGATTCACCTCTTCGAGGCTGAAGAACCGCCAGTTGATTGTCAGGTCGTTTTGGCGTCGAACATCTCTGATCCACTTCGACGTTTGATACGCATACGGACACAGCACATCGAAGTGGAAGTCGACGACCGATGTGTCTGGTGTGTCGGCGGTGAAATCAAGGCTCATGAGGACTCCTCGCTCGATTCAGTGGATGGAGCCCGAGCGTAGGTTCCGCTGCGCACCTCGGGCTAAACGCGTGGCTTCTATCAGTGATTGGCGTGGGTCCTACAGTGATGTTCGATGACGACGCCCTTGTTCACGCCCATCGCCGCTACGCCCGAAGAGTCTCCAGACGATCGGTGGTTGCTGTCGCGAGGGGGCCAGGTGTTGTTGGTCGACGACTTCACCGAGGGTCCGCGACCGCTCACCGCCGACGAGGCCGACCAGATTCGTGACCATGTGGCAGCGCCGCTCGTGCTGGGGTCACTCGAGGGTCAGCCCGGGCACTGGTGGACTGGATTGTTGAGCGACGACTTGGACGAGTTCGAGGCGCCGTTCCCCGGGCTGGTGTTCTCAGACCTGCGCTCGATGATGGCCAAGCTTGATCCGGTCGTCTGGAACATTGCCGGCCGAGCAACACAGATCACCGACTGGTTCCGCGACAACCAAAAGTGTGGTCGGTGCGGCGGCGATATGGAGATGAATGGCGAAGATCGCTCGATGAAGTGCGTGGCCGACGGACTGGCTTCGTATCCGCGGCTATCGCCGGCCGTAATCGTGTTGGTCAAGCACCCTGATGGGCGGGCGTTGCTAGCCCGCAACGTGGCATGGCCGATGCCGATGTACAGCACGCTCGCAGGGTTCGTAGAGCCGGGCGAGTCGCTCGAAGACTGCATTCATCGTGAGATCGGCGAAGAAGTCGGCATCACCGTGACCGACATTTCCTATTTCGACAGCCAGCCTTGGCCGTTCCCCAACTCGCTGATGCTCGGCTTTTTTGCGACCTACGGCCAAGGTGAATTGACCCCCGCGCCCGACGAGATCGCCGATGCACAATGGTTCGCAGCCGATGACCTGCCGATGATTCCGCCGCACGGTTCGATCGCTCGCGCGCTGATCGACGAATGGTTGGCGAACGGCTGACCGGTTAGGGGCCAGGGTTTAGGGGAGCGCCGTAACGACTGGCTGGCGAATGCCGCGTTGCATGTTCTGGAACTGAGCGAAACGGTGCGTCGTGTACATGCGCCCCTCGTCGTGGGGAACGACTGCCACGCCCACATGGGTGAAGCGTGAATCGAGAATGTTGGCACGATGTGTTTCGCTGGCCATGAACGCATCCATCAACGAGGTGACGGTGAGACCTCGACCGACGTTTTCGCCGGCGAACTTCCAGTCGGTGCCTAACCCGGCGTAGATCACATCTGCGTGAGCCAGGCGGCTGTCTTCGACCATGATCTCGGTCCAATCATGCGCAGCGTGATGCATTGATGCCATTGGCCGCAGCGGAGCGACGTTGTGTTCAGCTCGCAGCTCATTTAGCGCATCGATGAACTCGTCGCGAAGCTCGGTTGGTGACGCTTCGGCCGCTTCGGCATCGGTTCCGTCGGCCGCAGTCTCGCCGAACAGCGTTGGATCGCCGAAGACCGTGTCTTCGGGCCAGGCTTCGGCTGTGGGCGACAGCGGCACCACGAACACAACACCAAGACACGCCAGTGCTACAAGCGCGCCGAGCATTCGTTGCATTCGTTGTTGAACAGCTGAGAGAACCTCCACGTATTCAGAATCGGCCGAAACGGTCCTGATTCAAACGTGACGGGAAGATCGACCTACTAGGTAGATATGCCCAGTGGTCGGCTCAACCAACGATAAGTCGGATCGCCAATGCGATCGCGGAAACGATCATGACGTAGCGGATCCACTGGTCGCCACCCTTGACCGCCCACTTGGGGCCAATCCAACCGCCGACACTTAGGCCGATTGCGAGCACAAATGCTGGACCCCATCGCACATTGCCCTGCAAGATGAAGACCGGCAACGCGATGCACGTGACCATCAAGGTGAACAGCACCTTGATCAGGTTTGCGCTAACCAAATCGAGTCCGCTGCGGCTTAGTGCAGCCAGCAGCATTAGTCCGACGCCAGCTTGGATGGCACCGCCGTACACGCCGATCGAGAAGAACACGAGCATCGTGACGGCGATCGGCCAAGGATCGGCGTCGGTGTTCGGTTTTGGTTTGAGGATGGTGAGCACGATCAGCGGGATCATCAGAAGCCCGAAGAACCGCTCGAATTGATCGTTCGTGAACTGGTCGATCACGAATGCCCCGAGCGGCGCGCCGATCGCAGCCGGGCCGAGGATCGGCCAGAGGTTGCGGGTTACCTTGACGCCCTCGTTGCGGTACGAGAGCAACGACGTGATATTCGACGTCAAGATGCCGACTCGGTTCGAACCGTTGGCTGGCTTACCGTCGACATCGGCGAGAACGATCAACAGCGGGACCGTGAGTGTGGAACCACCGCCCGCGATTGCATTCACAACGCCAGCGAAGCAGCCGCCAGCCAGCAGCAACGCGATTTCGACCCAGGACACCGCAGGAGTCTAGGGCGATAGTTACGGCTGGGCGGCACGAAAACTCGTCGCGGCCAAGGGCTAAACAAAGCCGGCGCAGGTGTCGAAGGGAATAGCGTGACCTACCCAACGTTGGTCACCTAAGCACGCCCACTGTGCCATACCAACCCACTGTGCCATACCAAACCACTGTGCCATTACAAGGAGTTTCACCATGGAAGACGCGCGTAGCGCTTGGACCGATGTCGCAAGCAAGGTCGAGTCTCTCGGCCTCAAACTGAAGTTGCATCTCGACCAAGAAACCGATGATCAGGTAGCCGAGCGCTCCGAAGGCGACACCCGCAACGCCTTTGAACAGCTCAGCGGCACGGTCACCGACGCATTCGACGCCTTCGGCAATGCTGCCAAAGACGACGCGGTGCACGCCGACGTTCGTGAAATCGCCGAACTCATCAAGCAAGCCTTGATCGATACGTTCGAAGCAGTCGGCGCCGAAGTCGGTGACCTGATGGGCCAAATCGAGGACTACGCAGAAGATGCGGCTGAGAAATTTGCTGACGCTGTTGGTATCGACACCGACGGGTCCGACGGCGATGTCATCGAGACAACGACGAGCGAGGTCATCGAGACAACGACGAGCGAGAGTGCCGAAGGCGATACCTCGACATGAGCAACGGCCTCGTGCTGATCATGGCGGTTGTCGCCTATGGCGGCAGCTTCCTGGTCAAGCGATGGCTCAACTCGACCTACCGCAAATGGAGCCAGGTACCGAATAGTTACGGTGTCACTGGCGCGCAGACCGCGGCAGCGATCCTAACTCGCAAGGGCGCGACCCACGTCAAGATCGAACGGGTGCGCGGCAAGCTCACCGATCATTTCGATCCAGCACGCGACATTCTTCGGCTCTCCGAAACCAATCACGACAGCGTGAGCGTGGCAGCCATGGCGGTGTCGGCTCACGAGGCTGGTCATGCGATTCAAGATCATCGCGATGACATTCGTCTCAAGCTACGCAAGTACTTCGTTCCGGTTGCCGCGATCGGTGGCCGGTTCTCGCCATGGCTTGTTGGTGGAGGATTCATCTTTGGCAGCGACACGCTGCTGCGCCTCGGCGCGTGGATGCTCGTCGGCACCCTTGTCTTCCAGCTGCTGACCTTGCCGGTTGAGTTCAATGCCAGCAAGCGTGCGCTCGAGAATCTCGAGGAGCTCGGACTGACCGACCCCGAGCAACTGCGAGGAACCCGCATTGTGCTCACCGCCGCGGCGATGACCTATGTTGCGGCAGCCGCGACCTCGGTCGCCTATGTTGCGACGCTGTGGATGATGACGCAAGGTCGTCGCCTCGGCTAAGCGATAGACGGAATCACTGATGGCAGGCATCAAGGGCCGCACGAGAGTGATTGCACCGGTCAATGAGTTGACGGGCAACACGCTCTGTGTTGAAGCGGTGCTCGCGCAGAAACGACCGTCGTGGACGCCCTACGCGATCGGAGTCGCTGCCGTGGTCGGTGGGTTCATCGTTGGCCTGAGCGGCCTCGTGGTGCTCGGCGGCGCAATCATCGGCGGCCTCGCCGGTGTTGATGGGCGCACGCTCATGATCGCCCGGCAATTCAAGAATCGCCTGACGCAATAGTCAGCTAGCTCGATGTGCCCCGGTTTGCCGGCATGCGCAGGAAGGGCCATGGGTTGGGCATTGGATCGACGCTCACCTCGACCAGACACGGACCGTCGTGGTCGATCGATGCGCCGAGCGCCGGTCGTAGCGACTCAGGCGAGTCCGCGTGCCAATAGCGAACGCCGAACGCATCGGCGAACTTGGCAAAGTCGGGGTTCACAAGCGTGCTGGCAATCGTGCGGTCCTCGCCGAAACGTTCGCGCTGGATGCGTTTGACGTTTCCGTACGAGTTGTTGTTGAACAACAAGATGTTGCACGCAATGTTGTGCTGAACCGCTGTCGCCAGCTCGGTTGCGGTGAACAAGAAGCCGCCGTCACCAGTGACGCCGATAACGGGCCGGTCGGTCGCAGCTGATGCGCCGATCGCAACCGCCGTGCCCGCGCCGAGGGTGCCTGCTGCCCCCGACGACAGGAAGGTTCGGGGCTGCACGTGGTCATACCAAAGGTGAGCCGCGAAGCCGATTTGGGTGACGTCTTCGACGAACACGCCATCGCTCGGCAACACGTCGCGAATCGCTGCGGTGTAGGAGCGCTGCGGCTCAATGTGGGCACTGCGGTCGAGGAAGGCCGATCGAACCGAGGCAATCTCGTCGGCGCGCGCACCGCGTTCGAGCGGCCCGATCGCTTCGAACAATGCTCGGCACGCGGCATCTGCGTCGGCGTGTATGGCGACTTCGGTGATGCCGTGGCGATCGAGTTCAGTTTCGTCAACGTTGATCTGGATCACGGTCAGGTCATCGTCGTAGCCCCAGGTACCCAACGGCCACTCGAGTCGACTGCCGATGCCAACCACGACGTCGACCTGTGGCCACATGTCGTAGGCGCCGGTGAGGGGAACGAACAGCGGATGCTCGGTCGGCACCACGCCATGGCCCATGCGGCGCGTGGTCACCACAGCCTGCACCCGTTCGGCGAGAGCGGTGACCGACTCACTGGCCCCATAGGCGCCTGACCCGAGAACAAACATCGGTCGCTTGGCCGACGCGATGATCGCCGCGGCCCTCTCGATTTCAGACGACGGTGCCTCGGGCATCGTCACCACGGGCGGACCGACCGAACCTTCGGACGGTTTGCCCCATCGGTCGACGGGAACCTCGATGCTGACCGGCCGCGGCAGTCCTGAGTGGACCTGATCGATTGCCGTCTGCACCTGAGCCGCCGCGGTCGCCGGGTCGTGGATGACCTCTTGGTGCTTGGTCAGCTGGCGCAAGATCGCGGTTTGGTCGGGCAGATCGTGCAAGGCACCAAAGTGTTTGCCCTGTTGAAATGTCGCGATCTGGCCAATCACGGCAATCACCCGACAGTACGCCCAGTACGCGCTTGTGAGCGCGCCAGAAGCATTGAGCATGCCGGGCCCCGGAACGACACAGCAGGCGGCTGGTTTGCCCGTGACTTGTGCCGCGCCCATGGCCATGTATGCGGCGCCCTGTTCGTGTCGGGTAACCACCGGACTGATCTCAGGGTGGTCGACAAGCACATTGAAGAAGTCGTCGTTTTGCACTCCGGGAATGCAAAAGAGCGTGTCGATGCCCGATTGTTTTAGGCCCTGCACGACGTGGTGGGCGACGGTCTGACCGGTCTGATCCATGCGGTGACAGTAGTGCGGGTAGCTCTGTCACTTGGGAGCCGACGGCGTCGGGGTGAACAATGGCGCTATGTCGACAACGCCCATTCGTATCGCCAACTGCTCAGGCTTCTTCGGCGACCGCCCCTCGGCAGCTCGAGAGATGGTCGACGGCGGGCCCATTGATGTGCTCACCGGCGATTGGCTGGCCGAACTCACCATGCTTATCTTGAGCCGGATTCGTGCAAAGAATCCGGGCCGAGGGTTTGCCCGTACCTTTGTGCAGCAAATGGAAGATGTCATGGGCGACTGCCTCGACAAGGGCATCAAGGTGGTCTCGAACGCTGGCGGGCTTGACCCCGATGGCTGTGCCGACGCCGTCGCCGAGGTGGCCGACAAGCTCGGCCTGTCACCCACGATCGCGTACGTGAACGGCGACGATCTGCTTCCACGCGCCAGCGAACTCGCTGCGGCGGGCTCGCTACAGCCGTTCGTTGACGGCGGCGATCTTGGCGACGTATCGAACTACGTGAGCGCTAACGCCTATCTCGGCGCATTCGGCATCGTCGATGCTCTCGAGCGCGGCGCCGACATCGTGATCACCGGGCGAGTCACCGACGCGGCCGTTGTCTGCGGACCCGCTGCCTGGCACCACGGCTGGAAGCGCGAAGACTTCGATCAACTGGCCGGCGCGGTGGTCGCTGGTCACGTCATCGAGTGCAGTGGCCAAACAACTGGTGGCAACTACTCGTTCTTTCATGAGATTGAGGGCTACACCGACCAAGGCGGCAAGGCTCGCTTCGGCTTTCCCTGGGCCGACATCGCTGCCGATGGTTCGTGCGTAATTGGCAAGCACGAGGGCACCGGCGGCACGGTCAACGTCGAAACCGTGACCAGCCAGTTGCTCTATGAGATTGGTTCCCCCAGCTATCTGGGGCCCGACGTCACGGCTCGCTTCGAGACCATCGAGCTCGAACAGACCGAACGAGACCGGGTGCGAATCTCGGGGGTGCGTGGCGAGGCGCCGCCGACGACGCTCAAGGTCGCACTGAACGAGATGGGCGGGTTCCGCAACTCGTTCACCGTGGCGCTCACCGGCTTGAACGTTAACGAGAAGGCCGCGTTTGCGCGAGCCGCATTTTGGGATGCCTGCCCTTATGGTCCCGACGACTTCGAGTCGATCAGCGACAAGTTCATTCGCACCGACAAGCCCGATCCCGAAACCCAAGAAGAGGCCACCGCTATATGGCGCCTGACGGTCAAAGACCCCGACGAGCGCAAAGTCGGCCGAGCATTCGCCAACGCCAACGTGCACACCGGCCTGTCATCGATTCCGGGCATGTACGGACTCGGCGGCGGCCCAGCAGCTGGGCGGCCCTACGGCGTGTACCACCCGGCCACGGTGCCCTCTGACCTGGTCCCGCAATATGTTCATGTGCGCGGCGGCGAGTCGGTGCAGATCGAGTCGGTCGCACCTACCGGAGCGCCGATCGATGTCGACGTCGCCCCGCCGGCCGCCGCTGCGACGGGCGAGACAACCGAGCTTCCGCTCGGCACTGTCGTGGGTACGCGTTCAGGTGACAAAGGCGGTGACGCGAACCTCGGTGTGTATGCCCGCTCCGATGCGGGCTGGGCGTGGATCGACGGCTTCTTGACCGTGGCCAAGATTAAGGAGCTGCTGCCCGAAGCGAGCGAACTCACGGTCGAGCGGTACCGCCTGCCCAAGATCAGGTCGATGAATTTTTTGATCCGCGGCCTGCTCGAAGAGGGCGTGGCCGCTTCGACGCGCCAAGATGGCCAGGCCAAAGCGCTGGGCGAATGGCTGCGGGCGCGCATCGTGCCCATTCCGAACAGCCTGCTGGGCTGAACAAGTTGACTGAACTGAGGACCTCATGAGGCTGCAAGACAAGGTCGCCGTCGTAACCGGCGCGGCGAGTGGAATCGGTGCTGGCACCGCTCGGCGATTTGTGTCCGAGGGCGCCAAGGTCGTCATCGCTGACTTTCAGCCTGAGGCCGGAAGTGCGCTCGCTGCCGAGCTTGGTGACGCGGCGATATTCCACGAAACCGATGTCACGATCGAAGCTGAGGTGGCAGCGGCCGTCGATCTTGCCGTATCGACGTGGGGTCGTCTCGACGTCATGTTCAACAACGCCGGAATCGTCGGCGCGGTTGGCCCGATCAGCGAGACCACTGTCGAGGCCTGGAACGGGACAATCGATGTGCTGTTGCACGGGGTCTTTCACGGCATAAAGCACTCGGCTCGAGTCATGGGTCCGCAGGGTTCGGGTTCGATTATCTCGACCTCGTCGACCGCTGGCATCCTCGGTGGTCTCGGCCCTCATGCCTACACCGCTGCCAAGCATGCGGTCATCGGGCTTACCAAGTCTGTTGCCAACGAAGTCGCGCAGTTCGGCGTTCGGGTCAATGCAATCTCACCGGGCAACACGGTCACCGCCATGACCGCTGCGGTGTCGACCGGCGATCACACCGACATGGACAAAACGACCACCACCATCGCCGGCGGATCGCCACTCGGCTACGCCGGCTTCCCCGAAGACATCGCGAACGCCGCCCTGTACCTGGCCAGCGACGAATCGAAGTACGTGAGCGGGCACACCCTGGTCGTCGATGCTGGTCAGACGACCTCGGGCATGGCGGTGAATCGGTTCCACAACGGCGCCACCAACGTGCACGGTGCGGCCGGTTCGGTCGAGGCCCAATAGGTTCTTGGCATGGCATATGACCCGACCGAGACCCTGCTGTTCGATATGACCGACGACGGGGTCCTAACGATGACCCTCAATCGGCCAGAGAAGAAGAACGCTGCGAACCACGTGATGTGGGACGACCTGCTCGCCACGTTTCAGCAGGTGCGTCATGACCCCGACGTGCGGGTGTTCATCATCACCGGTGCCGGCGATGGATTCTGCTCGGGCGCCGACCTTGGTGCAGACGGACCCAAGCGGCATCAACTGGCGGCCATGCGCCACATTCATGACGTGGCAATTGGCTTGCATGAGCTACCAATGCCCACGATCGCCAAGGTCAACGGCGTCGCTGCAGGCGCGGGTTTGAACATGGCGCTCGGTTGTGACCTCATCGTCGCCAGCGACCGGGCTCGCTTCTCAGAGATTTTCGCCCGGCGCGGGCTGACCGTGGACTTTGGCGGCACGTGGTTGTTGCCTCGTCTCATCGGCGTGCACAAGGCTAAAGAGCTGGCCTTCTTCGCAGACGTGATCGATGCAACCGAAGCCGAACGCTTCGGCATCGTGAACCACGTGGTGCCCCACGACGATCTCGACGCCTTTGTTGGTGATTGGGCCGGCCGGCTCGCCGCTGGCCCACCGATTGCGCTCGCACAAACCAAGGCGCTGCTCAACAAGTCGATGAGTCAGACGATGGACGAAGCGCTCGACGGCGAAGGTTGGGCCCAGACGGTCAACTTCAGCACCCGCGATACTCGCGAGGCGGTCAGCGCGTTTCTTGAAAAGCGCGACCCCAAGTTCGAAGGCCACTAGCAGCCCGGTGCATTAGCTAGGGCAGGGCGACGATCGTGACTTCGCCAGTGGTGCCGTTGACTCGAATTTTCGCCCCGTCCGGGATCCGGGTCGTTGCATCAGTCACCGAAACCACGCACGGCAGCCCGAGTTCGCGACTCACAATGATGGCGTGACTGATCTGACCACCAACGTTGACGACGACACCGTCGACCGCCATGAACAGCGGTGTCCACGCCGGGTCTGTTATTGGCGCCACCATGATGTCGCCGGGCATGAGATCAGGCGGATCGGCAGCGTCGAGTACCACTCGAGCGCGGCCCTCGATCACGCCAGGTGAACCAGCTACGCCGGTGAGGGTTTCGTCGACCTCGGCGATGGTCGTGGTGGCAGCGCCCTTGGCATCCCATTGACGTAGTGGGGGCACCTCGCTGTCGCGAATGAAGAACGGCGGCTCGAGTTGCCAGAGCTTGTCCCAGCCTTGGGCTCGCTCGGTGAGCACATCGGTCCAGGCCGAGGGTTCGCTAGCGAACGCGGAGAGATCATCGTTGGTCAACATGAAAATGTGGCTGGCTTCGCTGAGCGTGCCCGCTATCGCATGGCGCTCGCCAAGTTCACGAAACATCATTCGGGCTTCGTGCAGGCAACGGATGATGTTCGTCTTGGCGCGTTCGCGAAAGATCATCATGTTGCCACCGACCAACGCACCCTCGAACACGCCGATGAGTGTCTCGTCGCCCAACTCGGCGACTTTGGCTCGTACTTCATCGACGAGAGCTTTGCGCCCGTCTGCCATGGTGGCTGAGCGAGCGGTTGGTGACTGATCATCGGCCTGGAAGCGCACGCGATCGATAGCCGCCAGAGCAATCGTCGGATCGGTTTCCCATGTCTCGGCGCTGAGTTCCCATTCGTTTGGTCCGCGCGATCCGAAGTCGCGAAGAAACGTGGTGAAGACTTGCAAGAACTGAATTGCGTCGGCTGAGGCTGAGGCTGACAGTCGCCCGACTACACCTGAAATCCCTGCGTCGAACTCGCAGGTCAGTTCTGTCGAACCGCGAATGAGCCGTGACATGTCCCAGATCGCGTACGAGGGTTCGGCCGAGTCAACGTCGCCGAGGCTGGCCAGCAGCCGCATCGGGATCGTCGAGTCATCGATGGCTTCGGCTACCGCGGCGAGCATGCCAGGGGCGATGCCCGAAGAGCTCGAGGCAAGGAAGTGTTGGCTTGCGAGGTGCACGATCGTCGGGGTCATCGCGAGGGCCCGCTCGACAATCTCGTGATCGCTGAGCGCCGACAGGTCAGGTCGAGCAGCTCTCATTGCAACAGTGGTCGTGCGATCGTCGTCGAGTTCGGGCCACTCGCTCGACGTGAGCACGAAGTTCATGTGGGCGTCGGCCGTCGGCTGCAGGTGGGGCTTGTGGTCGTCGGGGTGCGGGCGATAGGTG
>Ga0209828_1003440_pt1 | contig 12072 bp, 4 predicted proteins | sample MaitaG_FD_187429 | JGI IMG/M metagenome (GOLD analysis project Ga0209828, IMG submission 187429) | Marine algal microbial communities from Maine, USA - Maine_Asex2 metaG (SPAdes) (version 2) | ecosystem: Host-associated > Algae > Red algae > Unclassified | place: Maine, USA | collected 2015-01-05
ACAGTAATAAAATCATAATCTTCCTGTAACAACAAACGGCTTACCGCTCTCCCTTTATTAACATTACTACTTTTAATTTCAATTACTTTGTTTCCCATTAAAATTGACAGGTCATTATTTGATACCATACTGGTTAATACGGTATTCAGTTCAATGGTCCGTCTTGTGGCAAGTTCAGGATCGGCAGTTCGGTAATGCCATGCCAGAGAATAATTTTTGGTTTCAATAAAGGTTCCAGGTGTTCTATCCACGAAAGTCTCTAGAATTGGCCTTATATTTTCCATCCAATCCGTCTTTAGTCTTTCTAATTCAATCCATTCTTTATCCTGATAGAGCCATACACCGTGATCCGTTACCAAAGTATAATGTTTATGGCCAAACCATTTCTGGAAAGTTTCTCTATCTCTGCCACTGATTAGTACTACGGTTGTATTTTCTTTTTCTCTCAATGAATCCAGTAATGAGTAGAGTTCATCATTAGGCTCGGCATCCTGTGGGTTGTCTTTAAAACCTACCAATGTGCCATCATAATCCAATAGCAATAACCGTTTATTCTTTTTATGAAAATCATTTACCAGATTATCTTCCTGTTCTTTCAGTAATTTTTTAGTAGTAGTTGTATTGTTGTTGAGATCTTCCACGCCTTTTAGTGAGGTTAAAAATTCTGTTGCCCACTTTTCTACATTGTAGCGCTTTAATCGCTTTTGCATAAATGCGATACGGGTTTGTTGTTCTTTCAAAGGCATGGTCAGTGCACGATTTAGATTCCTGGCAACGTCTTCAAAATTGAGTGGATTAATTAACAATGCTTCATTCATTTCTTTAGCTGCCCCAGCCATTTCACTTAATATCAAGACACCATCCAGATTGGTTCTGGTAGCCACAAATTCTTTCGCTACCAGATTCATTCCGTCTCTAAGTGGAGTGATCAGCGCAACATCAGAAGAGGTATATAGACCTATTAAGTCATCAAAAGGTACCGACCTGTATAAATACGAAATGGGTATCCAGCTTAAAGTAGCAAATTTGCTATTGATACGACCTACCAGCTCATCGGTCCGTCGCTTTAATTTTTTGTACTGGGATACATTCGATCGGGAAGGTACGACCAACATAACCAATCGAACCTTTCCTTTATATTCAGGGTAGGTATCCAAAAAGTATTCAAACGCCTTTATTCTATTAGGAAGTCCTTTGGTATAATCCATACGATCAATCGATAAGATTATTTTTATATGCTCAGTCGATTCACCTTCCATCTGACTAGAAGGAGCAGCTTGTTCTTTTTTCTCATTATTATTTTTTGTAGCTGCATTGTGAAATCTGTCATAGTCTATTCCCATGGGAAAAGAACCTACCGATACAACCCGATCGTGGAAATTTATATTATTAAAATTTACATCTAACCTGATGATACGTTTGATGGAACTTAAAAAATGACGCTCGTAATCGTACGTATGAAACCCGATCAAATCCGCCCCTAACATACCTCTAAGAATTTCTTCCCGACGCGGAAATGTTCTAAAAATTTCGAAGGAAGGAAAAGGTATGTGCAAAAAGAAACCAATTTTCGTGTTGGGCCTTTGATCCTTTATGAGCTGTGGCAATAGCAGCAACTGATAATCATGCACCCACACGGTATCACCATCTTCCAGGTTGTCCAGAACCACTTTGGCGAATTTAATATTAACCTGCCTATATGCTTCCCATTCATGCTCCTGAAAAATGGAATATTCCATAAAATAATGGAATAAGGGCCACAAAGTCTTATTACTAAAACCTTCATAATAATCTTTTATATCCGTGCTTAGCAGGGGTACAGAAATAAAACTTTTGGCGCGTATTTCGCTTTCCACCTTTTTTGAGAGCTCCGGGCTTAACTCGTCTTCACTAATGCCGGTCCACCCAACCCATACTCCTTTTCCATCGCCATGCACAGAATTCATTCCGGTAGCTAAACCACCTACACTTGGGGTTACGACCAATTGGTCTTCATCAATAGAAATTTGTAATGGTAGTCGATTGGAAACTATAATTGTTTTATTCATGCTGTTGTTTGATTATAAAATAGAATGTGTTAATTTAGCAAAAAAATTGTTGATACCCAAATTAAGGAATGTTGATGAAAAATAAAATGATGAATAACCTGGATTACGGAATTATTGGAAATTGTAGAAGTGCCGCTTTAATTTCAAAAAAAGGCGCTATTGAGTGGTGCTGTCTTCCTCAGTTTGATGCTCCTTCCGTTTTTGGAAAGATTCTGGATGAAAAAATTGGGGGTTCCTTTGGATTTAATGTAGATGACAGCTATTCCATCCGTCAATTCTACAAAGACAATACAGCCATTTTAGTGACCGCTTTTAGTAATGGTACGGATGCTTTTGAAATTCGTGACTTTATGCCCAGGTATTCCAAGAAAAATAAAAAATACCATTCCCCACCAGAAATAATAAGACACCTTAAATATATCTCTGGAGAACCAAAATTCAAAGTTATTTACGATCCCAAACTGGAATACGCCAAAGGGGAAACCAATACTTTTATTAAAAAAAATTATATAGTTAGTTTAACAAAAACGGAAACTTTTGATTCTTTGTTTTTGTACACAGACCTAAACAAAGAAGCTGTTGTCAACGGAGATTTGATAACGGTCACATCAAATCACTTTTTTCTGGTTGGATACAACGAAAAAATTTTTGTACCAGATCTGGAAATGGCCTATTTAGAATACCAGCGAACCAATGTTTATTGGTTGAACTGGATGGAAAAGACAGCCAGTTTTAAGAAGTACGACGACTATATTGCGCGGAGTGCGATGACCTTAAAGTTATTGAGCTATGATAAAACAGGAGCCGTTTTAGCTGCCGCCACCACTTCTCTACCGGAAACAATCGGAGAAGTCAGAAATTGGGATTATCGATTTTGCTGGATTAGAGATGCTTCTATGGTAATCAAAGTCATGTCAACATTAGGACACAAAGGTATTGCAAAACGCTACATTGAATTTATTATTAATCTGGTCTCGGACAAAGCCGATAGTTTTCAGATAATGTATGGAATCAATGGAGAAAAAAATTTGACAGAAGAATTTCTGGATCACTTATCTGGCTATAAAAATTCTAGTCCGGTAAGAATTGGAAATGCGGCCTTTAGCCAGCAACAAAATGATATTTACGGAATTTTAATGGATCTGATTCATCAATTTTTACTAAAATTCAACAATGATATTGAAAATGGCGAAGCCCTTTGGAACATTACCAAAGGTATTGTTTGGTTGGTCGACAAACACTGGCAAGAACCGGATAAAGGCATTTGGGAATTCAGGTCAGGCGATCAACATTTTACTTTCTCAAAAGTGCTTTGCTGGACGGCGGTAGATAAGGCTGCCAAGGTCGCCAAAATTTTGGGTAAGACATCTAAACTGGCAGAGTGGCAATCACTAGCAGTCACCATAAAAGAAGATATCATGAAATATGCCTGGAGCGATGCTGTACAGGCTTTTACTCAGGCTTACGGATCGAATGATTTAGATGCCTCTGTTTTATTGATGGAACCCTATGGTTTCATTGATGCCTTGAATCCCAAATATGTAAGTACCGTCAAAGCAATTGAAAGGGAACTTTCCAACGATGGTTTGCTATATCGATACAAAAATCAGGACGATTTTGGTTTGCCTTCTTCTTCATTTACCATTTGTACATTTTGGTTTATTAACAGCCTGTATAAAATTGGGGAACAACAAAAAGCAGTCAACCACTTCGAAAAACTTTTGTCCTACAGCAATCACCTGGGCCTCTTTAGTGAAGATATAGATTTTGAAACAAAACGTTTGTTAGGTAACTTTCCACAGGCATATTCGCATTTGGCCCTGATTGAAACAGCTATTAACTTATCTAAAGTTACAGAAGTAGAAAAAGTCAAGGATAATTTGTCTTAGAAATGAGTTAATGTTTTAGTCTTCTCCAATATGGTGTTGATAAAATTTCCAAACTTCTTTAGCCACATTTCTTCCTAATTCCAATCCGGCAACATTATCTGCTTGTATATGATAACCGCCCAAAACTCTCGAAATGCCGGCCATTTCTGCAGTTTCTGTAAAGGTTGGAAATTTTAAAATAATGGTATCTCCTAAATTATCAGGCTCTGTCAAAGCTCCTGCCACCAATGTCGCTTCCGAACCAAATGCTTCACTTCCTGTCCACATTTTTAAAGCTTCGGCGCAACCTCCGCTGATGGTACTATGACCTGAAGTATAACTTGGAAATGGAGGACATAAGAATATTTCGGGGGAATATGGCCTCCATTCTTTTCCATCTATTTCTATCATTCCTTTCCCTTCACCTCCCCAGGCTTTAATTTTTTGTTTTTCATAATATTGATGTACCAACGCATACGGTCTGGCATAGTCGTAGAACATTTTTGAATCCCAGGAGGCAATGAAGGCATCCATCGCAACCACCTGGTTGTAAAAATACATTTTTACATCTTCGTCAAGCGTATGGTTATCTCGGCGAGAAACCTCTTGAGCAAATTTTAACCAATGTCCTGCTTGTTGCACAGATTGTGGACCGTCTCTCATAAACTCTACCAATGCCTTTTGATAATCCGTCAGATTCAATTGTAACTCGATAACCTCTTTAACTTCCTTTTCCAATTGTTTTGAACCTATCCTGGGTGGAGGTCCCGGACGAAACTGGTCCCCTGATTTTAATGCGACAGGTTTAACTTTATCCCAAAACGGAGTCAAACATCCTGGAGCATATTGCCCACCCTTTCCGTCAGAAAAATATTTAGGCTGCCAACGATTAGGGTCAACATTTTTATCTGCTGAATTGACAGGTTCGTATCCTACATAATTAAAATACGGCTCACCATTCGAGCCTTCCTCTTCACCGTATTGATTCGAGCCGTCACCTTTTCGAGCTTCAATTACTGCTTTCGCAGCTAAATTACCAATACCTTCAGGTGTTTTAGGATCTAAAGATTTATTCATTGGATCTAAACCCAATTCTTTCATGAAATTTGTAAACAAGACTTTATCTGAAAAATAATATTCATTCATTGTGCGATATGCGGCATAACTAATTGCAATTTCTTTGTTTTTTAATGTCTGGTCTTTTAATGGTCGTCTATCAATACCTTCAAGATAGACAGGAACTGCTTTTTCGTCATACATCGACCAAGCGTCAAAAATGGAAACGAATATCAAAGCCAAATACCGAGAAGTGACGGTCGGTCTTGGATTGAATTTTTCAGTATCATTGGCCTGGGCAGTTAATGCCATATATCCCCACTTATAGGCGACATTATCAACTCCTTGGGGTTCTATTGTTTCAATCAAATTTGATCGCTCGCTTTTATTTTGACCCTCTTTACAGCCAAAAAAAATTAGTGCAGTGAATAAAAGTAAAATTGTTCTTTTCATATTTTATTATTTTTAAGAAATGGCGATTAAATAGATTGAGATAAATGCCAACTTGTGAAACGCAAAGAAGCCGAAATAACGTTAATTTAATTTTGTCCATTATCTAATAAAGGTAGTAAAATATTGTCATAAATATATGACGACGCTAATGCTTGCGACCATAGCCTCTCCCCTCGTAGAAAACCCCCATTCCCCACAAATAAACCCTGATTTTAGCCACTATTACCAGTTTATCTCAAAAAAAGTACGGTTTTTGCAACTTTCAAATCAACTAACCATACCGTCTCCCCCCTTCCTACAATAACCACATTTTTTTATGGTGATTATTTAAAATATATATTTTAATGATTATAAATCACTTGACCTTAAACCTCCCGCAATATTTAGAATATATCGTTTTAATTATTGGTCTCTTTATTACCAAAATTACATAATTTCCTTGGTTCACCAATGCCCTAAAAAACCTTAAAGTATGATGCACTTTTTTCTACGAACAGCTATTATTTTTTCTTTTTTATTCCTGACAGGATTTTCTGTCAACGCACAGCACACAAAGACTTGTGACGCAGACCACATGACGGATTTGATCAAAGAAAAATTTCCAGAACACGCAGACGCATGGGAAGATTTTCATCAACGGGTCATTCCTGAACTAGTCAAAAATCAGCCACCAGCTCAACTAACAGCAGGAGAGATTCTCCGCATCCCGGTCGTGATACACGTGATCCATACCGGCGAGGCAGTAGGTACCGGTGCTAATCTTTCGGTCGCTCAGATTCAGGCACAGTTAGATATACTGAACGAAGATTTTGGTGCACAAAATGACAACTTTAACCAGACTCCAGCTCAGTGGACTTCCGTGATTGGCAATCCCAATATTCAATTTTGTCTGGCCAACGTTGATCCTGCGGGCAATCCGTCCAACGGTATCACACGGCACAATCTGACCGTCACTGGAACCAACACAAGCGATAGCAATATAGAAGATGAAATCAAACCACCAACGACGTGGAATTCAAACATATATTATAATATCTGGACCTTACCAATTCCCGGTACCTCGGCCAACGGAGGTACCGTCGGATATGCTTACTTGCCTAATAATTTTACCATCGGTTCTGATTTTGACGGAACAGTCGTCGACTGGAGATGGTTTGGTGGTCCTGGTTTTAACCAGTCCGGTTACAAAACGCTAACTCATGAAACGGGACATTACCTGGGTTTACCACATACATTTAATGATACGGATTGCAGCGGAGATGATAACATTGAAGATACACCAAATATCAGTGCCGCAACCGCTAGTTTAATTCCTGGTTTAAGTTGTAGCAATGATAATTTCCCAACGGGACCAAGTTCTTGCGGCAATGAGCATATGTACGTCAACTACATGGATTACGTAAACTCCGATTATTGTTATACCTCTTTTACGGCAGGACAAATCGCGGTGATGCGGGGTGTCCTGGAAGGAGATCGTCCATTTAATTATGGTAGCCGACTGGCGCTGATTAACAATAGTAATACAGCTTGTGCTTCGGCCGCTAATAATATCGGAATTACATCCGTTGCTCAGCCAACCGCTGGAACAAACTGTACGCCGGGTCCGGTTACTCCACAGGTTACCGTGGGCAATTTTGGAACAGAAACCGTTACTACTTTTTCTGTTTCCTATCAAATTGACAACGGAACACTGGTGAGCGAAAACTTCGTTGACAACATCGCCAGCGGAGGTACGGTTACCGTTAGTCTTCCCATTTTCACCCCACCGGCCAATGCATATGATTTTACCGTTTATACCCAAAATCCAAACGGCGTAACCGATACACAAACAGATAATGATACGACGGTTGTCTCTTCCGTCCTTGTTACACCACAAGGATTACCACTGTTAGAAGACTTCACCGCTATTCAAATTAATCCAACCGCTGCGGGCTCTTACACTTTCAATCCGGATGCAGATGTTTTTGCGTGGCAACGGGTTCCTACTTCGGCCAACGGTTCTGCCGGAGGATCTATTTTGTTTGATAATTATGATGGAGATAGTGGAAATAATCCTTTTGGAACCATTGACGCTTTTATTAGCCCAGTCCTCGACTTATCCAATAGTAATAGTACTACGTTAACTTTTGATGTCGCTTACGCACGATACGAAAATAATGGAGAATTTTTTAATGACAGTATGCGGATTTTGATTTCTACCGATTGTGGTAGCAACTATAACGAATTGGTTTTTAACGAAGGAGGTGCGACCCTCGAAACAGGAGCTGCCACCGGAGCTGCCTTTTCACCTTCCAGCGGCGAATGGGAAAACCGAACTGTTAATCTAAACAATTACGACGGTCAGCCTACTGTATCAATCGCTTTTGTAAATATATCTGGATGGGGAAATCGTTTGTTTTTAGATAATATTAATATTACAGAAGATGAAAATGTTTGCGATCTGGCCGCTTCCATTGTTACCAACAATGTAACTTGTTTTGGAGATTTTAGTGGTTCCGCACAAGCGATCGCGCAAAGTGGAACGCCACCTTATTCCTATCAATGGAACAATGGACTGACTGATGAAACAATTGACTCCGGAGCAGGAGTTGTTTCCGTCACCATCACCGACGCAAACGGATGTAATATAACTGTTAGTAACGAAATTCTTGAGCCCCAACCGATCAGCTTGGGAGTAAATAAAACCAACGAATCAACTGCGGGTGCCAACGATGGTACCGCAACAACCCTAGTCAGCGGTGGTACAGGATCTGATTATAGTTTCAACTGGAGCAATAACGCAACAACTGCCTCGGTCACAAACTTAGCACCAAACGAATATACAGTTACGGTTACCGACGAGAGTGGTTGTACAAAAGAAGTAAGCTTCGTCATTCTGCCGGGTCAGGCAAATTGTGATCTGGCCGCTTCCATTGTTACCAACGATGTAAGTTGTTTTGGAGATTTTAGTGGTTCCGCACAAGCGATCGCGCAAAATGGAACGCCACCTTATTCCTATCAATGGAACAATGGACTGACTGATGAAACAATTGACTCCGGAGCAGGAGTTGTTTCCGTCACTATCACCGACGCAAACGGATGTAATATAACTGTTAGTGACGAAATACTTGAGCCCCAACCGATCAGTTTGGGAGTAAATAAAACCAACGAAACAACTGCGGGTGCCAACGATGGTACCGCAACAACCCTGGTCAGCGGTGGTACAGGATCTGATTATAGTTTCAACTGGAGCAATAACGCAACAACTGCCTCGGTCACAAACTTGGCACCAAACGATTATACGGTTACCGTTACCGACGAAAATGGTTGTACACAAGAAGCAAGCTTCGTCATTCTGCCGGGTCAGGCAGACTGTAGTCAGCTATCTCTAACATTGCAGCCAACGGCAGCCAGCTGTGCGGATAGCAATAATGGAAGTATCAACGCCATTCCAACGGGAGGATCCGGTAGCTACCAATACGCCTGGTCGAATGGCATGTCTACACAAAACATAAATAATTTATCATCCGGAACTTATCAGTTAACGATCACCGATCAAATGGGTTGCACGCTGAGCAAGACGACTATTGTCAACGCACCAGTGGCTTTAACTGCTACCATATCTGCCACCGAAAGCCAGACAGCTAGTGCGCCTCCAACTGGTACAGCCACAGTCAACGCAAATGGTGGTACAGGAAATTATACTTACCAATGGTCAAATGGTGATAATACTGCGACCATTATTGAATTGTCGGTCGGTACTTACTCCGTTAGTGTTTATGACAGTAATCAGTGTACCTGGACGGGAAGTGTAGAAGTTACCGAGGAAGTAATCGATTGTAGCAGTTTAAATTTAGAAATTACTAGTAATAATATCAGTTGTTTCGGAATGGCAGATGGATTCATCCATGCGACGGCTTCCGGTGGATCGCCAGAGTATATTTACCAATGGAATAATGGAATGAATTCAGCTAACATTGTAGATTTACCTGCTGGGATTTATCAGTTAACTATTACTGACATCAATGGCTGTTCCGTGGTAGAAACGACAGAGATTACCGAATCTACTCCACTGCTTGCGAATTTACATTCAAATAGTGATCCCTGCAGCGTAGGAGGAACCGTATCCGTTGGCCCGACAGGAGGAATCGGTGGTTATCAGGTAAGTTGGAGTAACGGAGCATCCGGGTTTACCAATGATGTTAATCAAAGTGGAACCTATCAAGTAACGATTACCGATGGAGCAGGATGTACCGTTACCGACGCCATCGACATGACAATAGTTGATACAGCTTTGGAACTGATAGTAAGTACAGAAAATACCAGTTGTGCAGATAATAATGATGGATTGGCCGCCGCAACTGTAGCTGGAGGAACAACGCCTTACCATTATAACTGGAGTACCGGAAGTACGGAAAATAGCATTGAAAATCTAGCGGCTGGTACTTATTCTGTAGAAATAACCGATGCAACAGGATGTCAACAAAATCAGATTTTTACGGTAACCGCTCCTGATCCAGTCCTTTTAGATTGTTCAGGAACTCCGGAAAGTAACGGAGTCGATGGTTTTGTGCAAGTAAGCGTTTCTGGTGGAATTGCTCCTTATCAATACATCTGGAGCACAGGAGATACGGGGTCTTTTGTTCAGGAAATCACCAATGGTAGTTATGACGTAACCGTAACGGATCAGAACGGCTGTAGCTCAATATGTACCGTGGATTTGATTCCGACCAATACCGAGATGCCTGCCAACTTTGCAACACTGGATGTCTTTCCAAATCCGGCAAGCGAACAGTTATTTATTCAAGCCAATTTACTAGAAAGTGAGTCAGTCAATCTTAGTTTGGTCAACCTGATTGGTCAGGCAGTTTGGACCGCAAATACAAACGGAACAGCGATTCAGCAAATCATTGAAGTAGCAGACCTCGCGGCTGGAACTTATCTACTACGATTAGAAACAGCAAAAGGATCAGCCGTACGAAAAGTCGTGATTTTTTAGAATTGGCAAATATAATTTAACGATATATAAAGTTTTTTTTAAAATAATTTTCTGGGAAGATCGGTTAGAACCGGTCTTTTTTTTTACACTTTTCAGTTTTATTGAGCAAAAAAAATAAGTATTATTGCAAGGAATATATATTTCAAATTATCAGGGAATCGAAATTAATTTTTTTATAAAAAACATACATTATTATGAACTTACCTTTTTTCAATATTATCAAAGAAGTAATCAAAAGCGTAAAAAATAAAAACCAAAGCGATCCTAATGTAAAAACGGCAGATCCTTCGGTTTTTGACAAGATTCAGGATCATGTCAATAATGCTAAACCAAAGGATTCTGGTAGCTTTATTGATGATATGAAACGCAACGTCAATCATGTGCAGCGTGAAAACCGGGACAACCCCAACGTAGCTACGGCGGATCATTCTGTTTTTGAAAATATGCAGAAAGAACTGGAAGCATTAAAGTCCAGATTTACGCAGCAAAATAACACACCAGCAACTACTGCTCCTGGTACTTCGCCTTCAACTAATAACTATGACACTGTTGAAACCAAGAGAACGCCAGCAGTAGAGCAGGTTTTAGCGATGACTAATAGTGGTGGTGGAAGTTTGTCAATGCGTACGCAGCCAGATATGGGCGCTCCTCATCTGGACACACGGGTTGCAGATTCTTCGATGGTCAAAGTGATCGAATATTCTAAAAATAGTATTCACCTCGATGGCAAGAATACCCGTTTTGTGAAGGTGGATGTAAACGGTCAGATTGGCTGGTTACTGGAAAGTTATTTGAATTTTAACTAGAAACTTTGGAATAACTAAATGTTAATCAGTTAATAGTCTCTTGTTACGCAATGCTATTGTAAAAAGGAAGACACAGACTATTGAACATCCCCAATTATAATTAAAAACTCCCGAACGACCATTCAGTCATTCGGGAGTTTCTAATTATGACTCACATCCTAATTTTCTTCCTCTTTAGCATTCTTAATCATAGACATCGTAAATCCACCAAGCACCAGAATAATAAATCCCATCAGTAAATAAAGCCAGAGACTATTCGCAAAAAGCGGTGTAGATGCATCTTCATCCGTCACCTTTCTATAGACTGCTTTTCCGAGTTGAACGGGCGTTGGTTTTTCAGGAATGTTCTTTTTAAAATTAGCGAGGTCATACCGCGGATAATTTAACTTTTGATTACCATACTGCAAGGCATAAGGTGGTTTTCCATCAAAACGAGCAAGCAGATAATGTTCGGCTCCTTTGACTGCTACGGCAGAAATATCGAGCATTTGGTTGTCCTGGTTCTGAATCGTAACTTTTATTTTACTGGTCAGGCCTTCGTCAATTATAAAAACATTATTACCAAAAGAACTGAGCGTTCCGCTACCAGCATTCGTCCACCGTTCACGCCAACCCGTTTCCGTTCTGATACTGTCTTTTAAAAAATAGACTGAAAAATTTCGGTAGTAATCATAGTCTACTTCCGGATTTATTTTTAGATAACTAACGGGAACGGTCTTTCCCAAATCAATCAATAGTTCACTGGTTTTGGTTTTGGATACCGGCTCGTGGCTGATCGATTTTGGCAACCAGTTTTCGTATGTTCCAGTCGTTATGGAGGCAGTATTAATAGTGACCGCACTAAGCACAGGTTTTTCGCTGGT
>Ga0209828_1003441_pt1 | contig 12070 bp, 8 predicted proteins | sample MaitaG_FD_187429 | JGI IMG/M metagenome (GOLD analysis project Ga0209828, IMG submission 187429) | Marine algal microbial communities from Maine, USA - Maine_Asex2 metaG (SPAdes) (version 2) | ecosystem: Host-associated > Algae > Red algae > Unclassified | place: Maine, USA | collected 2015-01-05
CTAACTGTGCTATGACAGCCAAAAATCATGATCCTGAATTGTCGAAATATTACAAAAGAAAAATAGAAGATGGCAAACAAAAAGGAATAGTAATTAATGCACTAAAAAATAAATTAATTAATAGAGTATTTGCAGTAGTAAAGAAGGGGTCGCCATATGTTCACCATATGTTCAACTATTGTATTATGCATAAAAAATTTTGCTATATTTATTCGGAAATACGTAGAAATTCATCGGATAGGACGAGAAATATCATCCGTTAGCTATAATATTCGTTAAAAAAAAACTAAATGGCAGCCATAAGCATATTCGACATATTTAAGATAGGAGTAGGCCCTTCCAGTTCGCATACATTAGGTCCTTGGCTTGCTGCTAAAGATTTTATCAGTGATTTGGAAAATCTTGACTCTATTGTTATTCAATTATATGGTTCACTTTCAAAAACTGGCAAAGGACATGCTACTGATAAAGCAGTTGTCTTAGGCTTGATGAATGAAGACCCAAAGGTAATTGATACAAACCGAATTGAATCCACTATTCAAGAAATAAAAGACAACAATGAGTTAGTAGTTAATTCAACCACCATAAAATTTGATTATAATCAAGATATAATTTTCGAAAAAACAACTCATCCGCTACATCCTAACACTCTAAAGTTTAGTGCATTTTATAATTCTGACTTGATAAAGGAACAAATTTATGCTTCAGTTGGTGGTGGTTTTATTGAGACCAAAGGCGTCAAAGAACAAAAACAACCAGAATATAGTCTTCCTTACCCAATTCATTCAGGCCAAGACTTACTTAATTATACATATGAATTAAATTGTAGTATTTCGTCTGTAGTCCGTAAAAACGAATTGAGTCTTAGATCACAGAGAAAAATTGATGCGCAAATAGAAGATCTACAAGAGGCATTCTTAAATTGTATATATGCAGGATGTACCAAGGAAGGCGTTTTGCCAGGTGGGCTAAATGTTGTAAGAAGGGCAAGTAGCATTTGTAAAAAACTATTGAATGCTGATCCTTATCAAAATAGGCAAGAATGGTTGGACAAAGTAAAAAGTGTAAAAAAAGACTTTAATTCTGTCAATAAGTGGGTCAGCAGTTTTGCTTTGGCAGTCAATGAAGAAAATGCTGATATGGGCCGAGTTGTAACCTCTCCCACCAATGGAGCAGCGGGAGTGGTTCCGGCTGTATTGATGTACTATTATCTTTTCTGCAATTATACAGGAACAGAATCCATAAAGAATTTTTTGTTCACTGCGGGTGAAATAGGATGTTTATTTAAAAAAGGTGCAACTATTTCAGCAGCCGTAGGAGGTTGTCAAGCTGAAATAGGCGTCTCTTCTGCCATGGCCGCAGGTGCATTGACAGAAGTCCTTGGAGGATCACCAGAGCAATGCCTGATGGCTGCGGAAATAGCCATGGAACATCACTTAGGCTTGACATGTGATCCAGTGAGAGGTTTGGTCCAAGTGCCTTGCATAGAAAGGAACACTATGGGTGCTATGAAAGCCATTACTGCTTCTAACTTGGCTTTGGAGAGTGATCCTAAGGGCAGCAAAGTATCATTGGATACTGTAATTAAGACCATGTGGCAAGTATCTCTTGATATGAATTCTAAATACAAGGAAACATCTGAGGGAGGTCTTGCTATAAACTTACCGGTAATTAATCCAAACTGTTGAGTCCATAAACCTAAAACATCTTTATTGAAATTTACAGTCCAATTGTTTCTTATATACAGGTATCTGATCAGTATAATAATACAAATAGAAATAATGAAATTAAGATTATACAAAGGGATAAATTGAGATAACGACAAATAGCTAATACCTCCTATCATGCAAGCTGAGGCATAAATGTACTACCTATATATTAAAGGAATTTGATTAGTCAACACATCCCTTATAACACCTCCAAAGAATGCAGAGACTACTCCAAAAATCAGACATACTATTTTACTTAACTCAAAATTCAATCCGACATTGATGCAAATTATTGTAAATAAGTCAATGCCTATTATATCAAATAAAAACATACCTATTCTCAGTTTGATGATTTTCTATTTAAAAGTGTATGCTAAAGCATAGCCCAATAATATAGCATAGATATAACTGATATCCACTATCCAACAGGCAACCTTTCTATCAGAGTATCTCTTAACGTTCCTCCACCATTTGAAGTTACAAATCCAATAACCAAGGTTCCAACAAGATCATATTTCTTTTCGATAGCGGTGATGAAACCTGACATATCAAACACTGTTGCACCAAATAGATCATCGAATATATTCCAAGTCACTTGTATGCTTTAAATTTGTTTAGAAAAATGTAAATATCTGATAATAAACTATTGCTAATTGAGTAGACGACCCCACCAACCATAGTTAATGGGGTGCGCCTCTCACACCACCGTACATACGCGAGCTACGCCCTTTCACTCCGTCATAAAAGATTAGCCCCGAAGACCGGACGCTAATACGGATTATGGATGATCTAGCTGCTTCTAATCCCAACAATTAATTAATCTTAAAAGAAGATAACACAATATCAGCCGCATTTTGTGGTGAAACCAAAACGTCATGTCTTTATACGCTAAAAATGATTGTGCACCTGGAGAGATAATCAATTCTAATCCCATGGAATAAATGTTATAGAATTATCTGAAAAACTATAAAAGCAAGAATCTGAGGGCATCAATAAATCATAAAACAAACTGATAAAAAAGTATTACATATAAGAAATAAAATATAAAAACTCTTTGCATTACATTTGAACAAAAATAAAATGAGTACAACATTAACTAAATCAGAAAATTGGAAAGCGCTTGAAAAACATTTTAAGAAGCAAAAAAGTGTTCCTATCAAATCCTTGTTCGAAAAGGATAAAAAACGTGGAAATAAGTTTGTTATAAATAAGTTAGGTATCTACTTTGATTATTCCAAACATCGAATTACGGACAAAACGCTTAAATTATTACTTAAGTTGGCAAGAGGAAGATGCGTCGAGGAAAAACGTGACGCTATGTTTTCTGGGAAGAAAATAAACATCACAGAGAACAGAGCTGTTTTGCATACTGCCCTAAGAACCCCGAAAAGTAAGACCATTCGTGTAGATGCCAAGAATGTGGTTCCGGACGTACATAGAGCCCTAAAACAGATGACTGCTTTTTCTAATAAAATTAGAAAAGGCAAATGGAAAGGACATACAGGAAAGCCGATAAAAAATATTATAAATATTGGAATTGGTGGTTCGGACCTTGGTCCCGTTATGGCATATGAGGCTCTAAAATTCTACAGTGATCGCTCCTTAACTTTTCGTTTTGTTTCTAATGTAGATGGAAGTGACTTTGCGGAAGCTGTCGAGGGTCTTCATGCAGATGAAACACTCTTCATTATAGCCTCCAAAACATTCACTACACAAGAAACCATGACAAATGCAGAGTCTGCCAAAAAGTGGTCTTTATCGCAATTGAAAGATAAAAAATCTGTAGCGAAGCATTTTGTTGCTGTTTCCACAAACGAAAAAGGAGTAACCAAATTTGGCATAAATCCTAAAAATATGTTTGAATTTTGGGATTGGGTAGGTGGAAGATATTCTATGACTGCTTCCATCGGACTATCTCTTATGATTGCTATTGGCTCCAAGCAGTACCATGATATGCTAAATGGCTTTCATCAAATGGATGAACATTTTCGTACAGCACCATTGGAAAATAACATACCAGTTATTATGGGCTTAATAGGAATTTGGAATAATAATTTCCTAAAAGCACAGACACAGGCTGTTTTTCCGTATGACAAATATATGCACAGATTTCCAGCCTACTTGCAGCAATTGACAATGGAGAGTAATGGCAAGCAAGTGACGCGAAGTGGAAAGAAAGTCAATTACCAAACTGGGCCAGTTTATTGGGGCGAACCTGGAACCAATGGTCAGCATTCTTTCTACCAAATGATTCACCAGGGTACCAAAATAATACCTTGTGATTTTATTGGTTTCAAAGAATCATTAAATAATTTACCTCCACATCAAGATTATCTTATTGCCAATATGTTAGCGCAAGGAGAAGCACTAGCTTTCGGTAAAACAGCAACAGAAGTTAAAAAAGAAGGCGTCGATAAAGATTTGGTTACTCACAAGGTATTCGAAGGAAATCGACCCTCATCCACTTTTTTTCTTAACAAATTAAGCCCCGAAAGTCTTGGTAAACTAGTAGCTATGTATGAGCATTGTGTCTTTGTGCAAGGTGCTATTTGGGATATCAATCCTTTTGATCAAATGGGCGTGGAACTAGGAAAAGTGCTTGCCCAAAACATCATCCCCGAATTGCAACAAAAAGATATGTCTATTGCTCATGATAGCTCTACCAATGCATTAATTAAATTTTATAGGAACTAATCCGACAACAATGATAAAGGCTATTATTTTCGATCTGAATGGCACGCCTATTCAAACAGAAGCCCTTAAAGTCAAGTCCTACTCCCTCGCCATATATTAAGTTGACTAAAGATGTGATATTTGTTCAGAGGGTAATTGATCGTTTCAAGAAATATGTAGACCTTTCTTGATATGAGGTTGTAGGGGGTCTTTCTTAGGATAACAAAGAAGAGTTGGAAAAGCATTATTCAAATGATAACCAAGAATCTATGGAATATTGGATGCTATTCAAAAGAATGTCCATCTACAATGAAATGGTGAATAACCAAGAACTGCCGTCTAGTCATTTTTGTAATCATAATCTTGATTTTCTGGAGGCGGGCTATAAAGACAAATTTAAAACAACGATTGCTACTATGTCTCATCGACTTGCAACTGCAAAGCTTATTAAAATATTAGGAGTGAAAGATAAGTTGGACTTAATACTTACTTACGAAGATGTAACTAAAGGAAAAACTAATCCTGAAATCTATCTTCAGGCTATGAAAAAATAGTATAGAAGCACATGAATACTTAGTCTTGAAGACTCAGCGAATGGAATCAAATCAGGCCTCGATGCCGGAATGCATGATTTTGCATCAACAAATAGCATTACTCATGAGTCAGTAATTCAAGCCAACTTACTTGCAGAAGAATTCATCATCGAACAACCTCTTGAGATTAAGGATCGAATTTTCAGTTTTATAAATGCAAGACTATTTGAGTAATTCTTCAGCCAGATTTTGAGCTAACGAAGAATCTTTAATTGTTTTGACTAAGTTATCCAAATAGCTTTGAGCTATTCATCGGCTTTTTGGGGAATTAGCTAAACATATTAAATCAGCAATTAGACTTTTATACAGTGAGATAAATTAGACAAAAGCTCATTGTATGCCTCTTGCACTATAGCAGAATACAAACTCATCCCATAATGATAAATATAACTATCTGATCGAATCCTAACCTAATTTTCTTGTAGAATGAATTCCAAATCATTTTTTAGATTTTAAACCATACTAAAAACAAAAGGATAGTTTTATACCTTTATTCCATATTTATTAAAAATCTATAATTAAACAAATTACATTGAAGGAAGCATTTATAGTTGATGGCATTAGGACGGCATTTGGAAAATTTAGAGGAATGTTATCTGGTATTCGTACAGATGATTTGTTGGCACATGTGCTGAAAGGCCTCGTAAAAAGAAATCCAAATATTCCATTGGATGCATATGAAGATGTAATTATAGGCTGTGCTAATCAAGCTGGTGAGGATAATAGAAATGTGGCTCGAATGGGCTTATTACTGGCTGGACTTCCTTGGTCTGTTCCTGGCGAAACAATCAATCGTCTTTGCTCATCAGGGATGTCTGCTATCGTCCATGCTAATCGTGCAATTAAGGCAGGAGATGCAGATGTAATTATAAGTGGTGGCATAGAACATATGACTCGTGGACCATTAGCAATGTCAAAATCTGCGAAACCCTACGGTGGAGATATGAAAATCTACGATACTAGTTTTGGATGGCGTTTTGTAAATCCTAAAATGGAAAAATTATACGGTACTGAAGCAATGGGTAATACGGCTGAAAATCTAGCAGAACTCTTTAAAATAAGCCGAGAAGATCAAGACAAATTTGCACTTTGGTCTCAAGAGAAAGCATCCAAGGCACAAAAGAATGGTCGTTTAGGCAAAGAAATTCTAGCCATAGAAATACCAAGAAGAAAACAAGATCCAATCATTTTCGATCAAGATGAATTTATTCGACACGACTCAACGATAGAAGGGTTGTCAAAACTAAGGACGGTATTCAAAGATGAGGGCACAGTAACCGCAGGTAATGCAAGTGGCCTCAATGATGGTTCAGCAGCGGTCATCGTAGCTTCTGAAGATGCGGTTAAAAAATACAACTTGACACCTAAAGCAAGAATTGTATCGTCTGCAGTGGTCGGCGTTGAACCTAGAATCATGGGCATCGGCCCAGTAAAAGCCTCTCAAAAAGCATTACAAAAAGCAGGCTTATCATTAGAAGAAATAGGCGTAATCGAACTAAATGAAGCCTTTTCTGCGCAAAGCTTAGCTTGCACAAGAGAACTTGGTCTGGCTGATAATGACCCACGTGTCAACCCAAACGGTGGTGCCATCGCAATAGGTCACCCATTGGGCGTATCTGGTACACGGATTACTCATTCCCTTGCATTGGAATTACATGAACAAAATAAGAAATATGGCCTAGCGGCCATGTGTATAGGTGTGGGTCAGGGATATGCGATAGTTATCGAGAAGGTCTAGAAGATGTTACTGGTTAGTATTTTTTTGTTGACAGTTGTCCGAAGAAAACACCTAAAATGGGATGACCTTTAAATTTAAATATCTTCTATGCTTTAATGGCTCATCCAGAGGCAGTCTTGAAAGTCTGTGGCCATATGAAGTAATAGGCCGATTGCGATGATTCTTAGTTTGGGGATAAACAGAAATCCTAAATAGATAAGAATTGCTAAATGAGAATGTAAGGGATGATGTCCAATACTACAGCGATTCGGTACAAATATTTCCTTACAGTGAGAAAAATGGTCAAGTGAAACTAAAGCTAGTCCACCCTCTTCAGGAAACATTTCGGAACAAGAAAAAATATGGTATAAATCTACAAGCATGGTTGCAAGCATTATTAGCCAAACTTTTTGCCAGTCCTTTCTAAAAAAGATCCAAGCAACTAGACCTGGAGCAAAAAGATGGAGCCAATAATGTACGATTAACTGCAATTAAAAAAAATTTATAATTGTAAAATTAAACAGCAATTTCTAATTGGATGATCTCTGCTATTTCTGTATCAGAATCCCAAACCATGATTCCCTCCTCTATGGAGTTCATTTGTCCTTTGAGTATACCTTCTTTGTTCCAAATAGATGATTTTCCTCCACATATAAAATGGCCACAATCGCCAATTCCATTTACCATCAAGACATGCATTGAATGAGATTTAGCTATTTTAGAATATTGATTGGCTACCCTATCCACTCCATTTTCAGATTTGGCTACACTTGCCAGATAGATGGTAGAAAAATTGTCGGAGGCAGCGTTAGAATGTTCTGGCACCAATGATTCATAACAAATGGCTAGTGCTATTTTATGATCATTGATACATAAATAATAAGGATCGGTTCCACCTTCAAAAAATGGACTTTCATCTTTGTATAGATGCTGCTTTGAATATATTTTTCTTTCTCCATTAGGATGAAATAAAAACATACTTATTCGTTCTAAATTTGTACCCCGACTTGGCACTCCAATTCCTATTACCATATTGGAATTCTTGCAGATTGTTTCGAATACATCTAATTGTTTATTATTCAATTCCATTGCCATTTCTTTCGCAAGGTTTGGATCATATCCAAGCAAAGAAAGTTCTGGGAAAAAGATACAATTCACATCTTGTTTTGCCGCTAACTCAATCAATCCTAGATGTTGTTGGATATTGAATTCAACATCTCCGATGACAGAATTTACTTGTGCTAAGGCGATTTTCATCTTCGACTTTGAATAGTTAATAAGCTCATATGAATGAAATTGAAAGTTAGTCTAAATTTGAGACAAATAAAATATTAATCCGAATGTAATTTCCAGTCTCAAAAACCTTCAAGTCGTAGCTTTTGAATTTGCGAATTTTACATCTAAAAATCCTGCTTTCATATCAAACTCTAAATTTTCAACTCAAGACATAAAAGTCATAACAACAATTCGCAAATATTCGATACCTGAATCCATTCCAAATCTAAAATACCATATCTTATGGGCCAAATTCAGTCAATCATGAAATATATTTATTTTCATCATTCTTTCAGTGGGCATAGCACTTGATGCTCAAGATTGCAATTTTTTTTAGAGGAATTCAGTCCTTATTGCGATGGTTGCTCTATTACCGAGGTGGCTCATAATCAATGAATGAAATATATTCCGATTCCCTTGATGCCTCAGTTATCAAAGCAGATTGGGACGCTTCAACGGAAAATCTTTAGATGTTTCTATAACACGAATCAATTAGGTTTAGATTTCATTTTTGAAGGCATTTATTCTATTGAGAATTTGGATATCGAATCAGGTCAAAAAGGTGATTAGGAGAATTGTTATTCTTTGATAGGCATTTTTGGATCGAGATTCAATAAAATAGGTAATGCAATGATGCCAGAAATGGATTGCGTCACTATGATCCAGCATTTGAAAAGAATGGTACAAACATGCCACATTCCAATTATCATGTTGAAAACTAAGATAATTCAAAAGGATAGAGAAGCAGAATAGTCATCAGATACAATAGCCTATATTGTAAAGCCTTTTCAAGAAGATAAGTTGATTAGTATAATGAATTCAAGGTTTCGTGATAGAGATCGTGTCATTGCCTACTTTGAGAAAAATCAACAACTTCACTATGGTCGTCTAGCTGAAGATGAGTTCGTTTCTATCGTTAAACAATTATTAAAGAAAATCAACCAATGAAAAATACAACGCACTATCCATCGCAGAACACTTGCATCTAGACCGATCCCAAGCAATTAAATTACTTAGGATTTCTAATTGAAAAAGTTGAGGTTAATACATTTTGTGTCAAGGCACTTACTTTAGAATGCTAAAAAGAATCTTCTTCACAATTCTAAATAACTTTATTGATAATTATATTGATAGCTTTATTGCTAATCAAGAACTAGGGATAGAACTATTCGAAAACATTGCCCGCTCCATCTTTAAACAAATGAAGATGCCAAAAGGCAAGTCTTTAACAGACAAATGAGATGCAAAAGCTGGTCAATCAGTTATTTGCATGTGAGATGCCATACACAAGCCCTTCTGGTAAAAGATGCTTAAAAACATATGGTAGTTTTTATTATCCTACAGAATTAATATATCTAAGCTCTTACGAATAGAGAATATTCTTTGGATAAAATCTTTATTCAAAGAAAAAAATAAAAGAATAACATACTTAATCATAAGCATTAATAAGTGAGTTAATGCTAGCATTAACATTGGGACACAAGTATTTAGCATAACAATTCAAGATCACAGATTAAACAATGGAAGTATATTCTACCAAACTTAACTAAAACCAACAAAAGGTCCCATTATTTAGTATTTCACAGAATATTCAATGCACCTATGAAATTGTCACATAAAGCCCTAACAATGAGACACATTAGCCACTTTAATTATTTGTTTCAATATCAACAATTACCAATTAAAAAGACGACATTTGCGGCTTCTTAAACAAGAAATAATGGAAATTAGAAATATAGCCATCATAGCTCACGTAGATCACGGTAAAACTACCTTGGTTGATAACATTTTACATTCAACTAATGTATTCGATGATCATGAAGATGCCGGAGAACTGATCATGGATAGCAATGATTTGGAAAAAGAAAGAGGAATTACCATTTTTTCAAAGAATGCATCTGTTGAATATAAGGGCGTCAAAGTGAACGTGATAGATACTCCTGGTCACGCCGATTTTGGAGGAGAAGTAGAACGAGTTTTAAAAATGGCGGATGGAGTAATTCTATTAGTAGATGCTTTTGAAGGCCCTATGCCACAGACAAGGTTTGTATTAAAGAAAGCATTGGAGTTGGGTTTAAGACCGATTGTTGTGGTCAATAAAGTGGATAAGGAAAATTGCCGTCCAGATGAAGTACATGAAGCAGTTTTCGAATTATTCTTCCAACTAGATGCATCGGAAGAGCAACTAGATTTTCCAACTTTTTATGGATCAGGAAAACAAGGTTGGTTCAATACGAGCTTGGAACAATGTGAGGATATCACTCCGCTTTTAGATGGAATTATTGAGCATGTACCTGCACCTAAGATTGAAGAAGGAACTTTGCAGTTACAAATTACATCTTTAGATTATTCAAGCTTCCTTGGACGAATCGCCATTGGCAAAGTAAAGAGAGGCTCTATCAAAGAAAAGCAAACACTAAGTATTTGCAAAAGAGATGGAAGTGTCGAAAAACAAAAAGTCAAGGAGCTCTACATTTTTGAAGGGATGGGTAAAAAGAAAGTAGAAGAAGTTCAGGCAGGTGACATTTGTGCAATCATTGGAATTACGGACTTTAATATTGGTGAAACTCTTGCAGATCTTGAAAACCCAGAGGCCTTGCCTTTGATCGATATCGATGAACCTACAATGAACATGACTTTTGGTATCAATAATTCCCCATTCTTCGGAAAGGAAGGAAAATTTGTAACAAGTCGACACATAAAAGACCGTCTTGATGCAGAACTGGAAAGGAATCTCGCGCTAAGAGTTGAACCAACATCAAGTGGAGACACATTTTTGGTTTTTGGTCGAGGCATCATGCACTTAGGTGTTATTGTAGAAACCATGAGAAGAGAAGGATACGAGCTTACGATTGGTCAACCTCAAGTTATTACAAAAGAAATTGATGGTCGTAAACATGAACCATTTGAAGTACTTGTTGTAGATGTACCGGACGAATATAGTGGAAAAGTGATTGACTTGGTAACTCAGAAGAAAGGCGAAATGTTAATCATGGAAAGCAAAGGCTCTGTTCAACATTTAGAGTTTGACATTCCTTCTAGAGGAATCATTGGGCTCCGTTCCATGATGTTGACTGCAACTGCTGGCAATGCAATCATGGCGCACCGTTTCAGCGAATACAAACCATGGAAAGGAGAAATTCCTGGTCGATTAAATGGCGTTTTAATAGCTAAAGACAAAGGTACCGCGACTCCATATTCCATCAATAAATTACAAGATCGTGGCACCTTCTTTATTGACCCTAATGAAGAAGTGTATAATGGACAAATCTTAGGTGAAAATACACGTCGAGATGATATCGTTATCAATGTAATAGAAGCGAAACAGCTAAATAATATGCGATCAAGTGGAAATGATGACAGTATGCGAATTGCTCCGAAAAGACAATTCACACTCGAAGAATATATGGAGTACATTGATAATGATGAATGCATTGAGGTAACACCTGCTTCCATCAGATTACGGAAATTATCATTAGATCATAACGAAAGAAAAAGACAGAAAAGATCGATGGTTGCTGGATAACCACTGTTTTAACTCTATATTTCACTAAAATAATCTATTGTATTTTATGCATCTGAACTTTTTAATGTAATTTCATAGAAACGAAATATTGCATTATGAAGGTTCATTTCTCTACTTGCACGCTAATTGGTATTATCGGTATTTTCTTGATGAGCTCCTACAGCTTGAATTCTCAGCAAAATATTCACACAACAAAGCCTTCAACCACTGAAACTCTAAAAGGAGATTATACCGTTGTAGCAACCTATAATTCAGCAACGAGGGAAGAACTTGCAATGCATATTAGCGAAGGAGTCAATCCTGATTCTTTGAAAAGTTACCTAGAAAAATTAGTTTCATTCGAAACACGAAATACGGGTTCAGATACACTATCAGAAAATCGTGGAATTGGTGCCGCACGTACCTGGGTCTATAATAAGTTTGAACAGTTCAATAAAGATAATGGAACCTTTTCATTAGTTGATTATTTAGAATTTGATCAGGGAATATGTGGAATGAGTCATCATAAAAATGTTTTGATGGTACATCCCGGCATGAATCCAAATGCGGGTGTTATATTTATTGAAGGTCACATGGA
>Ga0209828_1003444_pt1 | contig 12061 bp, 18 predicted proteins | sample MaitaG_FD_187429 | JGI IMG/M metagenome (GOLD analysis project Ga0209828, IMG submission 187429) | Marine algal microbial communities from Maine, USA - Maine_Asex2 metaG (SPAdes) (version 2) | ecosystem: Host-associated > Algae > Red algae > Unclassified | place: Maine, USA | collected 2015-01-05
GAGCTGATGCGGGCGGGGCTGACGCAAGTGGCGCTGATGCGGGCGGGGCCGATGCTGGCGGAGCTGATGCCGGTGGCGCTGACGCAGGTAGTGCTGATGCAGGCGGAGCTGACACCGGTGGGGCTGACGCAGGTGGAGCCGATGCCGGTGGCGCTGATGCGGGCGGAGCTGACGCAGGTGGAGCTGATGCGGGCGGAGTCGATGCCGGTGGCGCTGATGCGGGCGGAGCTGACGCAGGTGGCGTTGACGCAGGTGGAGCCGATGCGGGCGTAGCTGACACAGGTGGAGCCGATGCCGGTGGCGCTGATGCGGGCGGGGCCGACGCAGGTGGCGCTGACGCAGGCGGAGCTGATGCGGGCGGGGCTGACGCAGGTGGTGCGGATTCGGGCGTAGCTGATGCGGGCGGGGCGGAGGCAGGCGGAGCCGATGCCGGTGAAGCAGATGCGGGTGGCGTAGACGCAGGTGGACCTGACACGGGTGGCGCGGACACGGGCGGTGCCGACGGCGGTACGACCGGTATTACCGATCCCGAACCCGACCCCGATGCGAGTAGGGACGATCCCGTGACGCAGGCCGTGCCCGACGAGTTCGACGTATTCCAGGGTGAGTCAGCAACGGTCAACGTCATTGCGAACGATGGCGATGCCGCCGGCGAGGGGCTGACAGTCATACGGGTTGGTGAGACGCCAAACGCCACGATCGAGATAATCGACAATCGTGTCGTCTACACACCGGATCCTAATTTCTACGGCACCGACTCGTTCATATACGAAATTCGGGATGCCGAAGGTACGGAAGTCGCGGGTACTGCCGTTGCCAGGGTCATTCGCTTTTCCGATATCAATAACAATGGAAATAACGATTTCCGTGAGTGCGATTGCACTGACCTGACGTTGGAAACCGGCGTTCACGGCTCCGGTGTCGGCAGGCTTTCTCTTTGGCTCCTGTCGTTGCTTGGCGTGACCGCGTTGGGCCGCCGCCTGGTTATTGCTCGGCAGGCAGGCCGACGGGAGTCGAATCGATGAGCCTGGTGGGAGTCTCGTTCTGCAAATTGCGCACGGGCGTGACTTACCTCGTCTGCGGCCTGTTGCTTGTCAGCGCATCGATGGGCATCGCCGACGATCATTCGGCCGAAGCCGAACGTGTCGACGAGTCCACCGATGCGGCAGTCGAGACCATCGATGATCCGGAGGCGACGGCGCAAGCGCAGACCTCACGCTCGTTTGTACGACGCCCGTATGTCGCATTCGGTCTGGGTCTCACACGACTCGAACCCGAGTCCCCTACACGTGCACTGACGGTCGCCGACGAAACTTCCTTCGGCTTCGAATTTGGACTCGGCTATGACATCAATCGCTGGCTCAGCGCTGAACTTCACATAGCCGATCTCGGTGAAGCCGGCATTGCTTTCCTGGGCTCTGATGTCGGCGATATCGGCTATCTGGTCTACGGAGCGACCGCGGTCACCTACCTGTTGGGAAGCCGGGACGGCTTCATTCCATTGGCGCGAGGTGGCGACGGTGCATTCCGTCGGCTAGGTCTTTCACTTTTCACGCGCTTCGGAATTGGCGGCATGAGCAACGACAGTCCATTGTCCTATGAGCGTGATCATGCTTCGCATGCCGTGTTCGGCGTGGGTGTCGAATACGGCTTCCGGAACGGATTCGCGTTGCGTGCCGAGGCTCAAGGGTTCGACACTGATGCGCGCTACCTTGGCATTGGTGTACTCAAGCGCTTTGGTCAAGACGAGCAGGCAAAGGCTGTTCTGCCCGAACCGCCAGTCGAAGCAACACCTGAGCCTGCCGCCGCCTTGCCGGCGCCTGAGCCAGACCCGCCCGAGCCGATCAGAAGCGTTGATCTTCCTTCGGCCGTCTACTTCGCCTTCGACAAGGCTGACTTGTCGGCGCGTGCGATGAGCGATCTCGATCGATTTGCCGAGGCCATGACAGAGAACGAATTCATGATCAGCATCGGTGGCCATACCGACTGGCTGGGCACTGAGCGCTACAACGAGGGTCTGTCCGATCGGCGAGCTGACGTGGTCGCGGACTATCTCGTGTCACGCGGCCTGTCGAGAACACGGATCGACGCCCAAGGGTTCGGCGAATCGCGGCCTGCTACCGATGATGAGACCGACGAGGGCCGAGCCCTGAACCGCCGAACCGAACTTCGACTGCGCTGAATGAACTTCGAACGCTGGTTGGGCAATCTGGCGACAGGTCTGAAATCGGATGACAGTTCGGCGAAAGATCTGGCTGACGATCGGCAACGGCTGACCGCCGTCCTGCTTGTCGAGATCGCGAGAGCAGACCACACGATCGAGCAGCAAGAGCGCGATGCCATTCGTCAGGCTCTTTCGGGTTCGTCGCAGTTGTCCGATGCCGAACTGGATGATCTTATCGATCTCGCCCTGCAAGAGGCGGAAGGCACGGTGTCGCTCCATGCCCATGTCAAGCAGCTCAATGACGTGCTCGACAAGGCGGGAAAAGTGGGCCTGATCGAGCAGATGTGGCGGGTAGCGCTGGCAGACGGCGACATTGATCGCTACGAGGAGCACATGATCCGCAAGCTCGCAGACCTGCTGTATCTGAAGCATCGTGATTTCATGCAAGCGAAGTTGCGGGTGGTCGAGGCGAGGTAAGCCTGCTGTGGCACAGATGCGAAACCAAGACCGATTCTGCCGGCATACATCAACGGATCGGTGGCCGTGCCCAAGTGTCCTCAGCCTGTAGCCCGCCCGGGTTATCAACTATCTAAAAAAAAATGCAGCTTTGAAATCGGCATGAGTAGAAATCGTTCTTCATCGAGAACGAGCTCGGCGTACGGCTCGCCGTCGAGCATTCTCCCCAAGCCATCCAGAGATTTAACAGCAAATTCGGTTCCTTTCGAAATATTGACGAATTCGCTGCTACAGTAGATACCTCCTGTACGCTGTACTTCACACACAGATCTAGTCGTTTGCTCATCTTCAATGGCGATAGCGGTAACTAAATTAAAACCACTTCCTACCGCCATCTCTTCACGATTTCGAGACTGCGAGAGGACCATTCCGGAGAACAAGCATGTTTCAACATCTATGAACTCATCATCGCCGTTTTCCAGGTTGATGAACCAGTGGGCCCAATTGTATTTACAGCAGGCAGTCCAGTCTAGAACTGCTTGTGTTACGTTCCGCACGATTACTCTCCCGTTCTCTGGCTATTCTCGCGTGATGCGTCTATAACATCTTGTCGATTTACCTTGCGAGCGTCGCGAGAAACTCCAGAGCGATTCGTGCCATCCGGTAGCGCGTTCCTGTAATTGGGGTGCGTGTGAGGTGATAAGTCACTATGTGGCTTGGAAGGAGGGTAGTCAGTTCGCTTGAAAATGTTCCCGTCAGCATCTTTTATCTTATTGCTTCCTGCAAGCGTATTTTCGATCTTGCGTCCTCCATCGATTTTGGTCCCCCGCTCATGCAGCGTAGACGGACTGACCTTTGGTTTCGCCTTTACCGCTACCTTGGCTGCCTTTGCGCCTATGCCAATGCCGCCGAGAACGCCAAGGGCATCAAGCTGTTTGAAAGCGGTCTCGCTATTGTAGTCCGCTATCTGCTGACTGCCCTCTCTCGTGTACGGATCTGCGCTGATGAAGTTGCCTATGATCTCGTTGTAGGCGCGCGGGTCGCCTACATACAGCATGTCAGGAGTTCGCCCATCTGGATCAACATACCGATACGGATTGTTATTCGCGTAGGCATAGCGATTAAACGACTGAAGATTGCTGAAGTTCACACCAATCGGGTCATTCGACAGGAATCGGCCCAGTTCGGGACTGTAGTGCCGAGCCTGCATGTAGGTCAGGCCGGTGGCTCCGTCGCGAACGTGGCCTGTGTACCCTGGCCGTGAGCGCCCTTCCTCTTCGTGAAACGGATCGACGGACAGGCCGCTGCCTCGTACATTCCGTTTCCCCAACGTCTTTCCGTAGGGCTCGGTCTGTTCGAACCAGAGCACTTCTCCGTTGGCCCCGGTCGTGACGATCGTGTTGCCAAGAGCGTCGTGATGGTGGAACACGACGTACTCGTCGGGCTCCAGGGGAGTGTCGGCAATCGAGGCGACGCTCGTAGCGAGCAAGAACACGGATGTGACGATGCGCGCTATCACCAAACACGACCGGGGCCACCGTCCGGACAGGCGATGGTTCCGCAGATGCCGGGCCGTCACGGGCGAGTCCCCCCTCGATATTCGTCGCGATTGCTTATGCCGTCACCATCCATGTCGCCCGTGGCGTTCGACGCATCCAGCGTGCTCAGTCCACAGAGCCGCTCGTAGTAGTCCGACATGCCATCACCATCGGTATCGTGCCGCTCGTGTCGACCGACGACGGCAATCGTCTTTCTGCTCCAAACGTGTCTGGCGGGAGAAGAGATGAAGGAAGGAACCTCCTTCTGATCGAAGTCGTAGGGCTCTTCAACTATACGCTCTCCAGCGCTTCCGGCGAGGCCTTCAGCGTCGCGTGGCAGAAGGTGATCACCCAGATGCTCGATGCACTGATCGATCAGCAGAAGGCTTCGTGAGTGTCCCTTGTCATCGACCTCACTGAGCCTGTGGAGAGATAACGACCATGAGCAGACTGACTATCGACTTACCCGACAACCTGATCGAACAGGCAGAGGATGCCGAACTGCTCTCGCCCGAAGCGATTGAGGCGATGCTGCGCGAACAGTTGAAGAAGCGCCACGTCAACGAACTGTTCGACGCCGCCGACCGGCTCGCCGCAGTCGACATGCCGCCGATGAGCGAAGACGACGTTCAGGCCGAAGTCGACGCGGTGCGTGCCGAGCGCCGTGCGCACGGTTCTTGACACCAACACCGTCGTCTCGGCCCTGCTGTTCGGCGGCGTGCCGCAGCAGCTGCTCGATCTCGGACGGACCGGTGAACTCGCGCTCTACACCAGTGAGCTGATGCTCGACGAACTCGCCGATGTCCTGAGCCGGTCGAAGTTTGATGAGCGGCTCGCCGCCGCCGTGCCACCGGCCACAGCGGCTTCTCTGCTGCAGCGCTACCGAGCGCAGGCGACGATCGTCACGCCCGGGCCGATCGAGCGCACGGTGCCCACCGATGCGGCCGACGACATGGTCATCGCCACCGCGCTTGCCGCGAATGCCGAGCTGACCGTTACGGGAGTTTCGGATCTGCTCACGATGCATCCCTTTCGGGGGATGCGGATTCTCGAGTCCACCGGCGCGCTCGAGAACATTCGGACGGCCACAACAGGCAGATGACGGCTACACCGCGGTGTAGTCTTCGAACTCCGAGTTTCCTATGCGACCGAGCATGGCAGAGATGTCCTCCCAGCTGTCGGCGACGCACCGCTCGCAGTATCTGCGGATGCGAGCTTCGATCCGACGGATGTCGTAGTCGAAGACGATCAACAGGTGGCGACCAACGACGACCTCTTCAGCCGCATACTTCTTCGCTAGCCACGCCGGAGTACAGACTTGCATTCCGAACGATTCTTCGCTGTTTTCGCCTTCGGGGCCGATCATCGCCTCCAGTAGAAAACCGAAGCAGTCTTCTTCCTCGGGCCAGAACGTTTCGATATCGATGTCAGGCGAGTGAAGTCTTTTGAGAGATGCCTTCATGGTCAATCCGTGATGTCAAGATGGCCATCGAAGGTCTTGATCGTCATTGATTGACTCCTCCCGCCGCTGACGAACGCGCTCAGCGTTCACCTCTTCCCCTTGACGACTAGAACGAATGCAGCTCGTAAAAAACTATGGTGATCAATCGTCCGGATCAATTCTAGTTCGCAACCACCGCGCGCCAACAGCTTCTCGCTCCGCTTCATGATTCGGCTGAAGGTCCCTGACACTCTCTAAGGTCGCGTCCATTTCGAAGAGATGATCGATACCAACGACTTGATACGCATAGGCACTATCGTCGTGCATCTCTCCGCAAAGAAAACACCAATCTCCCTCTGGCCTGCTGACCAGTGTCACCGGCGCATTCTTCTCGAAAACGTGCGTGCACACGTAGGCTTTCTGAAGAACGTCACCGTTCACTGGTTGAATCTCTCCATTCATCAAGGGGCTGTGCTCCCTAGCTGCGATTGCAAGTGCGGCACGAGTTTTTGATATTGTCGAGCTCGCTAGTGCTATAACGAGAATACGCCTCTACGTGATCGTACTCCCGTGAGTTGGAATGACCATGTTCGGTCGTCAATTCACGATCACAGTAAGCACATCGCATATTCCCATCTCTATCTGTAGATGCCTCGTCGGCTTGCCGCCTAGTCTCTGCGCTCGGTCGGCGCGAACGTTTTATTTCAGCAGATTTCTTCGCAGCCTTTTCCAGCGCTTCAGCGGCTCGTTTGGCCTTGAGCGAGGTCCCTGCGACCGTGGGAAGGACTGGCATAGCTGTCGCGATTCCGTCGTACACGACGCCCAACCCGTCCAAGGCTGCCGAACCGTAGTTCCCAGAGCTGATATTCGATCAGAACGATGCAACGCCGAGCGCTACGTTCGCGACATCCCAGAGCGACTCGGCCCATCGCCCATCCGGATCTAAGAATCAGGGCCTTGAAATCAACGTTCCGTCATCGGTCAGCGCCACTGCCCACGCTCCGTCCACTTCGACACTTGGACAACCCGGTGTTACGGACCAAATCGGATCAAGCACTTCGCCTTCGAGTTTAGTACGTACTACTCCGGACTCCAAGAGAATGCTCAACGAGCCATTCGAGGCGACCTCTACCGAAGAGACGTTCTCCCCGATCATCGCGTGCAGATTGCCTAGCAGTTGACCGAATTCTTGCTTTTCGGCAGGAGCTATACCAGAAGAATATACCCCAAGTCTTCCGGAGGTCGACATCCATATATAACACCCTTCTCGAATGAAGCAAATTTGAACGATCCAGCCGAAGACACGAAAGCTATCTAGCTGAGCATCGACTAGTCGATCCGACAAGCTTGCTGTTGCAATTCCTCGATATTTTTCTTCGATCATCAGCTTAGTCCGTAAACTCTATGTGGCTTCGCTCTCTTTGCTCTATCCCAAACACATTTCCGAGCGGCGCTCGCGACGATCGTCGCGCCCGGGCTGATCGAGCGCACCGTGCCGACCGATGCGGCCGACGACATGGTCATCGCCACCGCGATCGCCGCAAGCGCCGAGCTGATCGTCACCGGCGATGCGGACCTGCTCGTGATGCATCCGTTTCGGGGAACACAGATATTCAAGGCAACCGATGCGCTTGAAATTATTCGGAGAGCGATAGGCGGATAGTGGCTACACGGCGATGTAGTTCTCGAACTCGGACTTACCGATGCGACCGAGCATGGTCGAGATGTCTCCCCAGTTGTCGGCGACGCACCGCTCGCAGTATTTCCGGATGCGATCTTCAATTCGACGCATGTCGTAGTCGAACACGATCACGAAGTGACGACCGAACAGAACCTCCTCCGCCGCATACTTCTCCGCCAGCCACGATGGTGTACAGACTTGCATTCCGAACGATTCTTCGCCGATTCCGCCTTCGGGGCCGATCATTGCTTCCAGTAGGAAACCGAAGCAGTTTTCGTCCTCAGGCCAAAAGGTCTCAACGTCAATATCGGGCGAATGAAGTCTTTTAAGAGATGCCTTCATTGTCAATCCGTGATGTCGAGATGGCCGTTGCTCTGCCATTGACCGCTGGGCTCGTATCGTTGCTCGAAATTCGACTGAACACCGGTTGGAGAATGATTGCTATTCGGCTTCTCATTTGGCGATCGGTACTGTCGGAGCTTGTCTTCGCTGACCAGTGTCCGACCATCGCTCGCCGTTGTTGGATTCTTTCCTACCCACGCGTCGCCCAAAGCATCGGACTGTTCTCTCGTGCCGGACCCGATCCCGAAGTTCCCCTTGCCTTTGACAGAATCGCGAAGCTGTCCAGATAGCTTGCCTGCGTCGTCGGCCCCGCCCGGCACACCGTCCCGTCCCGAGGTCATACGCTCGAGGAGATTTCCTCTCTTCGCCAGCGTTCCAGCGAGCTTTGCTGCACCAGCGCCAGTCGCGGTCAACGCAGCGCCAACCGCTGCTGACCGCGCCGCTGCTGCAGCCCCTTCGCTCCGATAGGTCTGGTAGCTGTCGTAGGCGGATACCGCAGCACCGATGCCCAAGACGATGAGCGGAACGGCCAGTCGCCCGTCCGGATCAACATACCGATATGGATTGTTATTCGCGTAGGCATAGCGATTAAACGACTGCGGATTGCCGAAATCAACGCCGATCGGGTCGTTTGACAGAAATCGGCCGAGATCAGGTGAGTAGTGCCGTGCCTGCATGTAGGTCATGCCGGAGGCGCCGTCGCGGACGTGGCCTGTGTAGCCTGGTCGCGAGCGCCCTTCTTCTTCATGAAACGGGTCGACGGCTAGCCCGCTGCCTCGTACATTTCGTCTCCCCAGCGTCTTCCCGTAGGGGTCGGTCTGTTCGAACCAGAGCACTTCGCCGTTGGCTCCGGTGGTGACAACCGTGTTTCCGAGGGCATCGTGATGATGAAACACGACGTACTCGTTCGGCTCCAGCGGGGTGTCGGCGATCGAGGCAACGGTCGTCGTCAGCAAGATTACGGAGGCGACAACGCGCGCCAACATCGCACACAGCCGTAACCCCCGGATTGACGGACGCAGCTTCCGCTGATAAGTGGTGGTCACAGGTGGCTCGCCGCTCGATAGTGTTGACAATTGCTGTCCCTGTCTACGTCGCCGCCAGCAGCAGCAGCGTCTGATGCACTGATTGTGCTCAGTGGGCGGAGCTGCCCGCCGCGCTCGAGTTGGACGCGGTAATCCGGCCGTTCATCGTGTATAAACATGCCGCCCTCATCGGCACCGTGCTTATCGAGTTGTTCGACAGCCACGATCGTCTCGTCAGCAAAGCTAACATGATCACAATGCTAACGGCTCTCGTGCTCGAATTCCGGCACGAGCGTCGTTGCACAGTCGTATGCGAATTATGTGTGTCCAATCACGGCGGACAGCGCGGGAGAGCTGCCGCGAAGGTACGAGTGAGGCGCAAGCTGATCGTCTCGACCGAGTCCTCGATGCTTGTCTGAATGTGTTGGGAAGGCTCTCGCGATGTAGTATTCAGTCAGGGTAGTGGGCTTCGGTCAATGTCGAGTCTGCAACCTTTTGTGTGCAGATTTTCGTGTTCCGACTTTTTTCGAAACTCTGGCAACGTGGGGCCAGCGTGATCGTTCACAGCACAGGTATTACATCGACATGTTGATTCTCATTCTGGGGCTTGTGCTCTTCATCGGCGTGCATTCCGCACGAATCGTGGCAGAAGGTCCGCGGCAGCGATTCATCGAGCAACGCGGTGCCAATGCGTGGAAGGGTTTGTATTCGATTGCATCGCTCCTGGGGTTGGTGCTTATCGTCATCGGTTACGGCCGGGCGCCGGAGGTTCACCTCTGGGTGCCGCCCGGTGTGTTGCGGCCGATCGCCTGGCTGCTGATTGCCGTGGCCTTCGTACTGGTGGTGGCGGCCTATGTGCCTGGTAACCATCTCAAGGCGAGAATCGGGCATCCCATGGTTGTGGGAGTCAAGGTCTGGGCGTTCGCCCACTTGCTCGTGAACGGAACGCTGGCTGCGCTGGTTCTTTTCGGAGCGTTTCTGATCTGGGCAGTTGCGGATTTCATTGCATCGCGCAAGCGAGATCGCCGCGAAGGCGTCGAGTACGCCGCCGGCACAACCGGCGCAACACTCATCAGCGTTGGTATCGGGCTTGTTGGCTGGGTCGTCTTCGGCATGTGGCTGCACAAGGCGCTCTTCGGCGTCAGTCCCTTCGGGTGAGTTGCCTAGCGTGAGAATCTGGGTCGATGCCGACGCTTGTCCGGTAGTCATTCGGCAGATCATCTTCAAGGCGGCACAACGCACAAAGACGGAAACCACGCTGGTCGCCAATCAGGCGGTAACGGTGCCGCGCTCGTCGTTGATACGCATGCGCCAGGTAGCGCAGGGGTTCGACGTCGCCGACGACGAGATCGTCCGGCTCTGCGAGCCAGGAGACCTGGTCATCACGTCCGACATTCCGCTCGCCTCCGAAGTGATCGCCAAGGGTGCCCATGCCTTGAGCTCACGTGGCGAGCAGTTCACGCCGGACAATATCGGTGAGCGACTCAACATGCGTGATTTCATGGATACGATGCGGGGCAGTGGCGTACAGACGGGCGGGCCGCCGGCACTCGGGCCGCAAGATCGGCAAGCGTTCGCGAACGCCCTCGATCGCTTGTTGGCGCGTAAAGCTGGACAGGGGGAAGCTTGATCACGAGAGTTGCATGCGCCAGCAAGGAACCGCACAGATCGGGAACGAGATAGACCTTCCAGAGGCAACATCGACATGAAACGAATCTTGCAAGCCTGGCGACCACCGCTTATCGCCTGTCTCCTGTGTCTTCTCGTGAGCGCCTGCGGCTCGAACGCCAAGCGCGACGAATTTCCCGTGGGCGTCTTCTCGCTGACGACAGAGTGGTACGGCGACGAGCGCATGCTTGCCCTGCGTGCCTTGGGAGATGCGCAACCGGCCGTGCGGATGCTCGATGTGAGCGATGACCTGGCTGCCTCGGGTGCGTCGCGATGGCGCTTCTATCGATTCGGGCAGGGGGTGTATCGGATAGTCAACGACGATCTCGGTGAAACCCTGTCGCTTGCCGTGACCTACCGGGAGCAGCCCGGGCAGATCGAACTGACGAATACCGCTCGCGTTTCCTCACAGCTCTGGTATGTCGTACCGCTCGACAACGGCTACTGTCGACTGACGTCGGTGTTCTTCGGTGAGGCGCAAGCGCTCGATATCACCAACGATGGCGAGAACCGAACTCCGAAGCTTGCGAATTCGGGTAATTACTCGGGTCAGCACTGGCGGCTCAAACTGTCGGGGCCTGCGCCGACCGACGAGCGTCTCGGTCAATGTTCGGGGGCGGTGGGCTGAGGCGATCTGACTCAGGCTTTGCCCAGATCAGCCAAGCCCAGCCCAGTCGAGCCCTTCGAGTAGAGCTCGAAGCGAGCCACGCCGGGCGACAGTCTGATCTGACTACCAGCTAACCCCGGCGCGTTCGAGTGCATCGCTTGTTTCCCGAACGCCTTGCACCCGCACGGCTTGCATGCCGAGCGCCTGGGCGGCATCCACATTGAGCTGATTGTCATCGAGAAACAGCACGTTTTCCGGCGCAACTGCCCACGATTCCAGAACGTGCCTGAACCCTGCAGGATCGGGTTTGACGTGGCCGATGAGGTGGGATGCGAAGTGATCGTGGACGGCGTCCTGCAGGTGCATCTCGCCCATCTTGCGTGGCCAATGCAGGGCATTCGAGTTCGAGAAGATACCGGTGCGGTAGTGCGGCTTGAGGGCGTGGAGCAGTGGCAATGCACCGTCGAATGGCCTGACCGGCAGGTGCAGGAAGCGCTCCATGAACTCATCTGGCGAGATCGTCAACTTCAGTTCCGCAACGATCTCCCGGCCGAATTCGGCGACACCGATGCGACCGGATTCGAATGCCTTGGGCGCCTTTGACGTGAGCCAGAGGTTCCAGCTGTCCTCCGCTGTGTTGTCGCCGTCGATCCATTCATCGGCGATCGGGCGGCCGCTGAGTTCGACGATGACGCCACCCAGGTCGAACAGCAGATGCGTGAGCGTGCTCATGGGCCCGAGTCTACCTGCGCGCCTGCCTGCGTGCGTCTACGTGCGCGTGAGTGGTGACATGGCGGGATTCTCGGGGCAGACTGAGCGTCGTGAGTCTCACCCATCGATGAAGGCCAGCATGGACGAAAGCACGAAGCGGCTTCCCGCCCTCTACGATTCCCTGGCTTCGCGTCGTGGCGACCCGGCAAACTATGCACCGCTGACGCCCATCTCCTTCCTGTCGCGAACAGCCGACGTGCACCCGGAGCTCGAAAGCCTGGTCTACGGAGCGCGCCGCGACACCTGGCGCACGACCGAAGCACGCGTGCAGGCGATGGGACAGGCCTTGAACGCCCTCGGCATCAAGGCTCACGACACTGTGTCGGTCTTGCTTTACAACACGCCTGAAATGTTCGAGACGCATTTCT
>Ga0209828_1003447_pt1 | contig 12055 bp, 7 predicted proteins | sample MaitaG_FD_187429 | JGI IMG/M metagenome (GOLD analysis project Ga0209828, IMG submission 187429) | Marine algal microbial communities from Maine, USA - Maine_Asex2 metaG (SPAdes) (version 2) | ecosystem: Host-associated > Algae > Red algae > Unclassified | place: Maine, USA | collected 2015-01-05
AGAATTAAATTTATTTTCAACTGTAGAAGGTCAAGACATAGTGGTGGCGACAGAAGTACTTGCCTCAGATCAATTTGATCCAGATTCAACTCCAGGCAACGGCGCCAATGAAGAAGATGACTACGCCTTTGTGACGTTGACACCTGAAATCACAGGAGAGACCGGAGCAGACTTATCAATTGATATCAGCGCAGATTTTTTACTATATAATAATTTTGAAAATACTGTTTTCACCATCACGGTAACGAACAACGGACCAGAAGATGCTACGGGTATTACGGTAGCAGCACCACTGCCATCAGGATTTGTTTATACCGATGATGAGACCAGTCAAGGAGATTATGAATTATTTTTTGAGACCTGGACGGTTGGAAGTCTTGCTTCGGGCAGTACTGCAACTTTAGAATTAGAGCTATTTAGTCTGATTGAAGGTACGGACGTAATTGTTACTACTGAAATACTGACTTCTAACCAGAACGATCCGGATTCAACGCCTGGAAATGGCGCTAACGAGGAAGATGATTATGATTTTGTACGACTTACTCCTGAAGATTTAGGGGGTATTGGTAATGGAAATGGACGAATAGATTTAGAACTAGGCATCGATGTTGATCAGGAAATCTACGACGAATACGTAGATGTTGACTATGTAATTACCATCACCAATAACGGTCCGGATGAAGCGACAAATATTGCCATTGCTGCGGGTGTTCCCGAAGGACTTGCGTACACTTCTGACAATCCTTCTACAGGTGATTATGATTTATGGCTAGAACGCTGGACTATTCCCTCATTGGATGCTGGCGAAACTGCTACGTTGGTGTTGCGATTGTTTACCAAAGCAGAAGGTTCTATCAACTATTTTGCGCAAGTATTATTTGTTAATCAGAATGATGACGACTCTTTTCCTGGAAACGGTAACGGGGTTACACCACAGGAAGATGATGAAGCCGCTGTTTCAATTACCGTAATCAACATGCCAAACGCGGCATTGAATGAAGATGAAAGCGATTTGGCTATTTTTATGATTACCGAACTTTATCCAAACCCTACCGCAGATCGACTGACAATCGAATTGGAAAGTTTGGTAGACCAAGAAGCGACCCTTCAGATTTACAACGCTATGGGTGCCATGGTAATCTCACAACCCATTTTTATTAATAAAAATGGTAATGCTTTTCAAGTACCTGTTGGGGAATTGTCCGAAGGAAATTATCTGATCCGAATTCCCGGAACAACTGTTCTAAAAAGATTTATTAAAGTGTCTCGTCCGTAAGCTTATAAAACGCAGTGACCGTAATGGTCACTGCGTTTTAAATAGTTATCCATTCTGACCTAATAATCCAACTTTTTATAATAGAATCAGTTATCTTTGCAGCATAATACTAGTGGTTCGGGTACTAAATTAGTATGTATTTCAATTTGTTAATTTTTTTCAAGAGAATAAGAACAGTTGATTAGTGATTAGTTAATCAGTCCTTCCAACGCATAGGTATCACCCTCTAAAGTATTTGAAAAACTCGAAAAATACTGCCGAGAAAGGTTAAGTTGACAGATCAACGTAGGAACAAGGCATTGCCTTGTTCCTACGTTGATCAATATGCCCAGTTATTTAATGCCGAAGGCACTAGTGCCTTCGGCACAAAGTTGTTGATTAGTTAATCGGTGGATCAGTCACGTAGTACGCAATGCGAACGTAACCATCCTGGTTGCGCTCTTACATCAGGATTACCTAATATTTGACCGACTACTGATTAACCAATAAGCTGATTAACAATTATTTACAAATAGTATATTTATACATAGAAATTTAGTTCCGGAAGCAATAGTACCTTCGGCACGAAATTTCTCAATCTATTTAATCCTCGTTCCTAACTATTCCTAAGGCACTAGTCTTTATCAGATTTTTCTCATGAATAAAATTTTTATACCCTTACTGTTTATCCTGTTTTATCTACCATCCCTGGCGCAGCCAACAGTAGAATGGTCTAATACCTACGGTGGAAGTTTTGCCGATATTCCCCGTTCTGTACTTGCGCTTACCGATGGTGGCTACCTGATAGCGGGTCTAACCATGTCTGATGACAATGATATTTCTAATAATAATGGTAAAGGAGACGGATGGCTGATGCGAACCGATGCAGCAGGTAATCTACTTTGGCAAGAATCTTACGGTGATATTTTTCAAGATGAAATAAAAAAAATTATTCCGGCTAACGACGGCGGCTTTCTTATCGCAGGTTACCGTTCCAGCCTGGTTGCTGGTAATGGTACGCAAGGTATTACCAGCGATTTTTGGGTAGCCAAAATTAACGATACCGGAATCATCTTATGGGAAAGAAATTTTGGTCGCACCGGCTCGGAGGCCATTTTAGATGTCGTGGCAACCAATGATGGCTACCTGTTACTTGGCAACTCCGATAGCCCGCTCTTTGCCGACAATGGCTACCGCGGACAGATTGATCCAGTCCTATTAAAAATAAATAATGCCGGTCAACAATTGTGGATCCGTCGCTGGGGAGGTGTTCAGAATGACTTTGCGACGGGACTTCATCTTTTAAACAACGGTCGAATCGTGGTGAGTGGTTACGCTGATTCCAAATACAATAATCATCATGGTGCCATGGACGGTTGGCTTACGTATCTGAACGGCAACGGTCAATTGGTTTGGTCAAAATTCTTTGGTGGTGATCAGGACGATCAACTACTTTCAGTCACGGGCGGCCCCGGAGATCAAATTTACGCTGCTGGTTTTTCTTATTCCAAAGATCAGGATCTGACAGAAAATGCTGGACGCAAAGATGCCTGGTTGATTAAAGTAAACACGGCCGGCAATCTGCTATGGTCTAAAAATTACGGCGGAGATGGACAGGATGCCTTTAATAAAATTATCGCTAAAAATAATTCAGTATACGCCGCAGGTTATACCTGGTCTTCTGAAAATACCCCTACTCCATCCCTGGGAATAAAAGATTTTTGGTTGACAAATATAGATGGCAACGGCAATCTAAACTGGGAATCCACTTACGGCGGCAATCGTAGTGAAGAGATTTTTGCTTTTGATTTTAGTGAAGATGATGGCTTACTATTGGCTGGTGCTACCCAAACAAAATTTAATGGAATGGTGGAAGAGAATAATGGAATGGAAGACTTTTTCCTCGTTCGGCTCGAAGGTTCTGGCCCGACCGAACTTAACGTGAACATCGGAGAAGATCGAACTATTTGTCGCGGTTCTTCTATTAACCTAAACGCCAGTTTTCCTGGTTGCGTGGATTGTATGATCAGCTGGGAGGATGGAACTACGACCACCGTTCGCAACGTGACGCCAACCGTTACGACCACCTATTCCATCACTATTACAAACATAGATGGCATTACTGCCAGCGATGAAGTTACAATTTTTGTAAGTGAATTACCCGAACTATCTATATCGCTGACGGGCGAAAATCTCTGTGCAGGTGATGCCATTATGTTAAATACGGATACTCAAAATTGTCCTGGTTGTTCTTACGACTGGAATGATGGTAATACACAAGCCAACCGCTCGCTGATTGTAGCAGATGATATTACCTATTCGCTTACGATCACAAATGAAGATGGTTGTAGTGCCAGTCAATCTATCGCGGTTCCAGTACAAGAAGTAATTAATTTTACGGGTGTCACCGTCCCCGTTACTTGCCAGGGATCGAACGATGGACAAATTACGCTCGACAACAACTCCGGCAATACCATCAACTTTGCATGGAACAACGGCGCAACGGGTACGACGCTCAATAATCTTTCAGCTGGCCTCTACACCGTAACCGCTGGAGCCATTGGATTTTGTGCAGAAGTAGCTACGTATGAAATCACGGAACCTGATGAACTTATGTTGAGTGCCAACTTTACCAGTGTCGGTTGTTTTAATCAAAACAATGGTAGTATCAGTACAAGTATTGGAGGTGGTCTTCCACCTTATGATTTTATTTGGAATAATGGCGCGGTGACGGCCTCGCAAAACAATCTTGGTGCTGGCAATTATGCCGTGACCATTACGGATAATAATGGTTGTAGTATTAGCGATGCGTTCGAAATTACCCAACCCGACGCCATACAGCTGAGTAGTTCTTTAACAGCCATTAGTTGTCATGGAGCGAACGATGGCGGTATCACCATTAATCCTTTTGGAGGTGCTGGAAATTATACTTTTAACTGGGCCAATGGCAATACCACTAATCAGTTGACTGATATTTCAGCGGGCAGTTATTTAGTCGCCGTTACGGATGCGGAAGGTTGTAGCACCACTGCCAGTTTTTTGGTGGAAGAACCACTTGAACTTGGTTTTAATATCAATCCAATTCCTCCGACGACTGGCGATAACGGTAGTATTCTCGCGGTACCTTTTGGAGGAACACCACCTTATAGTTTACTTTGGAATACAGGATCTTCCAGTTTTCAAATCATAAATCTAACAGACGGCACATATACCGTGACCGTAACTGATCTAAAAGGATGTACGGGTGAAGAATCAATTTTTCTGGGTGTAACGAGTAATGAGGAGCTGGATTATTTGACGGAATTTTCTATTTTTCCAAATCCAAATAATGGAGATTTTCAGGTAACTATTGAACTAAACGATACAGAAAAATTTGCGCTTTCTTTGGTGAATACACTGGGACAGGTTATTGAAACGAAGCAGTTTCGTACCAATATTTTGAATAAACGGTTTGACTTTTCAGGGTTACCTGGCGGGGTTTATTATTTGTTATATTCGGATCGAAAAGGTGTACAGGTTAAGCCAGTGGTAATTGAATAGATTTTTTTTACCGTAGCACTTTCAGTAAATCGTCATCGTCGCGCCAACCTCTACCGAGTGCTTCCTGGATGGTTGGTTCTCTGTCTGACCTTAGCTTTTCGAGTACCGCCACGACTTCGGGACGTCGATAATATTGCAAAATTAAAATACTGTAAGTTCTGACTGGAACAGTTTTATGCGTTAAATTTTTAACACAAAAAGGAACCACGGCTAATTCCGTAAATTGTTTACGATGTAAAGCCAGAATAGCAGGAAGCAAATATTTTAGTAACAGGTTTCTATTTCTAACATTTAATAAATTTAAAATCCAGGATGACTGTCCCAATCGAGGTACTAAAATCCGAATGGTTTCTACGGCTTCAGTGCTTACTGCTTCGGTCGCATCTCCTGTCAATTGAAAAATTCTTTTTACCGTATCCGGATTAAGTTGCATAAGGCGTTTGGGAAATTGGACCACTAAACTACTGATCTGATCTAGCCCCAACCGTCTAACCATCGGTTCAGGATGAAATAAAAAATCAATGATAATCCGCAAGGTATTAGACTGCCAGGTCCGATCCAGTAAACTGGCAAGGTTGGTTTGTGGACGTACGTTTTGGTGCATTCGCACGGCATACGCAGCACGCGTAAGAAACTGCTCGGGGGAAAGTAATAGTGCGGTATTTTCCAACTGTTGAAATCTGCTTAGCAGAGAATTTACCCGATCGCTGTATTGATCATCCAGCAAAAAAGATGTTAGTTTTTTCGCAATAGCTGATTCGTAAACACCCTGTTTAATCAAAACCTGATGGGCTGCCTTGGCCGCAAAATAGTTTTTTTCCGTAAGGACTTTCCAGGCCATCTTCTTTACCGCCGGAGTGTCAAACTCACTCAGCGCATTAATCAAAATTTCGGATTCTCCTTCCCCCATTTCTTTCTGAGCGTTGTAGTGATTCAACAAAGTCTGGTAGACCGTAGGCGTTTTATACTCGGCCAGTCCTCTTAGAATCAGTCCCCGAAAAAAAGTAGACCCTTCGTCGGCCAATGCATTTAATAACCAGGCCGCAGTTGATGGCGATGGATATAGATGAGCATGTTGGTAAAAATGTCGAAGTACCGATCGTTCGGTCAACGTTGGCCAAATATCTCCCATAATCGCAGCGGGCAGTTTCCACGAATAAGCCCTGAGATCACGAAAACTCTTTTCCAATATAACCGGATCGTGGCTCATCAGCCCTGAAAGTCCCCGCCAGAAATCTCCGGTTCCTTTTTCGGCGATGTCTTCTTTTATTTTTAAATAAAAATCCTTTAGCCACGGATCAGATATTAGAGAAAGAAAATCATTCGGAAAGTCGGTTCCCAATTCGGTCTCCCGCTCGGCAATAGCCTTATTAACCGGATCAAATTCATCATTTTTCCAAAAATCAAGAATTGCCAATGGAAGTTTATACCGTAATAATTTCTTCTGAAATTTAAGTTCTAATAAATAATTTTCCGTATTCTTACCTTTGGTTAATCGCTGTGCATTTGGGGGTAAAGTTAGAAATGGTTCGGCTATTTTTATGATTTCTCCAAAGATAGAATAGGTAACCCGATACTGATATCGTTCATCTTTTACATTGATGTTGACAAGGTTCGTTAAAATATAGATGTCGGGTAACATTTCTACTGGTTGATTTTTTATAAAGTTTTTATTTTTCGCTGTAAAAGTATTAAATACCTGTCAGGAATGGCGATTAAATAAATGCAGATTAGCATAATAACCATTTTATGAACGCAGAGTGGCGGAAAAAGAGGAAGTATAGAATCGTCATTTATTTTGTCAATATTCCTTAGAATCAAAGCAAATTTGCCAATGCGCAATGCTATCGTAAGAAATAATGGATGAGGAATAAATAACTATCCATTCTGGCTTTTTAAAACAGGGTATAACCTTGTTCTGTTTTTCCCGTTTTAAATAAGGAACAACGATCTAATAGATTCAGAATTATGACTAATATTTTATAACAATTGAATAACCAGTTCTTCTTTTTTATTTGTCTTTTGTTTTTAATCAGCTGCGGTACTACCGTCCCACTGCTGGCCGAATCGCCCGTGGATTTAGAAGAACAGATTTTTGGTAAAAAACGTCGGGAGGCAGAAACCAAAGCTAAAGAAGCCGCCGCCGCAAGAAAAAAAGCCATTGAAGAACTAAAAAAGACCCGACAAAATCTCGAATCTATTCACGAGCAAAATAGACAACTGGATCAACGCAATGATTCGCTTAGTCAAATTAGATCTCAATTAAATAATTCTCTGTACGAACGCGAGCGCGAGATTGAAAAGATGTACCAGGATCGATTGCAAACGGAATGGGAACTGGTCGAAAATAAACGGGTTGTTGACTCCCTGGAAATGCGCTCCATGGTCGATTCTATGGAAATCCTGCAGCAGCAGCTGGTCCTCAATCAACAAGCGGTAAAAATCCGCGAACACGCGATGGTGAGAAATCTTTTTATCGCGCTGGCTGTAATTCTGGGTCTAATTGCCTTCATTTTATTTAATCGCTGGAGGATCACGAAAAAGTATAACCTGCTCCTCGAAGAAAAAAATAATGCTATTATTATTGAGCAACAAAAATCCGAAGCATTATTACTCAATATTCTTCCCTACTCCATTGCGGAAGAGCTTAAGTTGAGTGGAACTGCCGAAGCTAAACGACATCCCAGTGTAACGGTGCTCTTTTCTGATTTTGTTAATTTTAGCCAAATCACTGCCAGGAAAAATCCTAAATTATTGGTGGCCGATCTGGATTATTGTTTTAAGGCTTTTGATGCCATTATCGAAAAAAACAAGCTGGAAAAAATTAAAACCATCGGTGACGCATACATGTGTGCGGGTGGGTTGCCTATTGCCAGTGAAGATCATGCCCACCGAATTATGCAGGCAGCCATCGACATGCAGACTTTTCTCAAAAATTGGGCCTTGGCCAACGAGGACAAAAATGAGCCTGTTTTTACTGCTCGAATTGGTATCCACACCGGACCGCTGATCGCGGGTGTGGTGGGTGACAAAAAGTTTGCGTACGATATCTGGGGTGATACGGTTAATATCGCAAGCCGGATGGAATCGGCGGCCGAAGCGGGTCGGATTAATGTTTCGTCTACTACCTACGAATTGCTGAAAGATGATTTTACGTTTATCGCTCGGGGTAGTATCGAGGCGAAGAATGTGGGGGCATTGAGAATGTATTTTTTGGAAATTTGAGGGGTTTTGGGGTTTAATTGTTTAATCGTTTAGGTGTTTAGGTGTTTAGGGTATTATGAAAATTATATGAAAGAAAATTCTACCTTAGGAATGAGGTATAAATAGTTTTTCAATTTTATTAATTTTTCCTAATTTAAAATTTAGTGGTACCGTGGTACCCTGGTGATGGGATGTAAAAATTTAATTTCTGTGGAGAATAGCCACATGCCGCGTATCTTTCGCCTTTCCATTTTTCTATAAATCAAGTCTCCTAAAATATCATTTCCCAGTGCTGATAGATGTATTCGTAATTGGTGGGTTCTACCGGTTTCCAGGGTCAGACTTACTTCACTTAAATTTCCCAGTTTAGGATGGTTGCTGGTTCGTAAAACCTGATAAATTGTTTTTGCGGAGCGACCGTTTACCGGACTAGTTAGCGCTCCGGTTGTGGCGGGCAAATTTCCCCAGACTACTGCGATATATTTTTTCTTGACAGCTCCTGCTTCCCAGGCTTGTCCTAAACCAACCATGGCCGGATAGGTTTTGGCAACTATTAACAACCCACTTGTCGCCGCATCCAGCCGATGTACTGGACGGGGCCAGGGCATGGCTACGGTCAATGGACTTTTTTTCAAATTAAAAGGCAGGGCATTTTCTACCGTCCTGAATTGATTGCCGGAAACGGGCAGACTCGCTGGTTTGTGTAGTATGGCCAAGTGGTCATCTTCGTAGAGAACAGGAATGGACAGCGGCAATATTTTTGGCACCTTGCGGGAATCTGCCAACACCGAAATTTCCTGACCGGGTTGTACCCAATCACCCGTTTTTCCTACGATACCATTCAGTAAAATTTGTTCGCGTTTAATCGCTTTTTTTAATCCTTTTCGGGAAATAAAAATGGAGAAAATTCCTACTGCATAGTCACTGAGTCTTTGTGGTTTTGTTTGGCTGGGAACGGTATGTCGGGCAATTATTTTTTTGATAATAGAAGTTTTATTTATTAGCCAAACCTACCGGAATCGCATCAATCAGTCGCTTTGTATATGCTGCTTTCGGATGAGTATAAATAGTATCCGCATCATCGAGCTCTTCGATGCTCCCTGCATTCATCACCATCATACGGTCGCTCATAAATTTGACCACCGATAAATCGTGGCTAATAAAAATATACGTTAGGGATCGTTCTTTTTGTAATTTTGATAATAAATTCAGTACCTGTGCCTGCACCGAAACATCCAGTGCAGAAACCGATTCGTCACAAATCAGGAACCTGGGATTCAGGGCAAGGGCGCGAGCAATGCCTACCCGTTGTCTTTGTCCGCCGGAAAACTCGTGGGGATACCGATCAAAATGTTCTGCTTTTAAACTCACCGTTTCCATCAAGTCAATCACATATTCTTTTTGCATCTTCTTTCCACTAACGATCCGATGAACGCTAACCGGCTCCATAATCGCGGCACCGATGGTCATGCGGGGATTTAAAGAACCATAAGGATCCTGAAAGATAATCTGTATCTCCCGCCGCATCGCTTGTAGTTCAGCCGTATTCATTTTTAGTAAATCATTTCCATTGTATAAAATTTCTCCACTTTGCGGTTGATTGAGTCCAATAATACTTCTGCCCAAAGTTGTTTTTCCACAACCACTCTCCCCTACCAATCCCAGTGTTTCTCCCGGATAAACTAAAAAGCTAACATCGTTAACCGCTTTAATCCAGCTGGTTGTTTTTCCAAAAAAATTCTTTTTAGCCGAAAACCAGGTGTTTAAATTTTTCACTTCTAAAATCGGTGGCTGTGTATAAAGTCCCGCCAATCTTTTTTTTCTTTTTTCAGGATCACTACGCACAGCGCCCAATTTTGCCACCACAGAAGCCTCTTTTTCAGTGATGAATATCTCCCCGTTCTTATTTTTTTCTACCGACATAAAATCAGCAATCACAGGCAGACGATCTACCCGATAAGCCAGTGGAGGTCGACACGCCAACAAGCCTTTTGTATACGGATGTTTTGGATGATGAAAAATATCGGCCACCTTTCCTTGTTCAACAACCCTGCCTTTATACATCACCAATACCCGATCTGCAATTTCCGCAATAACAGCCAGGTCGTGCGAGATAAAAATCACGGCCGCATCCAGATCTCTCTTCAGGTTTGCCATCAACTGTAAAATCGCTTTTTGTACCGTAACATCCAGTGCCGTGGTTGGCTCGTCGGCGATTAATAATTTCGGATGGCAGGACATCGCCATGGCAATCATCACCCGTTGTTTTTGACCACCGGAAATCTCGTGGGGATACGCCGAATAAATTCTCTCTGGATCTGGTAGTTGCACTTGCTGAAATAAATCCAATACACTTTCTTTGGCCGCTTTTTTATCCAGTTTTAAATGAAGTTGAATCGCTTCCAGTACCTGATTTCCGCAGGTAAAAACGGGATTAAGTGAAGTCATCGGCTCCTGAAAAATCATGGCCATTTCGTTGCCCCGGTATTGATTCATTTCCTTTTCGGATAGCGAAAGTAAGTTTATGGCTCGGTTGTTTTCGTCATAATATTCGATACTTCCGGCAGCGATTCGGCCCGGTGGCTGGGGGATCAATCCCATCACAGCGAGTGAAGTAACGGACTTTCCAGAACCCGATTCTCCAACAATTCCAATGGTTTCTCCCCGAAAAACGGTAAAGTCGATTTTATCAACCGCACGGACGGTTCCAGTATCGGTTGCGAACTCTACCACTAAGTTTTTGACTTCCAGTAACTTATCAGACATAGTATTTTATCGTATATTTTAATATTAGTTGGAATAGTTTATGCAGTTTAATTGTAATATCTGAGACACTTAATTTAGCACACTATAGACTAATGACATTTTAGAAATCGGTTTACAAAATCGAAGTCCTAAAAAATCATTAAAAGAATAACTTATAGCATTTGGCTGTTTAATTTATTTTTTAAATGATTATAAGAGAACAACCATTATAAAAGCAAAGGTTGAAATTTTGCAATTTAATAATGGTCCCGGTAAAAATAGCTTTTTCCGGGAGAAACAAAGAACAACTACTATGATACGAGAACTTTTATCAGCTAAGCTGGTAAATCCTGACGATTCCGTCAGCGATTGTTTCGTTTCACTTCCTGGAACACTGACATTATTTTCTTCCATTACCGAAGGAAATAAGAAACACACATTGCCTTAGGAATGTTGATGAAATAAATTAAGAAACTATGTTTCATCTTTTATCTCAATCTATTTAATCGCCATTCCTTATCCAGGGGCAATATCCCATTTTATTTTGTTGAAACACGTTGTTCGTTGAAACGCTTCGTTTATTGTTATTGAGTTTGCAATTATTTTTTGTAATAAAATATAAGAGCACCTTTTTGACTGAAAGGTACTTAAAAAATAATGTATGTGTGTGGTACAGTCGCGGCTGGCTTTTTTGGAATTTATTCTAAATAAATAGTCAGCCGCACTTTTAAAAAAATAAACCCATAACCATGACCGCCCGCGGGAAAAACGAAAAGATGTTTTGTGGTGGAACGTCCTTGTTGGAACCGTGGGCTTTTTTGATCAGAAGGGCTCTTGAAGAATAATGTATGTGTGTGGTACAGTCGCGGCTGGCTTTCCTAACGGGAGGTTAGCCGTACTTTTTTTTGGGAAAGAGGCAATGGTGATTTTGATATTTAGATTGACTTTACTATTTTTAGTAAACAGTAGATATTTACATGTAAGCATTTTACTTTTTATAGCTCATTTTTTTGCAGAAAAAAAACGAAACACCGCTAGCCCACCCACAAGCACCAACTTTCCTTCGCTTGTTCACACCGCTTGGTGTAGATACAAAATCATCACCGCCCCGTAAATACAAACTCCTCGTCCTTTCAGATGCCTTCCATTAATACTATTTAATATTTACAATTTTTTTGTTTATCTGACAATAATGGCTTTTGATAATTGGCGCGGTTTGTATGTGCGAGTTTGGCTGGCTGGTTGGCTGGCTGGTTGGTTGTGGAGGGGCTGCGTTTGGTTTTGCGAAGAGCTCCTGGAACTGAGGCCTGC
>Ga0209828_1003449_pt1 | contig 12053 bp, 2 predicted proteins | sample MaitaG_FD_187429 | JGI IMG/M metagenome (GOLD analysis project Ga0209828, IMG submission 187429) | Marine algal microbial communities from Maine, USA - Maine_Asex2 metaG (SPAdes) (version 2) | ecosystem: Host-associated > Algae > Red algae > Unclassified | place: Maine, USA | collected 2015-01-05
GATGTCGGTCGCGCAAGATGCGTTTCTGGGAACCAATGGCAGCGGCGTCTCGCCGTGGATTGCGAACTTCCGCTACGACCAGACACTGCTCGCAGTCAACGCGACCACGCCCGCCGACGGTGCGATCGTGCCAATGCCGCTCACCTCGATCGACCTCCTTTGGAACGAGTCCCTCACCGGCGCCAGCGTCGACGCTGGCGACCTCCTACTCAGCCGAGGCAGCGCCAGTAGCGGCAGCCTCACCTCGCCGAACGCTTCGAGCTACGCCCTGTCCGGACTCACCGAAGAAGGCTCCGTCTTCCTGACCGTTCCCGACGGCGCCACCACGGATGCCTTCGGCAACCCGAACATCGGCTACAGCGGCGTCATACTTCTCGACCGGGTCAACCCCCAAGATGAAGGCCAATGGGAATCGCTCGATCCCGACGGCAGCCTGGTCTACCGACGCCAACTTGAGGGCTGGTTGCACGACGCCAGTGATGTGGACCCGTTCACCGTCATGGTACCGCCGAACGGAACCGTCTCCGCCAACGCGTACTCGGCCGATGGCCTGGCCCTGACCCTCTCCCTCTATGCCGGCGGATCGATTGTCGCCGCGGCCTCAGGCCAACCCGGCGAACCCGTCAGCCTGCCCGTCGTTCCCGCCCAAAACGGACTCATGCGACTGGAAGTCAGCGGTTCCGGCAGCGGGTCTTACACGCTCCACCAACTTCTCAACGCGGCCGCGACCACGCCCAATGCAACCTTTAACCCCGCCAGCTCCGCCATCCAATTGATCGACCTCAGTCGGCAAGCGACCGTCGGCCACTTTGCCGGCACAGACACCCAGCACACCATTCAACTCAGCGGCCCCGGCGGACTCGCAATCAGCCGCACCGACCCTGGCAGCATCGACGTGACAATCCCCGGCGGTCTGACCACCCCCCTCACGCACGCCTTCCCGCACTTCACCACTGAACTCCCCGCCGGCACGCACAACCTCGTGCTCGCCGGCTCCGGCAGCTACTCCCTCCTCTTCACCCCCGCGCGACACGTCAGCTTCCGCGACAACCACATCACGCCCCAAGCCGCCACCACCGGCAGCCTCGGAGAGTTTGTCTCCCTACCGGACGCCATCGCCAGCGAAAGCGAACCCAACGACGACGGAATCATCGGCGGCCTGATCGGCGACCTCGACGCCGCGAACGACGTGCGAGGTTCTTTCACGCCCCTCGGCGGAACGGTGCACCGAGCTGAGGTCACAGGCGCGGTCGACCCCGGCTTTGACCAAGACTGGGATTTCTTCCGCTTCCATGCCCGCCCCGGTGACAGCCTCGAACTGGACATGCTCGGCAGCCCCTCCGGAAATGGCACGCTCGAAGATCCCACGGTTCGTCTGTACGACCGCTTCGGCAATGAACTCGCGATCAACGACGACATCCAAGACGGCGTCCAACGCGAATCGCAAATCATCTACAGCACCTTCGCCTACGATGGTGTCTACTACGCGGTTGCAGACTCCTGGGACTTCACCACCGGCACCTACTTGCTCCGCTTGACGCTCGACACGCCGACCTTGTACGCGCCGCCAATCAGCGAGAGCTACCACTACATGCTCAACGCCATGGACGAACTACAGGTCGGCGTCCACACCCCGTATCTTGGCCCGATCTCCGGATCGAACAGCTTGATCCCCACGCTCTCTCTCGCCGACAGCAATGGCAATAACCTACCTATCGCGGGCGGCAGCTACACCGCTGCGAACGGCCCCGAAACCGTCACCCTTACTGTCCATGCCCAAGCCGGAAGCGTCGGCGAGTACGAACTCCTGGTCACAAACATCCCCTCGAACCTGGTCGCCTTTGACGTGACCTCGGCGCACCCGGCGAGCCCCGCCGACGGGCTCAACTTTATTCAGGGAGGCAGCCTCGTCATCGCCAGCGCCCCCACCCTCGTCGACAACGTCACCACCCAATATGTGGCGAGCGGCTGGACCGGAACCGGCGATGTTCCGGCGTCCGGCACCGGCAACCAAACCCCATCGTTCCCCCTCGACAATCCATCCGCCATCGTCTGGCAATGGTCCACCAATGTGTGGTTCGAAACCGCCGTCTCCGGAACGGGCACGGTCGACCGCGTGAGCGAATGGGTTGCAATCGGATCCTCCCAAACCATCACCGCGACCCCCGGCCCGTTCCAGCAGTTTCTCGGCTGGTCGGGCTCCGCCAACGGAACGGCCAATCCGCTCACCCTCACCGCCTCGGAAGCCCTTTCCCTCACCGCCATCTTCGGCCCCAGCCCGTTCGACCTGACGGTCATCTCCGCTCAAGGAACCCCAACCCCATCCGTCGGCGTCCACAACTTCGGCGGCCCCACCTCCTTGAACCTCAGTGTCGCGGCTCCGCCTGCCACCCCGGCCGGCGGCTGGCAGTACGTTCCCGCCGGGTGGATCGGCACCGGCGATCTGCCTGTCTCCGGCGCGGGTTCGAGCATCGGCCCCATCACCCTCACCCAAGATTCCAGCGTGAACTGGCTCTGGCAAACCAATGTCTGGTTGGACGCCGGCGCCGGAACTGGCGGCAGCGTCAGCCCGAACGGCGACTGGGTGGCTCTCGGGTCCAGCCGGAGCTTCAACGCCTCCCCGAACGCCCACTATACATTTACCCAATGGACAGGCGACACCAGCGGCGCGTCTGAAAACGGCACGACCATCATTCTCCCCGCCGACGGCCCGCGCAGCGTTCAGGCCGAGTTCGAACTGAATCAATACGCGCTTACGGTCTCTTCCGATCCGGCCGCCGTCGAGCCACTGCCCGGCAGCTACACCTTCGACGCGCTCAACAATCTGACCCTCAGCGTGACGACCCCGATCATCCAATTGAACGGGCTTGAGACCGTTTTCGAAGGCTGGACCGGCACCGGCGACATCCCAGCCTTCGGCACCAACAGTAGCGTCAACATCACGTTAACCCAAGCTAGTAGCATCGACTGGCATTGGACCACCAACGCGTTCCTCACCGTGGCCAGCAGCACCGGCGGCAGTGTCGATCAAGCGTCTGCCTGGCACGCGTTCGGCAGCAACGTCATGCTCACCGCAACCGCCGACACCCACTGGACGTTCGCTGGCTGGAGCGGCGACCTCGGCGGGGGCAACGCCTCACAACCCACGCTCGCGCTCACCATGAACCAAGCTCGTAGCGTACAAGCCACCTTCGTTCGCAAAGACTACACGCTGGCCGTCGCGTCTGCTTACGGCACCACCACCCCGCCTGTTGGGACTACAACCCATCCTTCCGAAACGCTCGTCGTGTCCGCGGTCGCAACGGGCGCCATCACCAACGGTGGTACCCGCTACCTTCTTCAAGGCTGGCAAGCCAGTGGTGCCGCCCCGGCCACCGGCAGTTCGGCAAGCACCGGACCCTTCGCCCTCACCGAAAGCTCCAGCGTCACCTGGCTCTGGACCACCCAAGTCTGGCTGCAAGTGGATAGTGACCCGGGCATCGCCATCGACACCACCGGCGGCTGGTTCTACCTCGGCCAGTCGGTCACGCTCAACGCCGCCCCCGCCACCCACTTCACGTTCGAGGGATGGAGCGGAGACACTGCGGGAGCCAACACCAACGCGAGCTTGCTGACCGTCGTCATGGATCAACCGCGCAGCCTTTTGGCCCACGGCACCGGTCTCGGGTACAATCTGCTGGTCGATGCCGGCCCGTTTACCGCCACCCCACCGAATGGCCTCCATACCTTCGCCGCCAACCGGTCGCTCGACGCCCAAGCGGGTCCGGCACTCGTCACCAGCGGCCCCGAACGCTACCGCCTGACCGGCTGGACCGGCAGCGGATCCATCAGTTCGGGATCCGGATTCTCGACCGGGCCGTTCGACCTGCTTGTGGACTCCAGCATCACGTGGACCTACGATACGGAATTCTACCTCGACCTTTCTGCCGACGCCAACGGCAGTCTCGATGCTGCATCCGACTGGTTCGCGCCCGGACAGATGGTCACCGTGACGGCCACGCCCGTGGCCCATTACGCGTTCGATGCGTGGACCGGCCACCTTAGCGGCGCAAGCATTTCCGGCAACAGCGTGGTCTTGCCCATGACGCAAGCGCGCAGCGTGCAAGCCTCCTTCACGCGCCAAACCTACACCCTAGACGTCCAATCTTCCGTCGGCAGTTCAACCCCTGCCGTCGGCACCCACGCCTACCCCTCCGAGTCCGTCGTGACCGTCGGCTTGGATAACGCGCTGGTCGTAGACGGCACCACCCGCCACCGCGCGACCGGGTTCGTCGGCACCGGTTCCATGCCCTCCGGATCGGGCAGCACCACTGGCGCAATCGTTCTCGATGAAGCCGCATCAACCCTCACCTGGATGTGGGAAGAAGACCGCCGGCTCGACATCGCTACCGAGGGATTAGGCACGGTCGACCAATCCTCTGCTTGGTTCCCGCTCGGCACAACCACCGTGCTCAATGCCACCGCCGACCCACACTTCCAGTTCGTCGACTGGAGCGGCGATCTGGCAAACGCCACCGCCAACGGCACAAAACTTTCCCTCCCGATGACCCAGGCACGCAGTGTGACCGCCCGCTTCGAACGCGTCGATTACCCGCTTACCATCGTGTCCGCGAACGGCACGCCTTCCCCCGCCCATGGCACCTATCGTCTCCCCGCCGAGTCCACCCAAACCGTGACCGGCGGACCGACCGAGATCATCCAAGGCGGCGAACGCCTCCGTCTCCTCGGCTGGAACGCCACCGGATCGGCCAGCGCAGGCAGCGGCAGCGCCGTGCCCGCCTTCGCCCTCCTACAAGCCACTGAAATCACCTGGCTCTGGCAAACAAACGTCCTGCTCGCCGCGGACGCGCTCATCGGCGGGACGCTCACCACCGATCCCTCCGGCTGGTTTGCGCCCGGCGCTAGCGTCACTTTGCAAGCCAGCGCCGACGCGCACTACATCTTCGATCGCTGGACCGGTGATATCGGCACCGCCGACGCAACAAACCCTAGTCTCACGCTCACCATGGACCAGCCCCGCGAGCTGAGCGCCACCTTCAAGCGCCAGACCTACGCGTTGACCATCGCCAATCCGCACGGCATGAGCACCCCGCCCGCCGGCACGCAACAGCTCCCCTCGGAGAGCCTCGTCCGCGCCCAAATCACGCCGAACGTGGAACAAGGCCAGACTCGGTTCGATGCCTTGGGCTGGCACGCGTCCGGCGCCATCGGCGACGGCACGGGAACCGATACCGGCGAGTTCGCGCTCGACCGCGACACCTCGATCCAATGGCTCTGGCAAACCAACTTCTACCTCACCCTCGGACCCGCGGCATCGATCGACCAACCCTCCGCCTGGCACCCCGCCGGCGCCACCATCACCGTCACCGCGACTCCCAAACCCTTCTTCTTCCTCGGCGGATGGACTGGGGACCTCGACGGCACGGTCTCCGTCGGCAACACCCTTGTCATCCCCATGGATCGTCCGCGCGCAATCGAAGCGGTGTTCACCCGCGAGCAATACAGCCTCAACATCGATTCACCGTTCGGAGAAACCACGCCCGCCATCGGCACAAATAATTTCGGAGCCGCCTCCACCGTCACGGTATCAGTGGTCGACACCGAACTCAGCAGCCTCGGCACCCGCCACCGGGTCATCGGCTGGAGCGGATTCGGAGCCATCGGTTCCGGCAACGGCGACAACACCGGTCCCTTTGTTCTCGACGAGCCCACGACCGTCTCGTGGAACTGGGAAACCGACCACCAGCTTACGCTCGACGCACAGCCCGGCGGCACCGTCACGCCCACCGCCGCATGGCATCTGGACGGCAGCACCGTGACCATCGAAGCCACCGCAGCCAACCCGAACTACACTTTCGCCGGCTGGACCGGGGACCTGAGCGGATTCGACCCCTCCGCCAATCCGGCCTCCGTCCCCATGGACCAGCCTCGGACCCTCACCGCGACCTTCACCGCCAACACCTACGAGCTGCTCGTCGCTTCTCCATACGGCACGCCGAACCCCGGCACCGGAATACACACCTACTTGTCCCTGACCACTGTCGAACCCTTCATCGACAAAACCACGATCGAAAATGCCGGCACCCAGCACGTGTGCATCGGCTGGACCGGGACCGGCGACATCACCAGCGGAACCGGCAGCAGTGTCCCCAAGTTCGGCATCACGCAAGACAGTGAAGTCACTTGGGCTTGGCAGACCAACTACCGCCTCGAGACGGATGCCGTCGGCGGCAGCGTCGATCAACCCTCCGACTGGCATGCCGCGAACGAAACCGTCGTCCTTAGCGCGACCCCTCAGCCCTTCCACCGCTTCGCTGGTTGGACTGGCGATGTGCCCGCAGGCGACGAGGCCGCCAATCCGCTCTCGGTGACAATGGACCAAGCGCGGAACCTCACTGCCACCTTCGAACCCGTTCGCGTCGGCCTGCAAGTTGACTCGGCCTACGGCGCCAGCACCCCCGCATTCGGCACCCACACCTACGACCAAGGTACCGAGGTCACCGTCAGCATGAACGCAACATTGATCGAAGACGGAGCCGTCCGTCATCGCCTTCAAGGGTGGAGCGGCACCGGATCCTTCTCATCTGGCACCGGAAACACGCTCGGCCCCGCGCAACTCCTCGCCGACAGCACCATCACTTGGCGGTGGACTGACGAGTTCCGTCTCGACACCACCAAGCAACCCGGCGGCACCGTCAGCGGCGGCGGGTGGTACGACGATCAAGACACCGCGTCCGTCGTCGCCACCCCCGAACCCCACTGGCGCTTCGACCAATGGAGCGGCGATATCGTGGGGGACCCCGGCGCCAATCCACTGAGCCTCACCATGGATGCGCCACGACAAGTTGAAGCCCAGTTTGTGCGCACTACCTACGAGCTTACCGTGCAGTCCACGGTCGCAGGCACCCAGCCCCCGTCCGGCGTGCTGTCCGTTCCCTCCGAAAGCACCCAACGCTTTTCCGCTCCCGCCATCTCCGACTTCGGCCCCGACGATGGTGCCCGCTTCGAACGACTCGGCTGGACGGGTACTGGCAGCCTCGCAGGTTCCGGCACGGACGGCGAAGTCGAAGCCACGATACTTGAAGACTCCAGCCTCAGGTGGACCTGGGCCACCGCCTATGAACTCACCGCCTCGACCACCGCCGGCACCATCACCGGCAATGGCTGGTACCGCGATGGCGAGACCGCCATCCTCGAACTCTCCCTCCCCGCCGACCTCCGCGTGATAGGATGGGAAGGCGACACCAGCGGTGGCAACGCCCTCTCCAGCACCCGCTTTCAAGTGCCCATGGACCGCCCGCGCGACGTCCGCCCCGTGCTCGCGCCGGTGGACATTCAACTCGTCGAAGACGGCACCGCACGAAGCGTCCCCTACAACACCGAAGAGGTCCTCAGCACAACCGCCACCAGCACCGCCGATGATACGCGCACCACCGTCACTGGCTGGACCGGCACCGGCAACGTCCCCGCAAACGGCTCTGGCGAAGAGACGCCAAGCATCATCTTTACCGAAGATTCATCCATCGACTGGACCCGCCTCACCGAACACCGCGTGGAACTCTCCGGCACCCAACAATCGTCGGGCTGGGTCGAGGCCGGCCAGATCGTCAACGTCGACGCCGCGCCCCCCGAACACTACGCGTTTGTCCGATGGACCGGCTACGTGCCGGCGGGTTCGGTAACAAATCCAAATCTGACCCTATCCATCGACGCGCCCACCCGCCTTCAAGCCGAATACGCGGTCAAACGAACCGAGGCCGGCGTCCCGCATACCTGGTTTGATGACGAAGGCATCCTCCCGCCCGTCGACGATACGGACCACGATGGCGACGGCATGACCGCCGCCGAAGAATGGATCACCGGCACCACGCCCACCGATGCGGAAAGCGTTTTCCACGTCACAAAGATCGAGATCGATCCGGGCACGCAGACCCTCGCGTGGCCTTCGGTCGCCGGCAGGGTATACACGATACAGGCCGCCGCTCACCCCGGCGGTCCCTACAAAACGTTCGAAGAAAATATTGCAGCCACCGAACCATCCAACACGTGGACCGCTCCCAAGTCGGGTGAAACCCAACGGCACTTCTTCCGAATTCTCGTGGAACGTTCTTCGGCGGAGTAGACTCGGCGCGTTGATGCCCGCCTCAGCCAATTACCTGGAATTCCATTTCCTAAAAATCCGGATAAACGGGCAACGATTTCCACGCGTTCGACGTTGACCTCGAACCCGTTCCAGCCTTGCTTCCCGGCCATGATCCATTTCGGACAAATCGCCTGCGCGGCATGCGCGGCAGCAGCAGAAGCTACAGCACAAGCACCCCAGCTCGTGGAGACTGACAGCTAGGCGTTGTCCATTTTGCAGACCCCGAACAGCCCTGTCCGCCCGAGCGTGACGGGGCTTTTTCGTTTTCCAGATTTTCCAACCACTCGCGTTCCGGCTTTCGGGGTCGGGACATTTCAAAACAACAGAATAAACAAACTCATCGGAGAAATCCCATGAACAAACAAACCCTGCGGAACAAACCGCACCTCAACATCGGTACCATCGGCCACGTCGATCACGGCAAGACCACTTTGACCACGAACCATCACCCACACCCTGGCCACGAAAGGCCTCGCCCGCCCGCGCGGCTACGCCGAGATCGACGCCACGCCGGAGGAGCGCACGCGCGGTCCCGCGGCTGAAGTCCGCCTTCGGTCACGCCGCCTACTTCAGTATGGCAGCCGGTCGGTCGGTCCACATCCATTAATCCCGCATTCAACATCACCAACGCCATGCCGGTCTTTGGCAGGCATGCGAGCGCCCCACAGGTCTTCTCGGGGGCGTTTTTTTTCGCAGCATATGATTCGAAACCGGAGGAAATAACCGGCGGGATCTTCAGACGGGAAAAGTTTCTGGCATCACTCCGGCCGCCTGCTTAAGTTGGCCGGACATGGCTTCCGAGCGCAAATTGACCATCGCGATCTTCACCGACAGCTACCTTCCGTACTGTTGCGGGGTAACGTTCGCGGTGCAGAACCAGGCGGCGGAGTTGGCCGCGCGCGGGCACGAGGTATGGATTTTTCGACCGCGGCCGCGTAGAGCCCAGCGCGTTCCGCTCGACTTGCCGGATGGTGTTCATGTCGAGGATGTCCGCTTATCCTTTCCCGCCCTTGGGCATTTGAACCTGCAACTGTGCCTGCCCACCTTGCTTGGTACGCTGCGCAAGTTCCGACGCATCAGCCCGGATGTGCTGCATGTGAACACCGAGTTCGGCGTCGGCTGGGAAGGCCTGATCATCGCCAAAAGCATGGGCATTCCAGTCATTGGCACCTTCCACACCTTCTTCGCCGACCCCGGCTACCTAAAAGCCATCGGCCTACCGACCTGGACCTGGTTGCAAAAACTCGCCTGGAGTTACTCGGTGTTTTATTTCAACCGCTGCAACCGTCGGACCAGCCCATCGAAAGCGGTCCGCGACGCCTTGGTCGAACGCGGTTCGCTGTCGCCGCCGCTGATCGTGTCCAACGGCATCCAGACGCCGCCGATTCCGCCGGGCGAGGTAGTGGAGGCGACCATGCGTGAACTCGGCGCCGGTAAAAACAGCTTTGTCTACGTCGGCCGGATCTCCGGTGAGAAATCGCTCGAAGTGCTGCTCGACGCGATCGCGTTGGTGGATGATGCGCAGCTCCTTTTGGTCGGCGACGGACCCGCGCGGAAAGAGCTCGAAGCCAAAGTGGCGGCGGATGGCATCGGCGACCGGGTGATTTTCGCCGGCATGGTCGCCCACGACGAACTCATGGCCAAAGGCTATCCCGCCTGCGGACTCGCGTTCGTGACCGCGAGCAAAACCGAGAACCAGCCGATGAGCATTCTCGAAGCCATGGCCCAAGGCAATCCAGTGATCGGCGTTCGCGCCCTCGGCATCCCCGGACTGGTCGAAGACGGCGTGTCCGGCTTGCTGGTCGAGCCGGACAATGTCGAACAAATGGCCGCCGCGATGCGACGCATGATTGAGGAAAAGGGATTGCAAACCAGGCTTGCGGCGGGGGCACGCGAGGTGGCCGAGTCGAATGATTTATCGCGCACCGTGGATCGGTTCGAGGACGTGTTCGGCGAAGCGCAGGCGCATGCGAAGAGACGTAGCGTGATGTGGTTCAGAGCGCGGAAACGCCGGGCGTTTCAGTAGGTCGAAGCGGAGAGGGAATTTCAAATCCACACTTCAAATTTCATAGGCCGCGCTACGTTGCGCACGCCAGGGTGAAAATCCAGCCGACACACGCAGACGGTTTTGCCGATTGGATCACTTCAACTCTGCGGCGGCTGCGAGATAATTGGCGTACAAGGTTTCGGCCCGATACGACGAACGCACCATGGGCCCGGACGCGACGGCAATGAAGCCGATCTCTTTCGCGCGTTCGCCGAGTTGGTCGAACATTTCCGGCGGCACGTAGCGTTCGACAGCGGCGTGTTCCTTCGACGGACGCAGATACTGGCCGAGCGTGAGCAGGCGGACGCCGTTGTCGTACAGATCTTGCATCGCCTCTTCGACTTCCACGTCGGTTTCGCCGAGGCCGAGCATGATGCCGGACTTGACCGCGATGTCCTCGTGGAATTCGGACGCAGCGCGTAGCGTGTTCAACGAACGCCCGTAACTCGCCTGCGGCCGGATAATGGCCTGGAAGCGTTTCACGGTCTCGAGGTTGTGGTTGAACACGTCCGGACGCGCCTCGAGTACGGTTTGCAAGGAGCTGTCCACCGCCTCAAAATCGGGCACGAGGACCTCGACGGTGCAGTTCGGCAACTGAGCGCGAACGTGGCGGATGCTCTCGGCGAAAATCCCCGAACCACCGTCCTGCAAGTCGTCGCGTGCGACGCTGGTGATGACGATGTGTTCGAGTTTCATCTGTTCGGCGGCGACGCCGACCCGGCGGGGTTCGTCGGTGTCGAGTTCGCCGTCGGGACGACCGGCTTTGATCGCGCAGAAGCCGCAGTTGCGGGTGCAGGTGTCGCCGAGGATCATCACCGTGGCGGTACCGCGATTCCAGCATTCGTGCCGGTTCGGGCAACGCGCCTCTTCGCACACCGTGTTCAGCCGCATGAGATCGACCAAACTGTGAACGGATGAAAAGCCCTTGTCGGTCTTCAGCGAGGAACGAATCCAAGGCGGCAGGCGCTTCGGGCGTTCGTCGGTCGAACCTTTGAGGGGAGGCAGGGGCAGGTCGAGGGGCTGGATCGGTTGGTCGCTCATTTACTGGTCTATCAATCTTTGTGCTCTTTGTAATAGAGCATCATGTCGGTGCTCATGCGACCTTCTTCTTTGGTCGAGGCGCTGAGGGCGCTGCCGAACAAGTCGCTGAGTTTGTTGAAGTCGGGCATTTGATCGGCCGGCACATCGGCCGGCAGGTTGTCAGTCAAACTTTTCATCTGCTGGAACATCGAGTCGACTTGCACGTAGCTGAGCGAAACCGCGTCGGCCGGCAACTTGTCCTGCATGTCGGTGAAGCGGGGCGTGTTCCAGATGCTGGTTTCGGGTTTCTTCTGGGTCGCGAGCACCTTGTCGAACGAGGCATCACCGACACAGAACACGAGGTAGCCGCCGACCATGCTGAAACTGGCGGAGATGCCTTCCATCTTGAGCGGCACAATATCGTAGACCGTGTGGCCGTCGATTTTGCGTTCGGCGATCACCTCGTCGCCGAACTCGGCGCGAACTTTCGCCAGGCTCTCCAGCAGGCCGGCCTCGTCCTTGAGTTCCATGCCGACCAGATAGCCCGAACCCGCCATGGGATTGTCGCCGTCGACCTTGGTTGCGTCAAAGGACTCGGCGATAACCAACGAATCGCCGAGTTTGTCGAGAATGTGTTTGCGGTAGTCGACTCCAATCATGCCCTTGAGTTGCAAGGCCATCACCGGGACGACCGCGCCGAATTGCGGGTTGATGTTCGCGGCCAAATCGATGGCGGCGTCGTGCAAGCCGCGCGGCGACATGCGCAGGCTGCGCACCGAAATCATGTCGGCCGGGATGAAGTTCGGACGCTTGGCGACGGCGGCGCTGTGCGGCATCAACACT
>Ga0209828_1003452_pt1 | contig 12048 bp, 2 predicted proteins | sample MaitaG_FD_187429 | JGI IMG/M metagenome (GOLD analysis project Ga0209828, IMG submission 187429) | Marine algal microbial communities from Maine, USA - Maine_Asex2 metaG (SPAdes) (version 2) | ecosystem: Host-associated > Algae > Red algae > Unclassified | place: Maine, USA | collected 2015-01-05
ACTGTTCGAATGGTGTAGAAACATGGGACGGATGTGCTTGTGTAGACGGAACGGCTCCGGTTGATCCAGGAACATGCGACGATGGTGATTGTACCAACGGTCTGGAAACATGGGATGGCTGCGAATGTGTAGACGGAACGGCTCCAACACCATGTACAGATGATGGCATTTGCTCGAACGGTGATGAAGTATGGGACGACGTTACTTGTACGTGTTCTCAGGAGAACGTGCCAACACCTTGTACAGATGATGGCGTTTGTTCGAATGGTGATGAAGTATGGGACGATACCACTTGTACTTGTTCGCAAGAGAATGTACCAACTCCATGTACCGATGATGGTGATTGCACCAACGGTGATGAAGTATGGGATGATACCACTTGTACCTGTTCTCAGGAGAACGTACCAACTCCATGTACAGATGATGGTGATTGTACCAACGGTTTCGAAAACTGGAACACAACTACATGCTCGTGTGATGTAACTGCGGCAGTATTTGGCTGTACTAATATGACAGCAACCAACTTCGACATGGATGCTACTTGCGACGACAACTCATGTACGTTCGATTGTCCAGATCCAGGAACTTGTGACGATAATGACTGTACCAACGGTGTAGAAACTTGGGATGGTGACGCTTGCGAATGTGTAGCAGGAACAGCACCAGTTGATCCAGGTTGCGACGATGGCAATTGCCTCAATGGAGTAGAAGCTTGGGATGGTTGCGGATGTGTAGCTGGAACAGCTCCGGTTGATCCAGGTTGCGACGACGGCGATTGTTCGAACGGTGTAGAAACTTGGGATGGCTGCGAATGTGTAGCAGGGACGGCTCCAACTCCTTGTACGGATGACGGCGATTGCACCAATGGATTCGAAGCTTGGAACATGATGACTTGCGATTGTGAGATAACAGCAGCAGTATTTGGTTGTACTGATATGGCTGCTACGAACTTCGACATGAATGCTACTTGCGACGACAACTCTTGTACATTCACTTGTCCAGATCCTGGTACTTGTGACGATGGAGATTGTACCAACGGTTCAGAAACATGGGATGGCAATGCATGCGAATGTGTGGCAGGAACAGCTCCAACACCTTGTACGGATGATGGCGATTGTACCAACGGATTTGAGGCTTGGAACATGATGACTTGCGACTGTGATGTAACAGCAGCAGTATTAGGTTGTACTGATATGACCGCTACCAACTTCGACATGAACGCTACTTGCGACGACAACTCTTGTACGTTTACTTGTCCAGATCCTGGAACTTGCGACGACGGAGATTGTACGAACGGCGCTGAATCTTGGGATGGCACAACATGTGAGTGTGTTTCTGGAACGGCTCCAACACCTTGTACTGATGACGGCGATTGTACCAACGGATTCGAAAGCTGGAACACATCAACTTGTTCTTGCGACGTAACTGCAGCAGTATTCGGTTGTACGAATGCTACAGCAACGAACTTCGACATGAACGCCACTTGTGACGACAACTCTTGTACGTTTACTTGTCCAGATCCAGGAACTTGTGATGATGGTGATTGCACCAACGGAACAGAAACTTGGGATGGTGATGCTTGCGCTTGTGTAGACGGAACAGCTCCTGTAGATCCAGGTTGCGATGACGGAGATTGTTCGAATGGTGTAGAAACTTGGGACGGTTGCGATTGTGTAGCTGGAACGGCTCCAACACCTTGTACGGATGATGGTGATTGTACCAACGGAATTGAGTCTTGGAACATGATGACTTGCGACTGTGAAGTAACAGCAGCAGTATTTGGTTGTACCGATGCAACAGCAACGAACTTCGACATGAATGCTACTTGTGACGACAATTCTTGTACGTTTGCTTGTCCAGATCCGGGTTGTGACGATGGTGATTGCACCAACGGAGTTGAGACTTGGGATGATGTTGCTTGCGCTTGTGTAGCAGGAACAGCACCAGTTGATCCGGGTTGCGACGATGGCAACTGTGCGAACGGAGTTGAAACCTGGGATGGTTGCGACTGTGTAGCAGGAACAGCACCAGTTGATCCAGGTTGTGATGACGGCGAATGCTTGAACGGAACAGAAACTTGGGATGGTTGCGAATGTCAGCCAGGTCTTCCAGTTGACGAATGCGATCCAGCTTGTGAATCATTTGTAACAGAAGGGTTTGCCATCTGTGGAGCCGATAAGAATTCATACAACGTATTGATCGTGTTTGAAGGCGGTGATCCAGGTAGCGGTGGTTACACAGTGGTTGACAACAACACTGGCGTGCCACAGGTGAACTTTGGTACTAACGTTTCTTACGGACCTTTCCCTGATGGAAGCGGATTCTCGTTCACGATTTACCCGACCTTGCATCCAGAATGTTCTACTTTGATTGTATTGGGCGTTGTAGATTGCTTCACTACTGCAGTAGAGCTTCTCAGCTTCGACGGTACAGTAGAAGATCGTGGAAACAACTTGAAGTGGGCAACTGCTTCTGAAAGCGATAACGACTTCTTCAGTTTGCAACGAGCATCTGATGGACAGAATTTCGAAACCATAGCCAAAATCAATGGTGCTGGAAACTCTAACCAGTCAAATGCTTATGCATTCTTGGATGAAGAGGCTCCTGTAGGAATTGCCTACTACCGATTGATTCAAACTGATTTCGACGGCGTAGAAGAGCAAACTTCTCAAGTAGTTGCTTTGGAGCGTGCTCCTAAAGGAATTGAAAACATTGAGGTTTCTCCAATCCCAGCCTTTGACCACATCAACTTGAGCTTCTACGCTCAAGTCGAAGACCAAGTTACTTTGTCAGTATTTGACATAACAGGTAAGTTAATGGGGCAAATCACTGATTTGTCAGTCAACGGTGCAGAGAGCCTTTCAGTAGACGTAAGTGCATACCCAATCGGGGTATACTTCATTCGTTTACAAGCAGACACTACTAGTGAAACCATCCGATTCGTGAAAGAATAGAACGGTTTTCTTTAGAAATAAAGCCCCACTTCGTAAGTACGAAGTGGGGCTTTTTACATACATTAGAGAAGAAACTACTCCAAGTGTCTCTTGAAGCGGCCTCCTTTATGAGAAAATATTCGACAAATTGATTTTTTATCAATAAGGAAACAGAAGGATTCAGAGTCAATAACTAGCTTACAGATGATTTGAGCTAGCAATCCACGCAAAAACATTAATATATTACCATACAATTATATTCATTCACTTAACTAATCACAAAAAAGAGTTTATGAGAAGATTTTATGCTTTGAAGGCTGTCATTCTATTGACGGCGGCCTTATGGCTGGGGACTGTCCCAATCTATTCACAATGCGGAGCCGGTGAAACGGAAGTCCAAGTCACTATTACGGGTGACGATTTTTTTGCAGCAGAGCAATCCTGGGCAATAACGCCAGATCCTGCTGGAACCCCAGATGCAAGTACACTTCCAACCGCAGCCACCGAAGGTGAAACCACTGGAGAAGCTTGCGGATTTCTGGCAAACAATGCGGTCGTAGTGTACAATATGTGTTTAACAAACACGGTCACTTACACTTTCAACTTTTACGATGACTACGGCGATAGTTGGAATGTGGACGGTACTTTCAATTTTGAAGTGATCGACTACGTAGACGATCCTACTTCGACATTGATAGGTTTTGTAGAAAGCTTTTCTCCTGACAACGGAGTGAGTGGAGATTTCTCGGACGATTGTATTGGAAATGATCTAGAAGCTAGCTTTGAGTTTCTTGCAGGAACAGGAGCGGTAGCTACAGGCTGTACAGATCCTTGTTTTGCAGAGTACGATCCTGCTGCTTTGATAGATGACGGCTCTTGCCTGACGTCACTCATTCCGGACGACTGTACGGGTGCGGAAGCTATTGTTGCTGGTTATAATGGACCATTCAACACAGATTGCGCAACTGGCACCGGAGATGATATTGCAGGTGCTTCTGCTTGTTTTGTTGGAGCAATTGACAATGGACTTTGGTTTACCTGGGTAGGTACCGGAGATTCGGTAACTGTTTGGCCTACGGGTATGATTCCCGGGGTTGATACACTTGATGCTGGTACTTACGAAGACGATATGCAAATGTCGGTATTTATAGGAGCAGATTGTAGCAGTTTAACGGAAATCGATTGTAGTCAGGATGACGTAGCGGGTCCTCCCTCATCATTGAATTTTCAGCCGCAGTACGGCTTTACTTCAACACTTGGAACTACGTACTATTTCTTGATCGATGGATACTCTACCAATTCAGGAGAGTTTTACCTTTTGGTGGATGTAGCACTTTGCGACATCGGCAACTTTGCAGTTAGCGCAAGTTGTGCCAGTGTAACGGATTTCTCGGTTAATGTAACATGGTCTGGAACGGCAGGAGACTACACGGTTAGTGATGGAGTTAACAGTGCGAACGTAACGTCTGCAGGTTTCTACAACACAGTGACAGACTTTGCTTGGCCAGTTTATACGGCAGCCACAACAGTAACTGTCACGGATAATTTGCAGGCTGCAGGTACGCCAGGATGCTCGCTGATAGGTTCTGCATCGTTACCAACCAATTGTGCGACCTGTTTCGGTAATGAACCAGCCGGTGATTTCTGTTCTACAGCTGAGGTTATCGCAGTAGATGGCTCAATCAATGTAGGCGACAACACTTGTGCTGGCGACTCGGGAGCTCCAGTTGATACCGATTGTCCTAGCTCAGGATTTTACGAAGGAGGAGACCTTTGGTATCAGTTTACTACTACCGCCAGTTGTCAAGGATCTGTAGAACTGCGTATCACAGCTAGTGCATTTAGTACAAACATCTGGAGTTTACACAGCGGATGTGGAGCAACAAGCACTTCTGTTGATTGCAACTCAGCTGGGGGAGCAAACACCTGGGAAATTTCAGGTTTGGATTGCAATACCACTTATTACCTGCGTTTGTACGATTTTGGCAACGATGATCTGGGTGAAGTTACTTTTGAAGTGCAAGAACTTGCATGTGATCAAGTGGTTTCCTTGGGAGCTACATGTAATTCAACGACTGATTCAGATGTCGTAATAGATCTTGGAGGATCTTCTGTATACACCATTTCAGATGGTACGAACACTGCAACCGGTATCTCAGCTGGTATTTATTCAACAGTTAATGACTTCAGTTGGCCCGCATACACTACAGATCCTACCATTACAGTTTTCGATGAAACCCAACCAGTAGGAGCTTTGGGTTGCGACTTTTCAGGAACGGCAACCCTTTCTACTACATGTGAAAGCTGTTTCGGCAATGCTCCAGCTGAAGACAATTGTTCTTCCGCTGCCGTTGTGCAAGTTGACGGTACAATCAATGTGGGCGACAATTCATGTGCAAGTGATTCAGGAGCACCAGTTGATTCAGATTGCAATAGCTCAGGATTTTACGAAGGAGGAGATCTCTGGTATCAGTTTACTACTTCAGCGAACTGTCCGGGTACGGTTGAATTCGATATCTTATCAAGCGCTTTCAGTGCAAACATCTGGAGTTTGCACACAGGATGTGGAGCAACAAGCACTTCAGTAGACTGTAACTCGACTTTTGGGCTAGGCACTTGGGAAATTTCAGGCTTGGATTGCAATACCACCTATTACCTCCGTTTGTTCGATTTTAGTAACGATGATTTGGGTGAAATTTCATTTACTATAGCCGAAATTTTCTGCGATCTCGATGGTTTAACGGTAGCAAGCAATTGCGCTAGTTCTACCACATTTGATACTGATATCACATTTACCGGAACCTCAGCAGTAGGTTACACCATTACCGATGGAACGAATACTGCTACAGTTGCGAGCGCTGGAACTTACAACACCGTTACAGATTTGGGATGGCCAGTAACAGGAGCGATAACGTTGGTGATAACCGACGATGCTGTTCCAGTAGGAACCTCTGGGTGTACTTTGACTGCAGATGCATCAATTCCTGCGGTTTGCGAATGTTTTGATGGTCCTCTGGCCAACGACGCATGTGCTGGCTCAGAAGTGCTCAATTTAGGATTCAACGGACCTTACAGCATACTGTGTAATTCAGGGGCAGCCGATGAGGCTTTGCCAGCTGGCGTACCAGCTTGTTTCAATGGTGGAAGCTTACACGGTTCTTGGTTTGTATGGACTGGCACAGGTGATTCTATCTCAGCATGGCCAACAGGTCAGTGGGACGGAGTAGACACCCTTTTGTTGGCAGAATACGAAAATGATTTGGAGTGGGCAGTTTTCTCTGGAGATTGTGGAGCTTTGACCGAATTATACTGTGGACAAGATGATGTAGCAGGTCCACCAAGTGGATCAGCATTTCAACCTCAATACAACTTCCAATCTGAAGTGGGAGTAGATTACTATTTCTACGCTGATGTTTGGGGCACTGCAGCTCCTAATGGACCATTCTACATCCGTTTGGATGCAATCCTTTGCGACTTGAGTGCCATTACATTGAATACAGACTGTATTTCTAATACAGAATACTCAACAAATATTTCTTTCAGTGGAATCACAACAGATGGTTTTGTTATCAGTGATGGTACAAATTCGGAAACGGTAATGACTTCAGGAAGCTATAATACAGTGACAGATTTTGGATGGCCGGCATCAACAGGTCCTCTGACAATCACAGTAGTCGACAGTACTACACCTGCAGGATCTGTTGGTTGTGCATCTACGGCTTCAACGGATTTGCCAGCTTTCTGTGCAGAATGTTTCGGAAACATTCCGGATTATGACATTTGTGCTTCAGCGGCATCTTTGAGTGAGGGTTACAACGGTCCATTTGACAGCCGTTGTGCGACAAACGACGACGATCTTGCATCAGTAAATCAGCCAAGCTGTTTCAACGGCGGTATCCTAAACGGTGTTTGGTTTACTTGGATGGGAACAGGCGACTCTGTTGCAGTTTATCCAACTTCATTTGATGCTGACGGAAATGAATTATTAGCATACGAGAATGACTTAGAAGGAGCTTTGTTCACCGGTACAGATTGTACAGATTTGGTAGAGGTAGAATGTTCTCAGGACGAATATGGAGATCCAGGAGACTCGAGTTTCCAGCCTGAATTCAACTTCTCTTCAGTGGAGGGGCAAATGTATTATTTCTTGCTAGACCACTTCGGAACAGCGGTTCCAGGAGGAGAATTCAACATAAGAGTTGAAGTATTCTGTCAAGTACCTTTCGTTACCGTTGTTGGAGATCCTGTGATCAATTGCAACAATCCGAATCCAACATTTACCGGATCAACAGAATTGGCTGGTGCAACATTTGGATGGACATTGCCTGACGGCTCGACTGTTGAAGGTGGAGTTTTGGAAAATGTAGCAGACTTCGGAGCTGGAACTTATACTTTCTCTGCAGCTGATGAAACAGGTGTTTGTACTGATTCAGAAACATTGGTAGTAACGGAAGATTTCGCAGCACCAACAGAAGTGACTGTTGCAGGAGATGTGTTTATCTCTTGTACGGAACCTACTGGCACGGTAAGCGGTACGGTGAGCGATGATGCTACCTCTTTCGAATGGACTGATTTCAACGGAAATGTAGTTTCGACGGAATTGAGTTTTGATGTTGATGTAACGGGTATCAATACTTATACGCTTACGGCATATCTCGATAACGGATGTTCTACATCTGCAAGCGTTCAAGTGATTCCTAACTTAAATCCACCAACTGCTGTTGCAACTGGAGGCGGGGAAATTACTTGCTCGAACTTGGAAGTAAGCTTGGATGGAAGTGGATCTTCATCTGTTTCTTCATACGAATGGTTAACAGCGTCAGGTACGTTGGTTGGTGAAGAGGCAATGATTACAGTAAGTGCACCTGGTACTTACACTTTGATGGTAACAGCTAATAATGGATGTACAGCTTCAACAGAAATCGAAGTAGCTCAGTCTACAGATCTTCCGGTTGCTGATGCGGGTGAAGGTGGAACCATTACTTGTGACGTATCTTCTGTAACCTTAGATGCGAGTGGATCTGCAGATAACGTAAGTTATTCATGGACTGATTCAGATGGCAATGAGCTAACTACAGATGTGAGTTTCGAAACATCAACTGCAGGTACTTACACATTGACGGTAACTGATTCGACAACTGGATGTTCGAATTCGAATATTGTTGGTGTCACTGCTAGCCTTGATCTTCCTGTGGTAGCCGCTGGAAACGATGTGGCTTTGGATTGCAACAATTCAAGCGCGACGCTCTTTGGATCAAGTACGGCATTTGTACCTGAGTACAACTGGACAGATGGATCAGGTGCCACTGTTGGTGATGCTCAATTCATTATCGTTACAACAGCTGGGTCTTACACCTTGACAGTTACCGATGCAACCAGTGGTTGTGTGGCTTCTGATGAAGTAGAAGTGACGATTGATACGGAACTTCAAATTACCATTTTAGATTCTGGACTTAATATTACTTGTGATTCACCAAGCTCAACATTAAGTGTTGATGGCGCTGGTGTTGAATCTGTAGAATGGACCGATGGTTCAGGAGCTGTTGTAGGATCAGAAATTACTTTGATCGTTGATGTAGCAGGAACATACACGGCTTCTGCCAGTGGAACAAACGGATGTTCTGACAGTGCTTCGGCAACGGTATCAGGAGAATGTGTGGTTGTCCCTACTTGTGAAGTAGTAGCTGCGACAATCAGTACCAATAGCCCAACCACAATTTGTGCAGGCGATGGAATTGCAGATCCAATTGTTGTTGATGTAACGGGCGGATCAGGAATGAATTCTGCTTGGGTTATCACTGATGCTGACCTGAATATTTTGGCTTTGCCAGAAGGGTCTACCATTGATTTGGAAGGGGCAGGAGAAGGTGTTTGCTTGATCTGGTATGTTGTTTTTGATGACATCGTGGGTGCTGAAGTAGGAATGAATGCTTCTAATTTGACAGGCTGTTTTGAGTTGTCAAACTCAATTGAGGTTACTCGTTTGAGTGGTGCTGATTGTCCTGGATTCTGTTCAGCAGCAGCAGCAACAATTGCAACAACTGACGCAACTACTTTCTGTACAGAAGACGGTGTTGATGACATCGTAAATGTGACGGTAACCGGTGGTGCTGGAGCCAACTCAACTTTCGTTGTAACAGACGGGGATTTGAACATCCTTGATATCACAGCTGAAGCGGCCTTTAATTTCGAAGGTGTTCCAGTAGGAACCTGCTTGATTTGGTACGTGACCTTTGATGACATCGAAGGTGCAACGATTGGTGCCAATGCAGGAGACCTTACTGGTTGTTACGAGTTGTCGAACAGCATTTCAGTAACGCGTGAGGGCGATTGTGCTCCACCAACTTGTGAGGTAATTGCTGCTACAATCAGTACAAATGATGAAACAACCATTTGTGCAGATGATGGAATTGGAAACCCTATAGATGTAGCTTCCTCTAATGGTGTAGGAGCACAATCTGCATGGGTAATTACCGATTCTGATTTGAATATCCTCGCATTGCCTGCTGGCCCTCCATTCGATTTGGAAGGAGCTGGAACTGGTGTGTGTATCATTTGGCAAGTAATCTACGACGACATCGCAGGTGTTGAAGTGGGCGCTAATGCAGCAGATATAACGGGTTGTTACGTGTTGAGTAATGGCATTGAAGTGACCCGTCTAACGGGTGCTGATTGTCCTTCTGATCCATGTGAAGGCTTTGCGGCGATTGCCAATGGAGTTTGTTCATCAGATCACAGCAGCTATTCAGTAGTCATTGCCTTTACGGGTGGTGATGCCCCGAATGGTTACGATGTTACCAACCTTGCAACTGGAGTAACCATCAGCAACATTACCGCTGGAAGTTACACGGAGGGTCCTTTCCCTGATGAGACTACTTACCAGTACCAAGTCTCCATCTCTGGTCAGCCAGGATGTTCGAGCGAGATACTGGGAGGAACGGTGAGTTGTTTGGCTACGGCTATCGAATTGATGAGCTTCTCGGGTGAAGCTGAAGAGCGAGGCAACTTGTTGAAGTGGATCACAGCTTCTGAATTTGAGAGCGAGTACTTCTTGTTGGAGCGTTCTACAGATGGCGACAACTTCGAAGAGATTGCACAAATTGACGCAGCTGGAAACAGCAACGGATTGTTGGTGTACGATTACATGGACGAAGGGGCACCAGAAGGAGTGAGCTACTACCGTTTGTTGGAGCGTGACAGCGATGGAAACATCGAGCAGGTTTCTTCAGTAATCAGCATCGAGCGTGAGCGCAAAGGATTGGTACTAATCAGTACTTCTCCGGTGCCAGCAATTGAATACATGAACGTTGAATTGAGCTCTGCCATCAACGAGTTGGTGGTGGTTGAAATCTACGATGCTTCGGGTCGTTTGGTTTCTACTTCAAGAGTAGATTTGACGGAAGGGGTGAATAACTTTACCTTAGACACCAGAGAGCTCAGCACAGGCGTTTATGTGATGAGTGTATTAAATGGCCAAAATGCAGTGAGCACGAGATTCGTGATCGACTAATTTTTGCTTCATAAATGATCTTGAGCCCTCTCCACATATGTGGAGAGGGCTTTTTTTGACCATTTTTTGGAAACAACTAAATCGAATACTGACCGATGAAAGTATTATTGGTAGAACCTTTTTTGACGGGCTCGCATGAGAGTTGGGCTCGTGGTTGGATAAAGAAAAGCCAACATGAAATCCACCTATTGTCATTGCCCGGCCGGCATTGGAAATGGCGCATGCACGGGGGAGCAATTTCGTTGGCGCAAGAAGTGCTTAAACTCGATTTTGATCCCGACTTGGTGCTGGTCTCTGATATGATTGATCTAGCAGCTTTTCTCGCCCATTCGAGAAAGAAACTCGCCGGTAAGCCGATCGTTACCTACTTCCACGAGAATCAATTGAGCTACCCTTGGTCCCCAACGGATCCAGATGTTGCATTGAAAAGAGACAACCACTATTCATTCATTAATTACTCAACAGCCCTAGTTTCAGATAAGTTGTTTTTCAATTCTGCTTATCACAAGAGCTCATTTTTGAAAGCATTGCCTTCGTTTTTGGAGCAATTTCCAGACAATAATTTGAGTGAAACGGTGGAGGAAATCGCCAATAAATCTGAGGTGCTCCATTTAGGTTGCGACTTAGATTACTTCCGCAAATTGCAACCAGCCGAAATGGTCGAGCACAATCGAGCCGTCATTTTATGGAATCATCGCTGGGAGTACGATAAAAATCCGGAGGAGTTTTTTCAAGCTTTGTTTACGCTAGCCGATCGCGGAATTGAATTTAAGTTGATCGTTTTGGGAGAGCGTTTTTCGAATTCGCCTCCGGTTTTTGAGGAAGCACGCGAACGCCTTGATTCTCAAATCATCCATTGGGGTTATTTAGATTCGAAGGAAGAGTACGCAAAATACCTTTGGGAGAGCGACATCATTCCCGTGACTTCGCGACAAGATTTTTTCGGAACCAGTTTGGTGGAAGCAATGGCATGTGATGTCGTTCCGCTCTTGCCCAATCGTTTGGCATTTCCGGAGCACATACCCCAGCAATTTCACAAAACGTATTTCTACGAAGACCAACGCGACTTCGTGAATCGTCTGCAGCGACTTATTTTCAATGTGAAGATCATTCGGAAGCAAAACATGCATCAGTACGTCATGCATTATGATTGGAACAACATTGTGGAGGAATACGATCGACGCCTCGAAGAAATGACGGTAGTCTAGTTAGCAAATTGTTGAATTGACTGAGTTGGTGAATTAGCGAATTAGCGAGTTCTTTTGAGAATTGTTGAGTGAAATGTTTGCAGCTGTACTTTGGACAACTGTTTGAATACTGCCTGCTATTTAATTGACAAATTTAATTAACAAAACAGTGAGTAATTATTGGGAAATAATTATGAATTTTCTCTGGAGGGAAGAAAGAAACTCAAAGATTATTGAAGATGAAAACGAGCAGTATAAAGATTGGATTGGCAGCTATCTTCTAGGGTTCAATTTTGTCTGCGCTCATGCAATCTTCTGACAAATTCTTTGTGCAGGCCATGGCAATGCATGATGGACATGGGTGCATTGCGATTTACCGAGTCGGACCAAAGGTCCTTGGGTATCGTACCGCCGGAGC
>Ga0209828_1003455_pt1 | contig 12040 bp, 8 predicted proteins | sample MaitaG_FD_187429 | JGI IMG/M metagenome (GOLD analysis project Ga0209828, IMG submission 187429) | Marine algal microbial communities from Maine, USA - Maine_Asex2 metaG (SPAdes) (version 2) | ecosystem: Host-associated > Algae > Red algae > Unclassified | place: Maine, USA | collected 2015-01-05
GAACGGCACGAACAACCCGGACTACACGGGCGCCTTCGCGTTCGACAACGACTTCCCTTCGCTCTCCTTCGAGGCGCCGTCACCCGCCAACACGGCAGCGGACGACACGCTGGCTCGCACGGCGCCCTCACACGGGCGCTGCCGGGTGCTGTGCTGGTCGGAACGCCACGATGCGACGCTGGCCGGTCTGAGCGATGACGCGCTGCGGGCGGTCGGGCAGCTGTGGCGCGACGAGTACCGCACGCTCGCCGCCGACGCGCGCATCCGGAACGTGCTGATCTTCGAGAACAAGGGCACCGAGATCGGCGTCTCCAACCTGCACCCGCACGGGCAGATCTACGCCACCGACTTCGTCACCGACACGGCCACCCGCATGCGCGCGGCGCAGGGCGCGTACGCCCGCGAGCACGGCGGCGCCTCCCTGCTCCAGGATCTGCGGCAACGGGCGCACGGCGAGGGCGCGGACACCGCCCGCGTCGATGCGCCGGGGTCGCTGATCGTGGAACGCGGCGCGCACTTCTCCACCCTCGTGCCCTGGGCGGCGCGCTTCGCCTATGAGTGCTGGATCGTGCCGCACCGCCCGGTCGGCTCGGTCGGCGACATGAGCGACGACGAACTCGCCGACCTCGTCGCGCTCTACCAGCGCCAGGTTCGCCGCTACGACGTGTTGTTCCGCCGCTCCGCGCCGAACGTGACGCTGCTGCACAACGCTCCCTGCGACGACCATCCGGACAACGCCGACTGGTGTTTCCACCTCGCCTTCCATCCGCCGCTGCGCGATCCCGAAAAGATGAAGTTTCTCGCAGGCTTCGAATCCGGCTCGAACAACATCGTCAACCCGGTCCAGCCGGAACAGGCCGCGGCGCAGCTGCGCGACATCGACCTCGCCACCTGGCCGCCACAGCCGTCATCCGCGTGATGTCCGGACGCGCGAACGCTCCGCCGACCGGCGCGCGACGCGGACGCGCTCTCCGACACCGAGATCGCTCGACAGCCGCCTGACCGAAATACAATCGCGACCCCACTGGAACCAGCATGAAGACCGGCGTCTGCTACTACCCCGAGCACTGGCCCGAGTCGCGCTGGGCGGAGGACGCGGCGCACATGCGTCGCCTCGGCCTGAGCGTGGTCCGCATCGGGGAATTCGCGTGGAGCCGCCTCGAGAGCGCCGACGGCCGCCTCCACCTCGACTGGCTGGAACGGGCGATCGACACACTGCACGCCGCCGGTCTCGAGGTCGTGCTCGGCACGCCGACCGCGACGCCCCCTGCGTGGCTGGTGGCTCGCCACCCGGGCATGCTCGCCGTCGACGAGCACGGCCGCGAGCGCGGCTTCGGCTCGCGCCGACACTACTGCTTTTCCTCGCGGCCGTATCGGGAGGAGTGCGCGCGCATCGTCACCGTGCTGGCCGAGCGCTTCGGCACGCACCCCGGCGTCACGGCCTGGCAGACCGACAACGAGTTCGGCTGCCACGACACCGTGCTTTCCTATTCGGACGGCGCGCTCGCCGCGTTCCGCGACTGGTGCGCGGCGCGCTACGGGACCGTCGATGCCCTGAACGAGGCCTGGGGCAACGTCTTCTGGAGCATGGAGTACACGCGCTTCGCCGAGATCGGCGTGCCGGTCGGCGCCGTCACCGAGACGAACCCCGCGCACCGGCTCGCCTGGTGGCGCTTCGCCTCGGACGAGGTGCGCGCCTTCGATCGCGTACAGGTCGACATCATCCGGGCACACTCGCCGGGGCGCGACGTGACTCACAACTACATGGGCAACTTCGTCGAGTTCGATCATCACGACGTCGCCCGCGATCTCGATGTCGTGACCTGGGACAGCTACCCGCTCGGGTTTCTCGCCCGCGACGACGCCGACCCTGCCGACCGGGTGGACTACCTGCGCACCGGCACGCCGGACAACGCCGCCTTTCATCACGACCTCTACCGGGGCTGCTGCCCGGACCGCCGAGAGGGTGCCGGCGGCGAGGCTCATGCCGGTCGCTGGTGGGTCATGGAACAGCAACCCGGCCCGGTCAACTGGGCGCCCTACAATCCCTCCCCTCTCCCCGGCATGGTTCGCTACTGGGGCTGGGAAGCGTTCGCCCACGGCGCCGAGGTGATGAGCGTGTTCCGCTGGCGTCAGGCGCCCTTCGCCCAGGAGCAGATGCACACCGGGCTGCTGCTGCCGGACGGCAACGAGGACGTCGGGGCGGCGGAAGTCGCGCAAGTGGGCGAGGAGCTCGCCCAGCTCGACGCCATGCCCGGCCTCGACACGAGGACGCGTCGCGCACCGATCGCGCTGCTGTTCGACTACGTGGGCGACCGCGTCCAGCGCATCGTACAGCCCGGGGATCGGCATCATGACCCGCTGAGCTTCGTCCAGGACGTGCACGCCGCCTGCCGCCGGCTTGCGCTCGATGTCGACGTGCTGGCGCCCGACGCGCCGCTCGCCGGCTACCGCGTCGTGCTCGTGCCGAACGCCGCGATCGACGACGCGCCGCTGGTCGAGCGACTGGCCGCTGCACGGGAAGGCGGCGCGAGCATCGTCCTGTTCCCGCGCACGGGCTCCAAGAGCCGCGAGTTCCGGATCCCCGACACGCTCCCGCCCGGCGCCTTCCGGCACCTGATCGACATGCGCGTGACCCGCACCGAGTCCCTGCCCGACGCCGAGCGACCGATCGCGACGGCATGCGACGCGGCGACGTTCGTCACGCGCGCGTGGCGCGAGCACGTCGATTCCCCGCTCGAGCCTCTCGCCCGCTTCGCCGACGGCTGGGGCTTCCACTACCAGGACGGCGCGGTGCACTACCTCAATGCCGTGCCCGAACGCGACAGCCTGCGCGCGCTGCTCGCGGGCATTCTCGACGAGGCCGGGCTCGTCCCGCACGAGCTCGGCCGCGGCCTCCGTCTCCGCCGCCTCGGTGACCTGTGCTTCGCGTTCAACGTCGGCCCGGACGTCGCCGACCTCTCGACACGCTTGCCCGCTGCCGCCGGACTCGGCGCCGAAGCGCCGCTGCTGTTCGGCGAGCGAATGCTGGCGCCGGCGGGCGTCGCCGCGTGGGTGGTTCGCTGACGGCGCTCGGAGCGCTCGACCCCTTGCACCGAGTGTAACCGCGAGTTCCACGACGCGACTATCGAGAATCAACGCCACTGCCACAATTCGGCATGATGGAGATCGGACGGCACCCGGACCGGCGTCGTGACCACCCGCCCCGACATCCACTTTTCCCGACCTGCCCTCAGCCGCGCCTTCTTCGCGCTGACGCTCGTCGCGGCGCCGTTCGTTTCCGCGGGACGAAACGGTCCGTTCCACTGCCTTCGACGTCGCGCGACGGACTCGATCCGCCCCATCCAGAGGCGAGCCGAGTCGCTCCCTACAGTGCCTTCCTACAGTGCCTTCCTACAGTGCCTTCCTGAAAACGATCTTGTCATCGCCGGCATCATAGTAATCGCGGATGAGCGCCTCGCGTTCGTAGCCGATGTGAGCGTAGAAACTGCGCGTGCGCTCGAAGGCGGCAGTGCCGGAGGTTTCCACGAGCAGCACGCGCCCGCCCCGCGCGGCGAGCAGGGTTTCGATGTACGCCATCAACAATGCACCAATGCCCTGGCCCTGATGTTCAGGATGGACTGCAAGCAGCAGCGCGTTCCAGGTGCCTACCGTCATGCGCTCAGGCGCGCTGTACGCAACAGCCACAGCGCCGTCTCCGTCGTCGTAGACGAGCCAGAACTCGCGCGGTTCGTCGGTATGGTCCGACGAGATCTCGAACGAGATCATGTCGTCCAGCGTCTCGGAGGGAAAGAGCCCGGTGGCGTCGATCACCGCTCTCACCGCAGGCAGGTCGGACGTCACGCAGAGTCGAATCTTCGAATCGTTCATTGTCTTCGGTCTCCCGATTTTCTTCAGGCACCGGCATGGCGTGAGCCCGCATCAGGTGATGCGAGGACAGAAGCCGTACGGGTCGCTCCTCGTCAGAAGCGACGACGTTTCAGCAGTTGGCGCCAAGCCTGTGCATGAACATCTCGAGTGCCGGAAACGGAAGAGCCCGCTAACGTGAGTCAAGTGTAGCAGCGTCGCGTTGCGTGCAGTCTGCGTCGTCGGACGCCGAGGGTCGGGGCTCGCCGCCACATCCAGAGCCCAGACTATCGGCTCGGTACTCGCCGCTGTCGGTTGGCCGTTGGCCTTGACGGCAACCGCCCTCCTTGCAATCCGTGTCGCCGCCGCACGCGAAGGCGATCCGCTCGTGCTGCACGTGTCGAGCGTGGCGCCCGTGTCCGGCGGTCTCGTTTGCCAGGTTCGAGCCTTCGTTTCGCCAGTCGTCGTCGCCGAGGTCGAGCCTCAGTTGCGGGTCTTCGTACGGCCGCCGGGGCTTGTCCGCCGATCGGGCCGGCGAGGTCGAACGGCGAGCGCGTCGGCAGGCCTCGATCTCGGCCACGTACTCGCTCCCGATCGACCTGGCGAGGCCGTCGAGCAGGCGGATCAGCGCGAGCGCGCTTTCACCGCCGAGCGACGGCACGTCGCCGACGAACAGCCAGCGCGGCATCGTGTCGAAGCCCTGCCCGCGTGCTCGCCTCGTGCATCCGGTAGGAGTCGCCTGCGATCGGGACGATCTCCGAGTGATGCACCAGCCGATCCACGATCGACACCACGCACGGGGCGCACGACCAGTCCGCGCACCCGGGCGTTCGGCGGCAGCCGCACGGCGATCGGCGGGGAGAGCCCACGCGCCTCGCGACGACGCTCCAGCGCCTGGCGGACCGCGTTCGCGTGCGGCACCTCGCGCTCCAGCGCCTCCGCGCACCCCGTCTCCAGCTCCTTCGCCCCGTACTCCTCCAGCAGACGCTCGAGATCCCGCACCAGCCCCTTGATCGGCGTCCCGCGGGAGGCGGCCTGCTCGAGCAGCGCCACGCTCGAGGGCGCCGCGTGCGCCAGACGATCCTGCCCGCGGTGCTCGCGCGCCTCGCGCTTGGCCGCCACGAGCGCGGCCACGTGCGCCTCGCACTCGATCTGCTCCCCTCGTTCCCAGGAGCGTGCGACAAGGGCGCGGTCCCTGTTCATCGCCGGTGCGCCGCCACTGTCGGGCGAGACGGCATGGTGTTGATGGAGCTGTTACGCGAGATCGTGGACACGCTCCAGCGGGAAGTAGCGGCCGCGATCGAGGACCATCGGTTGCACGCGACGTGGCAAACGCGATGTCGACTGACCGATGAGCCGTAACGGTACGAGAACGTGGAGACGCACCTGACGCTCGACCTCGGCGACGACGACGACTTCTTATCGGTCTTCGAGGTCAGCCGGCCAGCGCTGTGGGCGACAGACCTGAAATAGCGTGATCTGAACGCCATCGACGAGCGAAATCAGACTCACGAGGCGAGCCGTGAAACCCCGACCGTCGATCGGATCTCGCTCGGAAGCGACCAGGCTTCCATCCGAGCCGCTCTGAAGACCATCGACTGGTGGACCTGCCGACGCGACAGGTCGCCACCGATGGTCTGGCAGGCGGCTCGCGGCGAGTACGCACTCGAGGACACCGCGATGCACGAGTGGGATCGCGCGCTCATGGAGCGCGATCAGACAGGCGTCACGGCTTCGGGTACATCTTCGCGCCGCTCCGCCGCTAGCCCGGAATCGATGGCCGTTTCAGGTGACCATGAACAAACGACGAGTGGGGAACGCCTCCGCATCGGTCGCACTGGAGCCGCCATGGCCGAACGGCGAGCCGGATGTGCCCGAGGCGGCGCTGCGTCCGGTCCTCGCGGAATCGGCCCCGGAATCGGCTCAGGAGACGGCCTCGAAGCCTTTGCCCCGTGTCGTCTTCCGACCGACGCTCTACACCGAGGCGCTGAAGCCGGCGATCGACCGTGTCATCGCGCTGGTGGCACTCTTCGCGCTGTTCCTGCCGATGCTCGCGATCGCCGCAGTGATCGTGCTGAGCATGGGACACCCCATCCTCTTCCGCCAACGACGGATCGGGCGGAGCGGCATTCCGTTCGAGATGCTGAAATTCCGGACGATGGGGCCGGACCGACGCGTCGGCATGCTCGCGGTGATTCGTGATCGTCGCCGGACGCACAAGTCGGACCGTGATCCGCGACACACGCGAATCGGTCGCTTCCTGCGCCGTTACAGTCTCGACGAGCTGCCGCAGCTGATCAACATCGTACGCGGCGACATGAGCGTCGTCGGGCCGCGCCCGGAGCTCGAGTCGGTCGTGGCCGATCACTACCCGCCCGGCCTCGAGCAGCGTCATCAGGTTCGTCCGGGACTCACCGGACCGTGGCAGATCTCTGCGCGTGGCGACGGCCCGATGCACCTGAACGGCGCGCGAGACCTGGAATATGTCGAACGGATCTCCTTCGGCACCGACCTGCTCATCCTGCTTCGTACCCCGATGGCGCTCTTCGGGATGAACGCGGGACGCTGAAGCAGTCGATCCGTTCGGCAGCGGCGTCCGTCAGAAGGCGACGAGCGCATCCAGCTCGACGGAAGGAAAGGTGAAACGGCGGGCGAGCACGGCACCGAGTCGCTCGCTCAGTTCTCGCCGAGTCGGCGCTGCAAGGCCTCGTACGCAGGCTTTGTCTGGTAGCTCGTGTCGAGCAGAAGCGGGTTCCACCGGGCACGCCAGGAGTGGCGGTCGGTGAATCCCCAGCTCTGCAGCGCGCGGCAACGCGGCTGCTCGAGGCAGATCGACAGCACGCGTTCGTAGATGGCCGCCTGCTCGGCCTCGGTTGCCCCCTCGTCCCGCAGCGAGACGTCGAGCTCGGTGATGTAGATGTCGAGATCGCGTGCGGCGACCTCGGCCATGTTCGCCGCGAGCGTGTCGTAGTCGTCGAAGTCCGAGAACAGGTGCATCTGGAAGCCGATGCCGTCGAGCGGCGTGCCGTTCGCCTGTAGCCGGTCGATCAACGCGAAGGTCGCATCGACCTTGGGGCTGCTCACCTCGGTGTCGTACTCGTTGTAGATCAGCGTCGCGTTCGGGGCGGAGGCGCGCGCCTGGCGGAAGGCGATGTCGACGTAGTTCTCTCCCATGGCCTCGAACCAGACAGAGCGTCGGTACGCGCCATCGTCGTCCAGCGCCTCGTTGACGACGTCCCAGAGCGTCACGTCGTCCGCGTAGCGGGTGAGCAGCCGGTCGATGTGCTCGCGCATGAGGCCTTCGCGATCGGCGACGTCGCTCTCGAGAATCCACGGCGGCAGCTGCGCATACCAGACCAGGGCATGGCCGTGCAGCGCGACGTCGTTCGCCTTGGCCCAGGCGACGAGGTTGTCCGGATCCGCCCAGCGGTAGTCGCCCGGGAAGGGGTTCACGTAGTCCCACTTCATGGCGTTCTCGGGGGTGACGAGGTTGAACTCGGCCGCCGCCGTGTCCTCGTAGAGCGCGCCGTCGGGGCGGGTGTAGTAGCGCGGCGACGAGGCGTGCCCGATCCGGAAGTCGCGGGCGGCGGCCAGCTCGCGAAGCCTCGCACCCTCGCGCTGAAACGCGGCGGCGGGTCGGGCGTCGATCGAGAGGGTGTCTGTGTAGGTCAGGCTCGGCTCGAGGGCGTCGCGCGCGATCAGCTCGAGCACGGTCGTGCCCGCGGCGTCGGGCACATACCGCAGCACGTGCACCTCGGGCCGATCTCGATCGGCGACGAGGGTCGCACCGGGCGGCAGGTTCGCGATCTCGAGCATCGGCAACGTGCCGTTGGCATCCGTCGCGGTGATCTCGGCCACGACCGGATCGCCGACCCGCACGGTGTAGGGCTGGTTGCCGTTGATGAAGGGCGGCACGTTCTCGATCGACGCGGGGTCGCTCGGCAGCTCGACCTTGATGCGGGTCGTGTACGCCACCCGCAGACCAGGCTGCTGCGCATCGGTGGCGAAGGCGACGAAATCGCGGATACCGACGTCCGCCTGATAGGGCCGCCACAGGAAGGACGTGGAGCCGTCGTCGTTGTCGACGTAGCGGGCGCCCCGGTAGAAGGTCGGGAAGAAGTCGTCGGCCACGCCGCCGTCCGGGTCGACGGGCTGGAATCGCAGTTCGAGCAGCTCGCCGGCGCGGAGCGCCACGCGGGGTTCCAGCCCCTCGAAGAAGGGCAGGCCGTTGCCGGTGGCGTCGACCCCCGGATCCGTCACGACGACGGGCTCGGGGGCACCGGCATCGAAGTCGGCCTCGGTCAGCGGCGTCGGCGGCGGCGGTCCCGGCGGGCCGAGGCGATCGACCAGCACGGGAATGTCGGTGCCGGTATGGAATCGACCGTCCTGGACGAGTGGCTCGTCGTCCGCCGACGGCGCTTCGGTGAGCGGTGGGGAGGGCAGCGGACCGAGTTCGGCGGGGACCCCGCCCGACGTGCCCGTGTCGCCGCCCGTGGTCGTCGGACCGCCGTCTGTCCCGTCGCCGCCGCCACTCGTCGCACTGCCGCCCGTCTGCCCGGCACCGGGCGGCAGGCCGTCGTCGGCCGAGTCGCTCCCGCAGGCCACGAGCAGCGGGAGGGCGAGGAGACCGGCCAGCAGGTTCGCTCGCGGCGTCGGCACTCTGTGAAGGGCGCGTCGGGAGGGAATCAGGAGCGTCATCGGCGATCGTCTGGATAGGGAGGCGGACGGGCGGTGATCGGTCGCAGGAAGTGCCGACCATGCACGCGGGGTCGAGTCGGGTCCGGAGCCGCGCCACGAAAACAGACCGTTCGGGAGCGGCGAAGTGCCGCGCGGGTGGTCTCTCACAATTTGGAATGGTATCGTTGGTGGAACTCTGTTCCAAAGTCCTGTGACGTCGAGCCAGCCGCTCGGCGCTCGCGCGATCGTGGCACGAGCAGGGCCCCGGACACACGGCACGAATCAGGCCGTCGTCGCGTCCGGTGCCGGATCCGACCGGCCTGCGCACACCCGAGCGCGGGCCTTCCGAACCACCCATGGAGAACCACGACATCATGTTCAGACCTCTCACGCGGATCGCGGCGGCACTCGTCGCCACCACCGCTCTCGCGGGGCCGGCGTTCGCGCAGGACCTCATCATCAACTTCGACGACCTGAACCCCGGGCCCAAGCAGGGCTTCGAGGACGCGGTCGCCAAGTTCAAGGAAGCCAACCCCGACATCGAGGTCGAGGTGAACATCACGGACCGCGAGGCTCACAAGACCGCCATCCGCAACTTCCTGACCGCCGACGCGCCGGACGTCACCGCCTGGTACCCGGGCAACCGCATGGGCCCCTTCGTCGACGCCGGCCTGTTCGAGGACATCTCGGACCTGTGGGAATCCGAAGGCCTCAACGAGAGCTTCGCCTCGATCCGCCCGACGATGACGCGTGACGGCAAGCAGTGGGGCGTGCCCTACACCTACTACCAGTGGGGCATCTACTACCGTGCCGACGTGCTCGAGGAGCAAGGCGTCGAGCCGCCCACCACCTGGGAAGAGCTGCTCGCGGGTTCCGCGAAGCTGAAGGAAGCCGGCATCACGCCGTTCACCATCGGGACCAAGAACTTCTGGACCACCGGCGGCGTGTTCGACTACCTGAACCTGCGCATCAACGGCTACGACTTCCACAACGCGCTCACCGCCGGTGAAGTGAAGTACTCCGACCCGAAGGTCATGGACGTCTTCGACCACTGGAAGGAACTGATCGAGCCGGGCTACTTCATCGAGAACCACGCGACGATGAGCTGGCAGGATGCGCTCGCACCGTTCGTGAAGGGCGAGGCGGCGATGTACGTCATGGGCAACTTCTCGGTCGACGCGATGAAGGAAGCCGGACTCACCGAAGACCAGATCGGCTACATCCCCTTCCCGACGATCAATCCCGACATCGAGCGCGCTGAGGATGCACCGGCGGATGCGCTGTTCATCCCGTCGGGTGCGAAGAACAAGGAGAACGCCCGGAAGTTCCTCGCGTTCATCGCTCAGCCGGAGATCCTGACCGAGTGGAACAAGACGATCGGACAGCTGCCGCCGAACGCCAATTCCGAAGTCGGCGACAGCAAGTTCCTGCAGATGGGCTTCGAGACACTGAGCACGGCCGCCGGCCTTGCCCAGTTCTACGATCGTGACGCGTCGGCCGAGATGGCCAAGGCGGGCATGGAAGGCTTCCAGGAGTTCATGGTGAAGCCCGATCGCATCGACGCGATCATCGAACGCCTCGACAAGGTCCAGGCGCGCTCGATGAAGTAAGGCGGGTCTCCCGTTCGGCGCGGTCCCTCAGGGGGCCGCGCCATCCACACCCCCATCCATCCCACCCGCCCCGCCACGGAGAGACGCGCATGAGCACGCCCATGACCACTACCGGTCCCGGGGACCTTCCCGAGCAGAGTTGGTGGCGCAAGAACCGCGTCGCGCTCGCGCCGTGGCTGTTCCTCATCCCCGGCATCGCGTTCTTCTCGCTGTACGTCATCATCCCGATCTTCCAGTCGATCTGGATCTCGTTCTTCGAGTGGGACGGACTCGGCGCGAAGACCTGGGTCGGCGCGGCGAACTACGTCGAGCTGATGGATGACGACCGCTTCTACACCTCGCTGTGGAACAACATTCTCTGGCTCGTGCTGTACATGGTGGCCGTGCCGCTCGGGCTCGGCATCGCGCTGTTCCTCAACCAGACGGCACCGGGCATCCGGCTCTACAAGAGCCTGTTCTTCTTTCCCTTCGTCATCAGCCAGGTGGTCGTCGGTCTGATCTTCGCCTGGTTCTACAACCCGAGCTTCGGCATCGTCGGCATCGTCTGGGAGTTCTTCGGTGCGACGCCACCCGCCATCCTCGCCGACGAGGATCTGGTCACCTACGGCATCATCGCCGCCGGGCTCTGGCCGCAGATCGCCTACTGCATGATCCTGTACCTCACGGGTCTCAACAATGTCTCCCCCGACCAGATCGAGGCGGCGCGGCTGGACAATGCACGCGGCTGGAAGATGCTCTGGTACGTGATCATCCCGCAGCTGAAGCCGGCGACCTTCATCGCGGTCGTGGTCACCGTCATCGGCGCGCTGCGGTCGTTCGACCTCGTGGCGATCATGACCGGCGGCGGACCGTACGGCTCCTCCAACGTGCTCGCCTACTTCATGTTCGAGACGGCACTGTCCGAGTACGGCTTCCGCATGGGCTACGGCTCCGCGATCGCCACGGTGCTGTTCGTGATCATGCTCGTCTACATCAGCTACTTCCTGTACCGCATGTACCAGGACGAGAAGCGCTGAGACCAACCAAGGAGACGACGACATGTTCCCGAAACCGATAGAGAAGTCCACGCCCGGCGTCCGCATCGCCTACAACGTGGTCCTGCCCGTGGCCCTGATCGTCTGGCTGCTGCCGTTGATCGCGATCTTCCTGACCTCCATCCGGCCAGGCGGCGACATCAACGCCGGCAACATGTTCGGCTGGCCGTCGAGCTTCCAGCTGATCGACAACTACTCCGCCGTCTTCACGCAGTCGAAGGCGCTGTCGTACCTGTGGAACTCGATGAAGATCACGTTGCCGGCGACGGCGCTTGCCGTGGCGCTGTCCTGCCTGACGGGCTATGCGCTGTCGGCGTATCGCTTCAAGTGGGCGGTGCCGCTGTTCTTCCTGTTCGTCGCCGGAAACTTCGTGCCGTTCCAGATCCTGATGGTGCCGGTACGCGACTTTTCGGTCAGCACCGGGCTGTACGACACCATCACCGGTCTCGTGCTGTTCCACGCCGCGTTCCAGACCGGCTTCTGCACACTCTTCATGAGGAACTTCATGAAGGCGCTGCCGTACGAGCTGATCGAGTCGGCTCGGATCGAGGGCGTGAACGAGTGGCAGATCTTCTGGCACATCGTGCTGCCGCTGGTGCGTCCGGCCGTCGCTGCGCTCTCGGTGCTGGTGTTCACCTTCCTCTGGAACGACTACTTCTGGGCCACGGTACTGATCAACGGTGACGATCTGCTGCCGATCACCGCCGGCGTCCGCTCGCTGAACGGCCAGTTCGTCAGCCAGTGGCACCTCGTGTCGGCCGCGTCGCTGCTGGCCGCCCTGCCCCCGGTCATCATGTTCTTCGCGATGCAGAAGCACTTCATCGCCGGACTGACGCTCGGCGCCACGAAGGGCTGATCGAGCGCCCGTTCGTC
>Ga0209828_1003456_pt1 | contig 12038 bp, 7 predicted proteins | sample MaitaG_FD_187429 | JGI IMG/M metagenome (GOLD analysis project Ga0209828, IMG submission 187429) | Marine algal microbial communities from Maine, USA - Maine_Asex2 metaG (SPAdes) (version 2) | ecosystem: Host-associated > Algae > Red algae > Unclassified | place: Maine, USA | collected 2015-01-05
AAGTTTTCTATGATACCTTGTCCAGATCGGTCTTCAATAGAGCCTGCTAAGATGAGGGTCATAGCTTGGTCAAGCTGACACTGGCCTAAGGCTGATAGAACTGGCTCATAGTCTCGTCTGCTGGATGACACACTTCCAGGTATCACTATAGTGATCTCATTTCTCTTAGCTAATGGCTTATTCCTACTTATCGATAGCCCGAGATTCAAGTGGTCTACAACAGATTCATATTGATTCTGGATGGCATAGCTTAGCACGGATGCAGAACATGCGAGGCATCGATATTCTTTAACTATCGAAATAGCCAAGCTTTGATATTGTTTAATTTTATATTTTAATAATCTTGCAATTTCTTTGATAGAGGATGGAGCTATCCGATAGATATCGCTTGCAAAATGAAAGTGCAAGTCATGTATCAGCAATAAACTTTTCTTTCTAAATCTCCAATCGATAAAATAGCTAAAATGACGAGGGAGTAAGGTGGTGATCAGTATATGATCGCAAGCTTCAAATACCTGCGCCAGAGATTTAAATAGCGAATCCAAAGATGTATTTGGCTTAGTAATATGCATCGAAGTAGAATCACCAGGCTTTAACTCCTGCTTAAGAAACATATGATTTTGATCAGTCGTTATGACATGTATATGTTCATATTCTGTTCTACACTGATGATACACCGACCATAAGACCTCATGATGAGTGCCTAATTCGATAATAGCTATGGTTAAAGCTTTACTTTGCATTGTATCTGAGCGAAACTAATGAAAAATAGACCTACAAATGAATCCAGTCTTCTTCTCGGTGATCTTGCCTACGCATAATAGGAGAGTATTACTACAGCGGGCTGTAGATAGTGTGCTTCAGCAGGTATATGACAAATGGGAGTTAATTGTGGTAGATGATGGTTCGACTGATGACACTGTCTCTTATCTGAGATCTGTGCAAGATGAACGGATCAAAGTCATCAGCATAGAGCATAATGAAAGAAGCATCGCCCGCAACGAAGGGATAGAGGCGAGTCGGGGTGACTACATCTGTTTTTTAGATGATGACGACTATTACTTACCAGACTACCTGTCACAATTTGCATCTTACTATACGAATAGTGAGAATAAAGACAAGATCCTCCGCACAGGATTTTTGACCAAGAATAAAAACCAGCAGACGAAGTCCTCTCTCTACGATGTATCAAAAGGTATACATCCAGTGCTGTTCTTCAGTCATGAGATGTGCGGTATCTGGAGTCTATGCATACCCAGATCATATCTGAGTGAGAATAGATTCCCAGAGTCATACCCTCACTGGCAGGACAGCCATCTATTACTTCGCTTATTTTCGATGTACGATATGCACCAATTAAACGGATGGTCATATGTATATGTACAGCATGATCGGATGGGATCTAAAGAGCTATTTCGCAATAGAGAGATCGTAGAGCGGACTGACCTGCAAATAGAAGCCATCAATGATTTATTCCAGAATCATCAAGACACAGTCGGAAATTATCTCAAGCCTAAAGATCAAAAAAGATTGATTTCTGAGAAAAGGATCAGAGCCGCTGCACTGCTCAATGGAGAACGACAATTCAGATCTGCATGGCAAGAAATGATGAAGGCGGATGTCAGCTTAGACTTATGGCCGTCTTACGGCAGAATCTTTTTGACTTTGCTTATTTCTTCTGGATTAAGATTATTTGAAATCATTAAGTCTGCCATCGTATTTAGATATCATAGAGTCATGGCTAAAGGAGAGGGAGTCTGTTGTCCTTGTTGTGGACACTCATATAAATACTTCTCTTCTTATGGTATCGCATCCAGAGATAATGCGCGATGCTGGAATTGTAATTCTTTAGAAAGGCACAGACTTTTACATCTGTATATCGAAAATGAAACGGACTTATTTCAGCTAAAGTCAAAGAAAAGCTTACTTCACTTTGGTCCATCTGAAGTTATGTATGATCGATTTGCTCGATTGGAGTCTATCGACTATACAGCTGTAGATCTTAATCCAGATGATTATCCCATGAAGCTCGAGAAGATGGATATGACAAGCATAGACAGACCTGCTGAAAGTTTTGACTTTGTGATGGCGATACATATTATGGAGCACATTAAGGATGATGGTTCTGCCATAAAAGAGTTACATCGAGTGCTGAAGCCTGAAGGAATAGCCATATTGATGATTCCGATAGACATACATAAAGAGGATACTGTAGAAAGTGATATTTCTCTGAGTGGGGATGAGAATGAACTGCTATATGGTCAGACTGATCATGTGAGGCTTTACGGTAGGGATTTTTCAGACCGGTTGTCAGCTCATGGGTTTCATGTGGATACGATAAATTATGCTTGTGAGGTGACTGAAGAAGAAATCTTGCAGTTTGCCATATTTAGAGAAGAAATCATCTTTGTATGTCGTAAGATCTAACATGAGACGCTTTACTATATTTGACTTTATCTAGATATAATCATTACTTAAAGTTAATTATAACTGCTTTATATAGCTTTAAGTCTCTTACTATATAAGATAAAGTCAAATTTAATGATTTAATTTGACTTTATCTCAATATTTCAGTACTTTAAAGTCAAATAAAACTTATGGAAGATTTCATAGGGAGACGGAAGCAAATATCAATATTAGAAAAGTGTAAAGAGGATTCAAAATCACATTTTATTGCAGTATATGGTAGGCGTCGAGTAGGGAAGACCTATTTAATAAGACATTTTTTTGACAATCAATTTACATTTTATGCGACAGGACTCGCCAATGCTGATCTGAATACACACCTGATTACTATGCATGCTCAGCTATTGGAGTATGAAGGAACTGATAACAATTTACCAGTACCAAAAAGCTGGATGGCTGTATTCACCAGATTAATAAGACTGCTTGAGAGCTCTACGGATAGAAAGAAGATCATATTCTTAGATGAGTTGCCTTGGATGGATACAAAGAGATCCGGGTTTCTGACGGCATTAGAATACTTTTGGAATAGCTGGGCAAGTGCAAGAAATGACATATTACTTATCGTATGTGGTTCTGCAGCATCTTGGATGATTAATAAGCTACTGAATGCTAAAGGCGGGCTCCATAATAGACTAACAAGGTCAATTAGGCTAGAACCATTTAATCTATATGAAGTAGAATTATTTCTCAAAAATAGAAATTACCATATCGACCGATATCAAATCGTACAATTATACATGGTCTTCGGTGGTATACCTTACTATCTAGAGATGATAGATACACAGCTTAGCATAACTCAGAATATAGAAGCTCTATGTTTTGCCGATAAACGTGGCATGCATTCAGAATATGATATTTTATTCAGGTCATTATTTGATAACCCAGAGAGACATATGTCTATCGTGGAGGTACTCGCGAATAGTAAAGCAGGGCTGTCCAGAAATGATATCATTAAGAAGACAGGACTTCCTAAAGCTGGAAGCACCACTCAGTTGTTACAGGAGCTTGAGTTAAGTAATTTTATCAGGAGTTACAGGCAGTACGGGAAAAAAAGTAGGGAGACGACTTATCAATTAATCGATAATTATACATTATTCTATCATCGTTTTTTGAAGCTTAAGACCATCAGTTCTAATTATTGGATCACCACTATTAATACCCCCACATATTATAATTGGGCTGGTTATGCTTTTGAGATCGTCGCTCTACAGCATGTAGAACAACTCAAGAATAAACTGGGAATAACAGGTGTGCAAACTAGTATATCGTCATTCCAAAATCAACACACTCAAATAGACCTTATTATAGATCGTCAAGATCGAGTTATCAATCTTGTAGAAATAAAGTTTTCTATAGATGCCTTTGAAATAAATAAAACATATGATGAAATACTTAGAACAAAAATCTCAGAATTCATCGCACACACGAATACGAAAAAGGCAGTGTGGTTAACGCTGGTCAGTACTTATGGGCTTAAAAATAATAAGTATGCAGGTCAAGTGCAGAGTACTATCGAGTTAGATGATTTATTCGAGAAGACATAAGGTATCTATGACTCTATATGGCTTAAGATAAGTCTATCTGGTAAATGCTATTCATTGTAACTTTTCTATGTATGCTACGTTCTATTTTAAAAGCAGGATATGATAAGAATATGCTTCCTTTCTATCATCCTTCTCCTTAGTGCGTGTGGTGAGTCAGAGGTGGATTCTGATATGACAGACGACTGTCAGGACGAATCATTTTCTAGTGCTGAGGAGAATCGAAGATTTATGATGGGTTTTACTACCTGGCCATTCGGACCGGATATAGAAGATCTATCAGAGACCTATGACTTCATCATGCCTTATGCTGATATATATGGAGAGCAGATAGATCAATATATACCATGGAAGGCAATGATGAGTGGAGATAATATACCTAAAGCACTGCTGGATAATTTAAAATATCGTTATGGTCAGGCTCGGATCAATATGGATCTTTCTCTCTCCGTCAGCTTATTAAATCTGGACCGCTCTGATCTTCTCGCGGATATTGATGGTAGCGTTCCATTCTATCGTTCTTTAGCAGATGACCATATCGTAGATGCTTATGAGAGATACTTGAGTATTGTGATCGAGGCTTTTAAGCCAAAGTATGTCGTGACAGCTATGGAGGTAAATGAATTATATATGCACGATCAAGAAAAATGGGGTGAGTACAAGATTATGGCTTCAGCATTAAGGAAGCGGTTGAAAGTAAATATCCCAGCACACTTTTCTCTGAGTCCATTACACTTCAAAATTTATATAATAGTACTGAATCAGAAGCTGAGTCTTACGTAGAAGATATATTTGATTATGTCAATGATTTAGATTTTATTTCTGTGAGTTATTATCCTTTTTTACAAGGGTTGAAAAATTCGTCTGACATTGAAGAGGCCTTCAATTTTTTACGTGAGCAAGTGGATTTACCTATTGCATTTGTAGAGACGAATCAAATAGCTGATCGGCTTGTTCTCGGTAATTTTAATATTGATTTTGACGCGGACGAGTGTGTTCAAAACGAATATTTGGAGCTTCTATTTTCTCAGGCCCAATTGCATAGTTTTTTATTCGTCATATGGTGGGCGCATAGAGATTACGATGAGTTGTGGGAGATATTTCCTGATGAGGTAAATGATATCGGAAAGCTCTGGCTTGATACAGGACTTGTAGATGAGTCGGGACAAGAGAAGCTGGCTTTCGAAACATGGAAACGAGTTTTACTGATTAATAAGAACGATTGATATCTAATTGAGCTACGAATTAAATTTATAGAATGTCTGATTAGTATCTCTATCTATGCACTTTCTACCACGGCGGCAGGAGGTTTCATTTTTTCAGTGATGTCTTCCAGCATGCGGGATAATATGATCTTAGCTTCACGTAGGTGCGATACATTATCCTTGATGAGTATGAGGAAGTTAGTCGACTGTTTGAGTGTGATGCCTTTAGTGACAGCTTCAGTGGCGACATATTGTAGTACAGCAGTGAAGAACTCACCTTCGAAAAAGCTGCTCTGTGGATTGCTGATAAAGTAGCATCTTAATTTTCTCTTTTTCAGCGACAGTCTCTCAAATCCCATTTGCTTACAGATCCATCTTAATCGGAGCCCGTGGAATAATTCTTTCACTTGCTTAGGTAGAGGACCGAACCGATCTGTCAGCATCTTTTGGAATTTATCCAGTGCTTCTTCATCGTTTATCTGGTCCAGCTCGGTATACAGTTTGAGTCGCTCCTGTATATTGCTGATGTAGTCATCAGGGATCAGCATTTCTATATCTGTTTCTATTTCGACATCTCTGACATACTGCTTACCAGGCTTTTCATTATCCTCCTTGAATACATCTTTGAAGTCCGTCTCCTTAAGTTCTTGAATGGCTTCATCCAGAATCTTCTGATAAGTCTCGAAGCCAATGTCTGAGATAAATCCACTTTGCTCTCCACCGAGCATATTACCTGCACCTCTGATGTCCAGATCTTTCATAGCGATCTCAAAGCCACTACCCAGATCTGAGAATTCTTCCAGCGTCTTGATCCGCTTTCTGGCATCAGGCGTTAATACTGATAATGGCGGTGCGAAGAGATAACAATAAGCTTTTTTATTAGATCGACCCACACGCCCCCTCAGCTGATGTAAATCACTGAGTCCAAACTGATGCGCATTATTGATGATGATCGTATTAGCATTAGCGATATCTAAGCCTGTTTCAATGATGTTCGTACAGACCAGAACATCAAATTTTTTATCGATGAAGGACGTCAAGGTTCGTTCGAGCTTTTTTGATTCCATCTGGCCATGGGCCATAGCTATATCAATGTCAGGACAGAGCCTCTGGAGTAAGGCGGTCATGTCAGGAAGTGATTTGACTCGATTGTGGACAAAGAATACTTGGCCCCCTCTATTGACTTCATAATAGATCGACTCTCTGATGAGATTATCATTGAAGACTCGTCTTTCTGTATGTATCGGCTGTCTATTAGGCGGTGGTGTGCGGATGATAGATAAGTCACGGGCTGCCATGAGTGAGAACTGAAGTGTTCTCGGTATGGGAGTCGCCGTCAGCGTGAGTGTATCCACATTCACTTTCAGATTACGTAATTTTTCTTTAGCAGCCACTCCAAACTTTTGCTCCTCATCGATGATTAAAAGCCCTAAGTCCTTAAATTTTATTTTCTTACTCAGGATGGAGTGTGTCCCGATAATGATGTCAATTTTACCTTCACTAAGTCTCTCGAAAATGTCTTTTTTCTCTGCTGTGGTCCTAAATCGATTCACATAATCTACGGTGACGGGAAAATCTTTGAACCGCTCGGCGAAAGTTTTGCTATGCTGTAATGCCAAGATAGTCGTCGGGACAAGTACGGCCACTTGTTTTCCACCGACCACAGCTTTGAATGCTGCTCGAATGGCGATCTCAGTCTTTCCAAATCCTACATCGCCACAGATCAGCCGATCCATGGGATGAGCTTTCATCATGTCTTCCTTGACATCATTAGTCGCTTTATACTGATCTGGTGTATCTTCATAGATGAAGCTGGCTTCTAGTTCATTCTGCAAATATCCATCTTCGTCAAATGCAAATCCTTCTGCAGCTCGTCGCTTAGCATAGAGTTTGATTAATTCCTTAGCGATGTCTTTGACTTTCTTTTTAGTCTTACGCTTGAGTTTCTTCCATGTATCACTTCCGATCTTATCCAGTTTAGGTGCTGTACCATCTTTCCCGACGAACTTAGAGATCTTGTGTAGCGAATTAATACTGACATATAAGATATCATCATTCTTATAGAAGAGCCTGACTGACTCTTGTATGTGCCCATTGATGTCTATTTTTTCTAATCCAGAATATCGTCCCACACCATGATCTATATGCACGACAAAATCTCCAGGTAGAAGTTCGCGCAGCATCTTAAGATTGACCGCTTGTTCTTTAGTGAATCCTTTTCTGATTTTATATCGGTGAAAACGCTCGAACACCTGATGATCTGTAAAACAAGCGATCTTTAATGTTTTATCTATGAATCCCTGATGTATCGCTTTTACGATAGGGTTAAACTTGACATTGGCTTGTAGATCTTCGAAGATATTATAGAATCTTTCTATTTGTCGATTGTTATCCGTGAATAGATAAGCTTCTATACCTGCTTTTTCTTTTTCCCTCAAGTCATCGATCAGCAGTGAGAAGTTCTTATTGAATGATGGCTGCGGCTTAGCATCATAATCTATAGTCAGATCATAAGTAACATCGGCCTGAGCTTTGCGCTGGAAGATGATGTGATTAGCTCCGATCTCTTCTAAGACTTCATTAGGATATATGAATGCTCTGTCATGGAAGAACTGTTCTAGGTCTTCGTCATTTTTGACATTTATATTTTTAGCAGCTTCTCCTGCTTTTTCAAATGATATTTGAAGCTTATCAAGCACCATATCAAAGTCCCTGATCCAGACAACAGCATTTTCTGGAAGGACCTTGAAAATACTTACCTTCTGATCGCTTCTGAATTTTTTATTGATATCTGGAATGATAGAAATCTTGGTGATATTTCTGATCGACATTTGATCTGTCGGATTGAATGTACGGATGCTCTCTACTTCTTCATCAAATAGTTCTACTCGATATGGCCACTCGTTACCATAAGAAAATATATCTACGATGCCACCTCTGATGGAAAACTGACCTGGCTCATAGACGAAGTCTGTGCGCTCGAATCCATAGTCCACCATCAGCTCGATGATCGTATCTAAGTCCAGATCTTCCCCTTTAGTGATAATGATCTTTTCTTTGTCTATCAGGGCTGGGTCTGCTACCTTCTCGAATATCGCTTCTGGATAGGTAACCAGAATCTCGGCTGATTGAGCTCTGATATTAAGCTTGTTAATAGCTTCTGTACGGATGAGTACATTATTCTTATCCAGCTCATCATAGACATTGGGTCTTCTGAAAGAGTCAGGAAAGAAAAGTACTGATTTGTCAGGCACGATATTATCGAGCGTATTCTGGACGTAAGCCGCCTCCTCCTTATCATTTGCAATGAAGATGTGATTATGATTAGACTGGGCTTTTATTGCGGTCAGGACAAAGCATTCCTGTGCTCCGACCATCTGGCTTAATAGTAGTCTGCTCGGAGTGGAAGAAGTGATTTTCTCTACAATGTCTTTCGTCCGCTTGTCCTCTTGGTAGAGTGTGTGCAGACGGCTCATATTTTCCACGGCGCAAATGTAAGACCTTTTTTTGGTTGTTTCTAAAGGAAATACTGGATTAAACCGAATCTTGTGTTATAACCGAATCTCATTTTAAAGAACTCAAATCATTCTAGCTTATTGCTTATGATACCGCAGCTTAATTAGTCAAAGCGACTGTCAAATATAAGTGCCAAATTATGACACATTACATCAGAATTATTTACCGCCTTTCAGCTGCGCTTGGAGCTCTTTTAGTTTTTCTAAATTATTGGAAGCAAGCAGTTTTGCTTGTTTAGCCCAAGAGCTAGGATCATGCATCTTATATCGGTTTCCGGCATCTGCTAATAAGCTTAATAAATCTTTTTTCTTAGCCTTAGATAGGAGTTCGTAACTGTTATAGCCTGCTGCTAGTATAAGCTCTGCAATTTTTGGACCGACACCTTCTATCTTTTTAAAATCTACTTTGGTTGCTTTGGTTGCTTTGGTTGCTTTGGCTGCTTTTGCTTTAGCTGGTTTCTTCTTGGCGATGACACTTTTAGTCTTACTTTTTTCAGTAGGTATTTGAGTTAAGTCCAAGACACTATTATCTGAATGGGCAAATGGTGAAGGCGTATAAGCGTCTGGCTGATCATCATTGATCCAGTCTGTACCATTTAGTACATATCTAAATTCGTACTTCTGACCAGCAGGTATCTCGAGACTGGTTTGGTATATTCCTTTAGTTTTAGAAAGTACCGGTGCTTGATCAAAATTCCATTGATTAAAATCTCCTAATACTCGGATCTCTTTACTTTTAGGATTGTGTGCCGAAGCAACAGAAAATTTAACTTTAAAAGCAGATTTGGACTTGATGTAACTTTTATTAAGTGCCATAGAAATTGTTTTTTATGAATTATAGTACAAATGTATATCATTACATAATATGAAATTAAGTTTTTTAGCTTCATTTGTGATTCCTAAATTCACTACTCATAGAACTTTGAAAAATAACTATTTAAATTTCTGAAGATAATCAGTATAAATAACCGATATAACTACAGCTATCAAAGAATATGTGGTGGGATATAAGATACTCAGTTATAATAATTGTGACTTCCAAAATCAAATAAAATTCAAAAATCAGGACTTCAAGTACTTAGGAGCACGACGATGCATCGTGGCCTGCTCATATCCATAGGCAATTTCTATCAGCACATCTTCTGACCATGCTCTTCCATATATAGATATACCCACAGGAAGTTCTTTAATGAATCCCATAGGTACTGTAATATTAGGATAGCCAGATATCGCTGCTGGTGATGAACTGCCTACGCTAAAATTATCGCCATTAATTAGATCAGTCTTCCATGCAGGACCACCCGTGGGAGCTATGATAGCATTGAGCTGATGCTCACCCATAACTTTATCTATGCCATCTTCTCGGCTGCCCTTATGCATAGCGGCTAAGTCATCCAGATATTCCTGCTCGTCCAGTCCTCCTTTTGCCAGTGCTTGCTCAAGATACTCCTGCTGAAAATATTCGAGCTCTATATCATCTTGCTTATTGAAGGCGATGAGATCTTGTAGAGATTTAATTGGCGCATCAGGACCTAATGATTTAAAATAATCATTCAAACCTTGCTTGTATTCATAGAGCATCACATTGAATGAATGTCTACCGATGCTTCCCTCTATGACTTTTTCAATCTCTATGACTTCCGCACCATGCTCCTCTATATCTTTTATTGCTTGATCGATCAGATGGTCCACTTGAAGATGGCGACCTCTTGTAGATGTGTCATAGCCGATGCGCTTTCCCTTTAATCCTTCAGTCTTTAGAGATTCTGTATAGTCAGGCTTATGTAAAGCTTTACGGTTCAGGGTTTTTTGGTCAGATGGATCCTGACCAGCTAATGCCCCTAGGCATATGACTGCATCACTCACTGTCCTAGCCATTGGCCCAGCAGTATCTTGAGAATAAGAAATCGGTATAATACCCGATCTGCTCACGAGTCCTACAGTCGGTTTTATCCCGACGATGCCATTAGTCGTAGAGGGGCATACGATAGATCCATTTGTCTCTGTGCCGATGGCGATGACCGTAAGATTAGCAGAGACCGAAGCGCCTGAGCCTGCACTAGACCCACAGGTATTTCGATCTAAGACATATGGATTCTTAGTCAGTCCTCCATGCCCACTCCATCCACTGGATGACATCTCTCCTCTGAAGTTAGCCCATTCGCTCAGATTTGCTTTAGCCAGGATGACAGCTCCAGCTTCTCTGAGCTTAGCTGCTACTGTACTATCCTTAAGTGGTTTGGATCCGATTAGTGCTCGAGAGCCTGCAGTGGTATCCATTCCATCATGAGTGTCTATATTATCTTTCAGTACGACGGGTATCCCATGCATGGGTCCTCTGGACTTGCCAGCTCGAAGTTCTTTGTCAAGGACTTTAGCAATAGTGATAGCATCTGGATTGACCTGAATGATAGAATTAAGTCTTGGTCCATTGACGTCTATTTTTTCTATTCTTTTTAAATACATAGATGTGATATCCTCGATGCTGTAGGTACCTTCTTTATATGCTTTACTGATGAGCTTAATATCTAGTTCTTCTTCGTCTATGATCACTACAGGCAGAACTGACTGGCTATGACAGGAGGTATGGACTAATGTGGCTAAAGATATACCCGCTGATCCTGATGCTAGGATAAATTGTCGTCGATTCATATTTCTTCATTAAAATAATCTAAAACCCTAAATTATGAAATAGTTTATCATAAGTGTATACGCTACATATATACTCTGTAGTAAATATGTAGTGAATCAACCCTCTATAGTGACCTATCTTTGTATTGTATTTAAAATCACATCCTTGTGGTTTACGCCTTATGATACCTTACACTGTTTAAAATATTGACTAACGTATTTGGAATTGTTTTTCCAAATTAAAGATAATGCTGTAGCAAAACCAGTCTTCAGGTAAACCTGATGATGACAATAATGACTTGGACTTCATTACGTTACTGCATGTTTGAGATTTGTTTTTTGTGTGGTGAAACTGGGTTGATTTCCCTCATTCATGAAATAGGTAATGTAGAGTTAAGATTAAAATGACGCCCACAGAAAGTTGAAGCTGGCCATAAGTGTGTCAGCTTCCTTTCTCATTAAAATCACAATTTTAGAATACATCATGTAAGTAAAATAAAAACTTAAAAGACCTATTAAAGGTAGGCTTTAATAAAATTTTTTCTCTGAATAATGTTTCAGTCATAAAGATTAATGACGCTCACAGATTTAGGAGTAGCTCTTCATTGAGCTGCTCCTTTTAAAATTAAAGAATGTATTAAATCCATTACTCTACACCTTAGAGGAAAAGCGTGTTGGTC
>Ga0209828_1003460_pt1 | contig 12029 bp, 8 predicted proteins | sample MaitaG_FD_187429 | JGI IMG/M metagenome (GOLD analysis project Ga0209828, IMG submission 187429) | Marine algal microbial communities from Maine, USA - Maine_Asex2 metaG (SPAdes) (version 2) | ecosystem: Host-associated > Algae > Red algae > Unclassified | place: Maine, USA | collected 2015-01-05
TAATGAAATTGTAAAATGAAAAACACTATATTGAAAAATGAAATTTGAGAACTCATTTATTGAACAAGCAGAATACTTACCTAAAACTGACTTTATCTCCCTTTCAAGTGTGCATCCGAGAGAAAAAGAAATTCAGAAGAAACTCACGCAAAGTGGGGCAAAACTGATTATTGGACCTCGTGGCTGTGGGAAAACTACTTTAATACTAAAGGCATATTATAACTTACTTGACAACAACAAAGCGTTGCCAATTTATGTCAATTTTAAATCGTCACTTAAATTAGAGCCAAATTATAAGAAAAAAGCAAATGGTAGCTACTTGTTTAATCTTTGGATGTACCTAAAAATTTATGAAGGACTATTTAATTTTTTCGAAGAGTCAGAAATTGACCAATCTCTCAGTCTTTCACTATCAAAATTAAAGTGTAAAACCTTAATAAATAATTTAGAAATAGGAAATCTTGATTCTATAAATCAAGATGAAAAACTACTAAGCTATTATGATTTAGAGTCTGATATCAATACTACAATCTCTTATCTAAATCTAACAAGAGCAGTTATTTATTTTGATGATGCAGCACATGCCTTTTCAAAAGAACAACAAAAGGATTTTTTCGAATTATTTAGAAAAATAAAGAGTAGAAATATTTCACCTAAGGCTGCGATTTATCCTGGCGTAACAAATTTTTCACCATCTTTTAATCCTGGACATGATGCAGAATTAATTAATGTATGGCTTGATCCAGAATCGGATACATATTTTGACTTTATGTTTGGGCTTCTTAAAAAGCGAATACCTGACTCAATAATAAATGAACTTATAGAGAACGAAAGTCTCTTAAGTATTTTATGCTATTCTGCCTTTGGAATTCCAAGGCACTTGCTTAACATGGCAAGAAATTTATATGATGAAGAGAACGGCATAGTTACTTCCAAGCTAAATAGAAAACAGGTGTTTAATCAATTGAAAATTAGTTTTGAGAGCACAATGAATGTTTTTGATTCATTACAGTATAAGCTTCCGATTTACAAGATGCATGTATCATTTGGTAAAGATGCTTTTGAGACGATTATCCAACTAATAAAGGAATACAATCGAAATAAAACTATTGTAAGGAAAAGTATAGTAATTGCATTTAAGAAAAATGTTCATCCTGACTTGTCAATAATTTTTGGATTCTTTCAATACGCTGGATTGCTAAGATACAAAGGAGATTTAAACAAAGGAGTAAAAGGAACTTTTGAACAATACATAGTAAACGTAGCTGGCTTAATAAATAAAAATGCAATTCTAACTACTCGAAGCATTAATGTCGAGAGTCTGGCTATCTCTCTTAAGAATAGAAATGCTCATGAATTCACAAGAACTCAATCACAAAATTTTTTAGAAAATGACTACATAGTTAAATTAACATTACCACCATGTCAAAATTGCGGTCAAGAAAGAGTAAACGAGAATGCAAGATTTTGTTCAAACTGTGGTGCAAAACTATCCGAGTCAAGCGTTTACAAGACCCTAATAAAAGATGATATTTCAAAACTACAATTAACATCAAAAAGAATAGCATCGATCAAAACAGAATCGTCGATAGACACAATAAAAGACATACTATTTGATATTGGACATAAAGAGTTAAGGTCTGTTAAAGGTATTGGAGAATTTTGGGGTCAGAAAATCTATTATCTCGCTGAAGAATATATTTCCTAATGAGCGATTGGAAAGTAACTATATCAGGAGAGGCAGACACAGCCTCAATTACAGACATAACTAACTATGTCTCAACAATTCTTTTGCCTTTTTCGGCAATTGATGAATTCTATAATACCAGAAATGAACTTCTTGCACCAATAACCCCAGGCTTTGCAACAAATAACCCAAGGGTTTCCGCCCTTGTTTTAGTCGGATTAATTTCAGCAACTGAAAACTATTTTAGAAATATATTTGCAGAAATGATTAAGATATGTCCAATATCAAAAAAGAACACAGCAGAGAAATCGGTAAATCTTGCAACAACATGGTTCGGATATAAAAACTTGGAGAAAGGTGCTTTTGAGAACTCTTCGTTTTCAGACTACAAAGTGGTGAAAAACAATTTGAACAATATTTTTGGAATCAACATTGAACAAGGTGCTAACCAAATTCAAGCTCCTTTACTCCAATTTCAAAAATTGTGTGAAATGAGGCACGCTATTGTTCATAGTTCGGGGAACATTACTGGTAAGAATGCAGTAAAGCTAAACTTGCCAAGCTCTCCTAATGAAGCAAGAATAACTGTTCAGTTCGCTGAACTTCAAGAAGCAGCAGATATTTGCACAAGTTTAGTAAGGGCAGCAAATGCAGAAATCTATATTAAAATGTCACGAAGATGGATGCATGATTGGCCAAAATTACCAACTTTCAATCCAGCTAATTCTAATAAACTTTTCAAAAGACTATGGAAATCTCTATTCTCACAAATAGACTTTAATACGAGTCAAATAACTAATCCGTTAACGGAAACAAGAGCAAGAAATCTAATTAGACGAACCAATGCAATGTGAGGCACTATCGCTAACATTAGATAAGAAGGAAGAGCTCCTTTGTCGCTCCTCCTCTTATCATTGGACGGTAGCTTAATCAGGACAAGTAAGTATTGATACGTAGTTACTGCCTATAAATGGCGTAGGGATTTTACACTTCCTCTATGATAGACTCACCCTGACTGTCGTCAGTATCAGTCCACTGCCACGACTCGTGAAGCCTGATTTTACCATTCTCCATGATAGTTGGCGTGGAGCGACATCTGCCAGTCTTGATTTCAAGATTTTGGTTCACGTGCTGATACCTGAAGTCGAGCTCTCCTCGCTCACCGACGATACCAGTGATGGTACCAAACTTTATAACAGTACCAGAATAAGTCGCCCACAGGATCTCATCTTTCTGATAGTAGTAAAATCGTGTTTGCTCGTCTACTTCTCCACCATCGGAGTTAGAGATGGCTTTAAATACTTTATTATTATAGTTAATCTTCAATGAGTTACACCTTTGACTTAGCTAAATTTCTTTCTTGGCTACTACCCGCGAGCTTGAGAATTTCCCAGTAATTATTAGCTAAGGTGCCTTCATTATAAAATCCTCTTTTCTTGATTAAAGCATGCATTTTAGGCAGATTATAAAAAGGGACTGTCATCAACATATGATGTTCTAAGTGATAATTCACATGATAAGGCGCGAAAAGTAATCTCTCTATCCAGTTAGCGTATGTTGTTCTGGTATTTTTATTTGGATCTAACTTATCTTCTATGATCGAATGTTCAGCAATTGATCTGACTCGGACAGATACTTGGAAGGTAGTCAGTAATCCCAATACCCAAAAGAGATACATGGCAGGATGCAGCAAGAAACTGATCAAACTAAAGATGATCAGATTACACATAATTGGACCAGCCATATTTTTACACTTCCTCTTGAAAGGAATTCGATCAGCCTGATCGACTCTTTCTATATCACCACTCTGAGTGTATCTGATGTAGCCTAAGTGCATCGCGAATAATGCGATGTAAGCCCTAATCCCAGTCTGCCCCGTAAAATCACGAAAGAACTTTCTGTACATACTTTTTCTATCTGTAGGGTATCCTCTGGTAAGCATTAGGTCAGGATCTTCGTCTGTACCTGCATGTAAGTGATGCACCTGATGGTAAGGTCGATACTGAAGCATGTTATTAAAGACGGGATGCGCACCTAGCCAGTTACCCACCCAGTCATTTACTTTCTTTGATTTGAAAAGTGAGTGGTGCGATGAGTCATGCATAAGTATGGAGACTCCGAGCTGTTGTCCACCAAGTACGATTAATGATAATATAACGATTAGCGGATTTGGATATACATAGACGATCCACAAACAAAAGATGATGATACTATAATTGATGAAAATTGCAATAATGGACTTCCAATCTTCTTTTTGCATCAGAGTTTTTCTCTCTTCTATGCTTAAATACAGACCAGCACTTGGAATCTGATTCATAGCTTTGGCTTTTGTTTATCCTAAAGCTACTATAACAATATCATAGAATCAGATAATCCAGCTTGATAAAAAGCAAGAATATAATAAGTAGGATTAAGACTTCAGCTTCACTCGATCTACGATAAGCTTGCCGACTTCTTCACCCTGCTTGACACCTTCATCTATGGCTGGTCTGAAGTGTATGCCACCATATAAGCGACTGATAGCCGCTTCCTCAGAGGCGTGAAGAAAGGATCTATAACTTCTGATGGGCAGGCCATATTCTAACTCTACATCATCCTCATATGCGAAATTGTCGCCGTACACGCTCGTAAGGGCTATGGCTGCAGCCCTAGATATGACACTATGACCAGAAGTATGTTCTGGGAATGGAGGCGTCTGAAGTATGGGTACCCATGACTCATCATAGTGCTCATTGATCACCGTTTCTGGTCGCGTCAGGTTACTCCTGTATTTTTCATCCCAGCAGCTGATGAATCCATCGGCCAGCGCTATGGCAGTCATAGTATAAGCTTCAATGGACTTCATGAGATCAGCATCGGCTTTTCTACTAGCGACACCTACGATGCCGATCCAGTGACCTCCGGGAGTTATCTTTTTAGTGGCATGCATCACATGTCCTGTGATATTAAGCGCATATGGATTGCAGTCCCAGAAGCTGGCGATGGCTTTCTCTTCTTCATCTGCTTCATTCACCACTTCATAGACTTCCATAGCTTCCTTATAGAATTGGCTATTCTTTGATGTGCTGAATTCAGTTGGCGGCAGTGGCTTAAACTGTTCAGCAGAGTCTATGACAAATGGCCTGATCTTATTCCAGTGAGGCTCTATACCTTCTCCGTATCCAGGAGGCGTCGGCTTCCATCGAGCTTCTTCTTGTGTGATTGAGAATTTTGGAAAAGTACGAGTCTGATGATAATTATCCTTGCTAGCCCATGCTAATATGTGGGCGGCGACTTCCTCTCCATAGGCTTTAGAAGCTTCATTTACATGTTTTGGCAAGCCTAATTCTTTGAGCTGATTAGATACTGCCTGCATATGTTCGTCATAGCGCTGCACAGAGAATGTCAGTTCTTGACCAATGATATTGAAAGCATGCAGTGCTGCTGTGGGAAAGGAGATCTGCTTAGTCGAATCAGCCTGTGGACTTGGAGTCAATCCATTTAGCTGTCCAGCTAAGGATTTATATTCTGGGTGTGCTTGGATCAATGTCTCGTATGCAGCTATGATCGGGTAGATATAGACTCGACTAGCGACAGGCGGAGAAAATATATCATGAACTATGATATCCGATAAGTTTTTGACCGATTTATGAAAATGGTCGGCATCTGATATGGCTTCTAATTCTATATAGGGTTCTTGCTTGCAGGAAGATAGTGCACATATCAATAGAATAAATACGACGGACTGTTTCATATAATGCTAATTGGAATACAAAGGAACTAAGTTTTATATCAATTAGCAATCAATTTAATTATCAATGTGTATTTAAATATGGTACGATTATTCAGTGTTCTATTGATCAAGATCGCTCCCATTAAAGATCTTAGATGATCTATTTTTCTGTAAGGAGACATCGTGACCTTAATATCAGTATCCAATGAGCAAAATGCCTTTCAAGGGTAATTGTAGCCGACTACTGATGAAAAGGGTTTCTAAAAAGGAAGCTGATAGATTTTAAGTCAATAATTTTCTCATCGCAAATAACTCATCACTAATAACTCTTCACTCATCACTCATCACTCATCTCTCCTTCAACTCTTTCTCTGACTAGACTCCCTTACAATCAGCTTTGACTCAAAAGTCTTCTGAAAGCTATTACGCTTATCCTTTCTGATTTGAAAGAAATAATCAAAGGCTGTCTCACCCATTTGCTCACCCAGCTGCTCTACGGTCGTCAGCTTAGGGATCAGAATAGAAGACAATATAGAATTACTAAATCCCACCACGCCGAGCTGCGATGGGATATCGATTTGATGCTCATGGGCATATTCGTAAACGCCTGAGGCTACATCATCAGTCACTGTGAATATCGCATCTGGCGGATCGTCCATTTTAAAATATTCAGCAGTCAAAAGATAGCCATCCTCTTTCGTCGCAGTATCCGAAGACTTGAGATAGGCACTATAGTAATCAAGATCATGATCTTGTAAAGCTTGGAAGTAGCCTTTACATCTCTCTGTACCTATTGACCAGCCATCAGAGCTTTTGATATGAGCAATTTTTTGATATCCCATATTGATTAGATGACTCACTGCCTGATAGGCTCCATGATAGTCATCACTCCTGACGAAGCTTGTATCGTGATCGTCATAAGTTCGATCCATGAATACGAATGGTATCCGTTTGCCTTTCAGATAAGCAAAGTTACTCTCATACTGAGAGTACTTTGTCGGTGCGATTAAGATCCCAGAGACTCCATAATTAATGAATTCATCAAGAATCTCTTTTTCTTTCTTGGCATCCTGAGATGACTCTCCGACTATCACCAGATAGTTATTCAGATGAGCTTTAGACATGACCCCTTTAAGGACGGTGGAGAAGAAGTAGTGATCTACATTTGGCAGGACGACACCTATCACATTGAATGTTTTTTTCTTTCGCAATGATATGGCTAAGGTATTAGGCTTATAGTCTAGCATGTCAGCGACTTCTAGCACGGCGGCTTTCGTTTTTTGACTGATGTCATCCTTATTATTCAGAGCACGAGATACGGTCGTCACTGAGATATTTAAAGCATTGGCAATATCGATTAGTCTCGCCTCCTTACCCATAATTTTGCAGATTTAGTTTAGTATTCACAATGATTACACTGATGAGCTAAGCTGACCCTAAGATACGAACTAAAGCTAATTCGTTGAATTCATGGTACTTATGTAAGAAAATGTTCTTGGTATCTAATATTTGGCTATCGGAAAGGTTTACGAAATCGTTTTCGCTAAATAAGAGTAAAAAGAATTAATATTTTCTTCTCTCTGTACTACAAACTTGTGTATCATAGCTAGGCGATAGTCGATTATGTTGATTATTTGCAATACTTTAAAAAATATCTATTTAACCTAATTTAGAATTAGACACATGAAAAAACTGTTTACCTCTATTGGTTTTTGTTTATGTTTTGTCCTTTTTTCTACGAGCATCAACGCTCAAAGAACAATTTCAGGTACGATAACAGACGCAGGAACCAGCGAACCACTCATAGGAGCTAACATCTTAGTCGGTGGCACTTCTACTGGATCCATCACAGATCTTGATGGTAATTATACACTTACAGTACCGGAAGGTTATGACGTTTTGGAAATCTCTTATGCGGGATTTACCACACAGCGCGTACCCATTGGAGATAGTAATGTAGTGAACATAGGCATGTCTTATGGAGAACTATTGGACGAGATCGTAGTCACTGGTTACGGATCGCAAAGACAAAAAGAAGTCACTTCTGCAGTGGTAAAAGTTGGAGAAGAAGAATTCAACAAAGGACCGATCAATGATCCTGCTGAGCTGATTCAAGGTAAAGTGGCAGGCTTACAAGTCTATAATCGAGGGGGTGACCCTAACTCCTCAAGTACGATCAGACTTAGAGGTATTTCTACAGTTGGAGCTGGAGCAGAACCACTTATTGTCATAGATGGTATCGTCGGAGCGTCTCTGGATAATGTAGATCCTAACGATATTCAAGATATCAATGTTCTTAAGGATGGCTCTGCTGCAGCCATATATGGCTCAAGAGGATCATCTGGAGTCATACTCGTCACCACCAAAAAAGGAAAAGAAGGCGAAATAAAAATCACCTACAATGGACAGGTCGGTACATCATCACCAGTAAATGGAATTCCTGTGATGAATGCGCAAGAATTTATTGCGACAGGAGGTACTAACTTAGGGAGTGATACAGACTGGATCGATGAAGTCACAAGAAGTGGATTTAATCAGATTCATAATGTAGCAGCTTCAGGCGGATCAGGTGCATCTTCATATAGAATCTCTGCTAACCTTAGAGAAGTCAATGGGATCTTACAAAATACTGGCTTTGATCAGTTTAACACCAGACTTAATTTTTCTACAAGAGCATTGAATGATAAGTTGAACCTTTCCTTTAATACCTCTTATACTAAAAGAGATCAAGATTTTGGATTTCAGGAAGCTCTTAGATACGCCATTATTTATAATCCTACTGCACCAGTTAATGGAGCTGACGCACCGTTTCAGTTTAATTCTGATCAATTCGGTGGATTTTTTGAAACATTAGGATTATTCGACAGTTTTAACCCTGTTTCCGTGATTCAGCAGAATAGAAATACAGGTCAGAGAAGAGAGTTTAATTATGGAGCTAATGCTGATTATAACATCAATGATAATCTAAAAATTAGTGGTCGTATTGCACAACAGAATGTTTCATTGGACACTAGACAATCTTATCCTACGACTTCGTTATTCAGAGGAGGTGCGACATCACCTACAAGAAAAGGATTATCAAGATTATATGACCAAAGAAATTCCTTTAATCTATATGAATTATTTGGAACATATACATCATCACTTAGTGATAATTTAGGGTTGACATTAATTGGGGGTTATTCTTATCAACAGTTAAACTTTCAAGATCAGTTTTTTGAGATTGGTGATTTTCCAAATAATGATCTTGATTTTTCTAACCAGATTGAATCTTCACAGGATTTGCAGAATGAAGGCTTTATTCAAGCAAATTCTAATGCAAGCCCTGATGATAAAATCATTGCATTCTTCGCAAGAGCTAATGTAGTCTTGAATGATGGCATCTTCTTCAATGCTTCATTAAGAAGAGAAGGATCTTCTAAGCTTGGTGCTGAGAATCGATGGGGTCTATTTCCATCTATCGGTGTAGGTGTGGACTTAAATGAATTCGTAGATCTTGGAGGCTTTGACTTCTTTAAAGTCAGACTTGGATACGGTGTCACTGGAGCATTACCTAGAGAAACTGGGCTGTCACAAGAGATCAGACAGATCAATAATGATGCAACGGGAGGTGTGACAACCACGCTGCAGAGAGCAGCTAATCCTGATCTCAAATGGGAACAGAAAGCAGAGACAAATCTCGGTGTGGAGTTTGGTAGGGGTAAATTTAACGGTACGTTAGATCTCTACAATAGAGACATCTCTGATTTTATCATTTCTCGGACTGTCGACATTACAGAATTTGGTGTAGATACAAGAATAGAAAATGCTGGTAAGCTGAATACAAAAGGATTAGAGCTAGCCTTAAACTATGATATCATAGACAATGATAATTTTAATTGGACTTCTGGTATTGTATTATCTACATATAAGACGGTTCTTCAAGAATTTGTCCTTGATAATGATATCAGAGCGAATCTGGGTTCTCCTGGACAAAATCAAACGGAAGTTATCAGAGTAGCGGTCGGTGAAGAGATAGGTACGATATGGGGACCTGTATTCGAAGGCGTCAATGATGATGGTACAGCCCAGCTTGCAGACATCAATGGTGATGGAATGCTGAATACTGGACAGGCACAGGCCTTAGATGAAAACGCAGATTTTGCTGTATTAGGAAATGGTATACCAGATTTAGAATTTGGATGGACTAATGCCTTGACGATAGGAGACTGGACTGTCAATGCTTTCTTTAGAGGGGCATTTGGGCATAGCTTAGTGAATACGTTCAGAGCTTTTTATGAGCCAATCATAGCATCTCAGTCATCTTATAATTATGTAAATACCAGTTTGAGACAACCAAATCTAACTGAGGCACGTTTTAGTTCTTTATATGTGGAGAAAGCTGATTTTATAAAGTTGGATAATCTTACTGTAGGTAGAAACTTTAATTTATCTGATACAGGAGTATTTTCTGCAGTTGGTGTTACATTAAATGTGCGTAATCCTTTTGTCATTACAAACTATACAGGTACAGATCCTGAACCAGCGTTGACTGATTTAGGTGCTGCTGGAAATGGTGGTACAGCTGCCAATTTTGTATCAGGAGCTGATCCATTGTCTCCAGGATTAGACAGAAGAAATAATTATTTCGCTGCAAGAGCAGTGACGCTAGGGGTGTCACTGAATTTTTAAAATTTTTAAAGAGATTAAAAGATGAAAAAAATATCAATTTTTATACTCGCCACATTATCATTATTCCTTATTTATTCTTGTACTGATCTGGAAGAAAACTTAGTCGGAGATATCACTAAAGATATATCCATAGATGGGATATCTACAGGTGGACCTGGACAAGGTGGCGGTCCTTTAGCCAGTGCTTTTGGAAAGTTGAGAGATGGATCTGCAGGGCACTTTGGACACTATAGCATACAGGAATTACCTTCTGATGAAATGGTCATCGGAGCGAAAGGTGGTGACTGGTTTGATGGAGGCATACTGATACAAATGCATCAGCATACTTATGATGCCACGAATGGTATCATCAATAACTCATGGAATCAGGCATATGGTGGGATTAATACCTGTAATGAATTACTTAGGGATGGTCTGGATGCTAATGGTGAAGCTCAAATCAGAGGCCTTAGAGCTTACTTTTACCTTAGATTATTGGATATGTTTGGCAATGTAAAGATCGTCACAACTCCTGCAGATGACGCACCGCAAGTAGATAGACAGCAAGTATTTGATTTTGTAGAGAGCGAATTGTTAGCGGCATTAGGAGTAAGTTCCATCACATCTGATATGGATCTTTCTGGCAGTGCATTAAGTGTTGACCCTAATGCTTACAGGCTGAACACATATGGCGTATTAGGAATATTATCTAAGCTTTATTTAAATGCAGAAGTATATACGGGCACTTCTCGATATGAAGAAGCAGAAATTGCTGCAAGCTATATTATTGACAGTGGTGTATATCAGTTATGTGGAGATGGATGTGAAGTGACTAATTTAGGTAAGCGACCAGCGGTAGATTCAGACCCAGCCATGCTGGAAGGATACGCAGCCGTATTTGCAGCGAATAATCAAGGTAACCCTGAGCATATCTTCACCATAGAATACGATGAAGTAAATGCTACTGGGATGAACTTCGCAATGATGAATCTTCACTACTCCAGTCAGTTTACTTATAACTTTGATTCTCAGCCGTGGAATGGATATGCGACGCTTGAAGAGTTTTATAACTCTTATGAGGCAGGTGATAAAAGGAGGGATAATAATTTCTTAGTAGGACCTCAGACTGATTTTGGCGGCTCTGCGATCTTAGATTTTGCAGCTGATGATGAGGATATTGTTCTTAATTACACGCCTCAGATCAATGAGTTAGCACCTAACTATCTACGTGAAGCAGGTGCAAGACCAGCAAAATTTAGTTATAAATTATTAGGAAGACCAGAAATGGATAATGATTATCCTGTGATCAGATTAGGTCAAGTATATTTGATCAGAGGTGAAGCAAGAGCTAGAGCGGCAGGTGACTGGTCACTCGCTGAGCCAGATGTGAATGTCATCAGAGCTAGAGCAGGTGTCGGACCTATGTCAGGTATGACGGCTGACATGTTCTTAGCAGAAAGAGGTAGAGAAATGTTTGCTGAGTCTGTGCGAAGGACTGATTTGATCAGATTCGATGCCTTCAACGGTACTTGGTGGGAGAAGCCAGTTTCTGACTCACATGTGAATATTTTCCCGATTCCATTCGATGCCATACAAGCGGCTAATGGAACATTGACGCAGAATCCTGGATACTAAATCTAGAGACTTATAAATAATATAAAGGGTTGTTTCTTTCACAGAGCAACCCTTTTTTTATCTCTTGAATACTGAATTCGATTTTTAATTATCTGAAATTTGATTTTATATAAATGGGTAAATGGATTGCCAATCGTTTATCGATATAAGTAAGGCTGTTGCCATTGGGGAATAAGGGGAAATACAAGGGCTTCGATTTTATATAAGCAGTATCGAAATTCTTTAATTGAAAATTAGTAGTTTAAGATAATTCCTTGTAATCGAACTCAAGATAATATATGCGATTATCATTCCTTTACTTCTGTGGACTTTGCTTCCTTTGTATTGGATGCCAAGAGGATCCTG
>Ga0209828_1003466_pt1 | contig 12010 bp, 9 predicted proteins | sample MaitaG_FD_187429 | JGI IMG/M metagenome (GOLD analysis project Ga0209828, IMG submission 187429) | Marine algal microbial communities from Maine, USA - Maine_Asex2 metaG (SPAdes) (version 2) | ecosystem: Host-associated > Algae > Red algae > Unclassified | place: Maine, USA | collected 2015-01-05
TCGGGCTTGCCCGTACGCACAATCAGGTCAGACCCCAACCCACGCAAAGAAGTCCGCAAATCTTCCACACTTTCTATCGTAAATTTTGCTCGATATTTACCCGTTTTTGCAAATCCATACGTCGTTTTACCCTTAAAAACACGCTCATCAAACACAAACACAGGGATGATTTCATCTCCACGTTCTATCGCATAATCTAAGGCTTCATTGTCGTGAATCCGTAAATCCTGACGAAACCAAATAATAATTTTTTTGTGCGGACGGCTTGCTGTATTCATAATTAAAATAGACTGATTAGTAGAGAATTATATAAAAAACAAGTTAAATTTGTTTTAGTTGAATAAAAGTACAAAAAACTATCAATATTTTCAGTAAAATTTGAAAATTGATAGCTGTTCACACCAAAAATCAACTCACCTGCATCTACCCAATCGTAACACAGACATTCCTGTCTGCATAAAATTGAATTACTACATAAAGTTATGAAACGACTACCATTTGCCTTTTTAGCCCTAATCGCCGTTGCCTTCACCACAATGGCACTCAGCCCCAACCGACTCGCCCCCCCCAACGATACCATCAAAAAACTCCTCGCTGACCTCCGCGATTTCAATCAAGAACATCCCGAAGACCGCCTATACGTACACACCGACAAGCCCATGTACAAGCCCGGCGAAACCGTTTGGTTTTCCACCTATGTGCGAGAAGGCGCAAAGCTGCTGCCTTCCGAAGTATCGGGCATCGTACACGCCGAATTGCTCAACCCAAAAGGCGGTATCGACCAACAAATCAAACTCATCGCTGACAACGGCGTAGCAAAGGGCGATTTTATGATTAATGAAGCCGCCGTTGGCGGAATGTATAAATTGAAATGTTATACCAACTGGCAAAAAAACGACCCTAATCCGGCTTTTTTTATTAAGGAAATACAAATACAAAAAGTCGTACTACCGCGCTTGAAAATGAAACTTGATTTTGAGCGCAAAGCCTACGGTTCGGGCGATGCAGTGGCAGCCGATTTGTCCCTAAATTCAAATGACAATCAGCCACTCGCCAATTACAATTTCAATTACACCGTACAATTAAATGGCAGACAAATTCTACAAGAAAAAGGCAGTACAAACGTCGATGGCGAAGCCAAAGTTGAATTCAATTTGCCTGATAATTTGACTTCAAATGACGGTTTGCTAAATGTCTTAATTAATTATCAAGGAATGACCGAATCTATCTCGCGTTCCGTTCCTATCGTGTTGAATACCATCGAATTAGCACTCTATCCCGAAGGCGGCGATTTGGTGTCAGGCTTAAAAGGTAAAGTCGCTTTTAAGGCATTAAATGAATTTGGATTACCGGCAGATATTGAAGGTGTGGTTGTGAATAAATCAGGTGCAGAAGTCACTACTTTAAAATCCTATCATCAAGGCATGGGCGCGTTTGACATTACACCAAATTCAAACGAAAAATATACCGTAAAAATTACCAAGCCCGTAGGTGCTACAACGACTTTTGAACTACCTGAAATTCTGAAAAAAGGCTATGCACTCAGCGTACAGGAAGTCACGCAGCACAACATCATCATCAATACCCAAAGCACCGAGACGGAAGAACTCTACGCCCTCGTAAATATACGTGGCGAAAACTATTATGCTCGCCCCATTCAAGCGCGAGCAGGTGAAAATTTACACCGTATTTCCACAAAAAAAATGCCCGCCGGAGTTGCTCAAATTACGCTGTTTGACAGCAAAGGCATTGCCCGTGCAGAGCGTTTGACATTCATCAATAAACATCGACAACTCAATATCGACATTACGACCAACAAAGAAAAATATCGCCCCCAGGAGGAAGTCGAAATGACCATCAACGTCACAGACCAACGCGGCATTCCCATGCCCGCCGACCTTTCCGTAGCGGTTGCTGATGATCAATTATTGACCTTTGCCGACGATAAATCTTCCAATATTTTATCATGGCTACTCATGGAAGCGGACTTGGCGGAAGAAGTAGAAGAACCCAATTTTTACTTTGACCCAAAAGAGGAAAAAGCTGACCTCGCGCTTGATTATTTGTTGATGACTTCGGGTTGGCGGCGATTTACTTGGGATGATGTACGTGGGGATATTGCAGCAGCTAAATTTCCGGCAGAATCGAATAAAATTAGCGGTATAGTCGTCAATACCGAAGGTCAGCCTATCCCCAATACAATAGTTAAAGTAGCAGGAAAAGAAATTCAACAAGTAACAAATAGTAAGGGTGAATTTACATTTAAAAACATTGCATTACATGAGCCGATAGGTTTAGTTGCTGAAAATATAAAAGAATTTAAAGGTGCAATTACGATTAATCGGTATCAAGATAACATTGTATTAAGACCTGTTATTCAGGGAATTGTGAAAGATGAACAAGGACCTTTAATTGGTGCTACCGTGTTTATAGAAGGTACGGTCACGGGGACAATTACTGATATTGATGGTCGTTATTCATTACATATTCCTACGGCAACAGGAAAAATAACAGCATCTTATATAGGGTATGAAAACCAGACTATTGAATTGGGTAGTAACACCAATTTTGATTTTACACTAAAAGAAGATAGAATAGGATTAGAGTCAGTCACGGTTTCGGGAGTAAGACAAAGAAGACCCCGTCCACTCGCTGCCATGCGTAACAGAGCAAAAAACAAACGTGCAGAAAGGGCTATGGCTGATGATATGGTATTGGTAGCACCAAGAGCAGCAGCACCACCCCCGCCGCCGCCGCCGCCAAGAGTCATAGAGGTTGTAGAAGATGAAATATTTATGGTCGTAGAAGAAGTCGCGGAGGAAATGATAGAAGAAGAAATAAAATTTGAAGACCAAGATGTAATGGCAGTCGGAGAACGACTGGGTTGGGGGAATCATGGAGCCAAAGAAGAAGTTGTAGAAGCCAAAAAAGAAGTCGCTGCCAAGAACGCAGGAAAAGACAGGGAGGATGCCGCAAAAGCTGTGGGCAAAGCCGTAGTAGGTGACAGTCGCATGGCAAGACCTGTCAGAAAACCAGCCCCAACTCGCGTCCTCTACTACCGCCCTCGCGAGTTTCCCGTGGTCAAATATGAGGCACAACGCGGCACTACGGAGCGCACCGATTTCCGCAGTACGCTCTATTGGAATGGTCATGTAAAAGTCGATAGAACGGGTACGGCGACCCTCAAATTTTTTACTTCGGATGCTATTACTTCGTTCAATATCACCGCCGAAGGGATTAGCACAGATGGTACGGTGGGGCGTGCTACGCACAAATTTTTTGCCCAATTGCCCTTCAGTATGAATGCCAAAATTCCGGTAGAAGTCGTGACGGGCGATAAGGTGAAAATTCCTTTGACGTTTGTAAATAATACAGACGAGGAAATACTCGGCGATTTGGATTTTACCATTCCCGATGGCTTTAAAAAACTCGCGCAACTCCCTCAAAATCTGACACTTGCGCCACAGGCGACACGCACGAGTTATTTAGAGTTTTTGGTGGAAGAAGCCTGTGATAAAACCGAATTTGGTGTAGAACTTTTGAGCAATGGCTTCGCGGATGCAGTGCGTCAACCGCTGCGTTCGGTATCGCGTGGATTTCCTGCAGGCTTGGCGTTTTCCAATCAAGAAATGGATGCTACATATGAGGTCGATATTAATGATGTCGTTGATGGTTCGCTCGAAGTGACGCTGACGGCTTACCCCGATTTGGCAGGCGAATTGATGTCGGGTTTGGAGTCGATGTTGCGCGAACCGCACGGTTGTTTTGAGCAAACTTCTTCGGCGACTTATCCGAATATTTTAGTGCTGCAATACATGAACGAAAGCGACCAAATCAAGCCTAAAATTGCCAGTCGAGCAAAGGATTTAATTGAGAGAGGTTACAAGCGTTTGACTTCGTTTGAATCAAAAAGTGGTGGTTTTGAGTGGTTTGGTGGTGACCCTGCACACGAAGGTTTGACGGCGTATGGTTTGATGGAATTTGCGGATATGCAGCAAGTTTGGGATGGCGTGGACAAAGCGATGATTGACCGCACCGCCAAGTGGTTGATGAGCCGCCGCGACGGCAAAGGCGAATTTGAACGCAATCCTCGCGCCTTACATTCATTCGGACTGACGGACAATGCCACGATGAGTGCCTACATCACCTACGGCTTATCGGAGGCAGGTTATGACGGATTGAAAAAGGAAATTGATGCAGCATATAAGCACGCCATGAGTTCTAAAAATCCTTACGCAATGGGACTTGCAGCGAATATTTTATTGAATAAAAAGGACAAAAAACGCAGTGCGGAAGTGTTAAGAAAATTAATGAAATTGCAAGACGAAAACGGCGCATGGACACACGATAACACACACAAATCAGGTCCGGGTTCGCAAGGCAATGCTTTGCAGATTGAGACGGCTTCGTTAGCATTGATGGCATTATTAAAACAAGAAAAACCGGATGTTCAAAACACGAAAAAAATCGCTGATTTCATTCGCAATTCAAAAGGCGGCTACGGCGGTTTTGGGAATACAAATAGTACGGTGCTGGCTTTGCGCTCGCTCATTGCGTACACCAAATTTGCGAAGCAAACACAAGATAATGGCGAAATAGAATTTTTAGTTAATAATAAAAAAGTCGCTACAAAAAAATACGAAAAAGGACATAAAGGAGAGGTTCAATTTACTGGTTTACAGGAGTATGTAAAAGGTGGCAAACAGGATTTGACAGTGCGATTTAAAGGCACTAAAAATCCATTACCTTATACGATTGCCGTGAATTGGAACACTACCCTACCCCATTCCAATGACGAATGTGTGATTGATTTGGACATCAAATTAAATACGAATCGCGCAAAAGTAGGCGAAACCGTCCGCCTGACTACGACCATTAAAAACAAGACGAACGAAGGGCAAGCGATGACGCTCGGCATCGTTGGTATCCCTGCCGGATTGACGGCACAGCCCTGGCAGTTGAAGGAGATTTTGGATAAAGAAATCGTAGATTTTTACGAAATTATCGGGAATAATGTCGTCTTCTATTTCCGCGATATGGCACCATCGGAAACGCATACGATTCACTTGGATTTGAAGGCAGAAATACCGGGTGAATTTGACGCACCCGCGTCTTCGTGTTATTTGTATTATACCAATGAATTTAAGGATTGGGATAGTGTGGAGACGGTGGTGATTACGGAATAAAATTGACGTAGAGACGCGATTAACCGTGTCTCTACATTAATCGCGTCTCTACAACGATTGATTTTTAGGGTTTAAGTAGTGGGACAAAAATATGCTTACAATTTTGACATGGTTATTTTTTACATTTTGTCACGGTAAGTTAGTTTAGTGTTTTTTAGGAAGTCATGCAAATTTGAACAAAAAAAGCATCTCGAACACTCGTGTTCGGGATGCTTTTTACAAATAAGTTATACAATTCGCTGAAAGCGAATTAATTATTAAAACTTGCGCTTGGTACTTATGCTTTCTCCGCTTATTGTTTCACAAATTTGACGACACCTGTTTGCCAGTGATTACCTGTAAGGAAGATGTAATATGTACCGCCATTTAAGCCAGCAATATCCAAGTTGATAAGGTTCGTACCCTCTGTGATTTCTATGTCTTGTTGAGCAACTGTGCGGCTCAACGCGTCCATAATCATCAATTTTGCCGCCGCCTCATTGATGGAAGAGGTAAAACGTATACTTGGGTTGGCATTTTCCACAGGATTGGGAAACACGTTCGAAATAGAGACGCCACTCGCGCAGTCCGTAGTCACAGTACTGACGTCAGAATAGGCGAATAAACCGTCATTATCGACCATTTTGAGGCGGTAGTAATTGTTGGCAGCCAATTGGTTGTCAGTAAAGATGTATTCTGCCCCCGTGACATTATTGCCTTCCGAATCCATCGTAGCAATCGTGATATAATTCACACCATTAGTACTTTTTTGGATGTCAAAATGTGAAAAATTTGACTCTGTGTTTGTTCGCCAGCTTAGGCCGGCTTGGCAGCTATTTTCTTGTGTATAAAAACTCACCAATTCGATAGGCAAGGCAGTGATGCAAGTGCTCAAATCGCAAACCGTGTATGAGCCACCGCCTGTCCCGCCTTTATCGTAGAATGTCAATTCGATTTGGTTGACAGGCTTTGTAAAACAGATTTGCATTGCCGTACGAGTTGTGTTATTTTGATTGACTTCGGGTGGTACGCAGCTGGAGCTAAATGTATTATTGCCAATATAGTCGATACAGCTATTGCCAGACTGGTCAAGAAGCGTAAAATTAGCATCGCTCGCATCAAATGAGTAAGTCATAACGCTATTGCCGGCATTGATGATGATTTCGTCGTTTCTATCAATATCAATCAATTGAAAACATACATTATCGACTAAGCCTGAAAACAGGTACGTTGTTGTCATGTTGGTGATTGCGCCATTCGTAGCGTCCTGAACACCAAGTTTGAGTCCGGTACAGCCCGTCAGATGGTCATCATTAATCGCCTCTTCGTCGGCAGTTGTGCCACCATTATATGTGTTGAAGACTTGCAGTAATTCACTGCCGACAGTAAGTGTAGCAGCATTTATCGAGGCTATGGCTCCGTCTTCGGTAGCAAGGGATGTTAAATTGAGTACCTCCGAATTGTCGGGGCAATTAGGATTTTGTGCCATAGCAAACGTATTTGCAAAAAGCACAAAGGTAGAGAGCAAGAGTAGATTGTTTAAAACTTCTTTCATTAGTTTTAATTTTTAAATAAGTGGAATACATTAATATTTGTTTTTATGTTGTTATATTTGTTGATCAGGGATTTACGAGTAATTTCGATTATTAGATGGTTCACATTTCCATAAAGTTGCATGTCACATTTTTTTTAATAAAAAAATGTCAAGTGCAAATAGCCATTTAATGTGAAGAGAAATTTTGTAACTACGTAATTGAGTGAGTAGGCAATTAGAATAGTCTAATTTTCAATAAATTACACATAAGTCTTTGGTAAATAAAGTAGGTAAATAAAACGGAAGGTTCTCATTTTCACCTGTCCCAAAGGATGAAATGAAGTATGTTTTAGTATCAGGAATTAAATAAATGTATTCTTCACATCGTTATTTTTTCTTTAGACGAATTAAATTTGACGCGAATACTCACTGTCTTTAAGGAAAATTTGGTGAAATATAAAGGAAAAAGAACGAGTCAAGAATATACATTTATTTTGTTCCTGATGCTTAATGAAAGAAAATAAATAACATGTGCCATTATACTCGTCTTTTTTCCGTCTAAGAATCCTTTGAAATCCTTATCCCGAATCGGGGTTCGGGACAGGCTGTGCTAAGGCTATGTGCGGCTTTCAAAAAACCCTTAGACAAAAAAAATACTTCGTATTATGGGACATCTTATTTAATTTCTTTCACTTAGAGAAGGTTATTTCATGAGTAATTATTTTTCTGAGAGAAAAAATTCAACGCATATTTAGGTATATGCTACTTTGAATAGACATCATTATTCATAGTTCATCAAAGACACTAATCATCTCCATACTTTATAAAATGCCCTTCCGTATATCAATGCGCCAAGTAGCAGAAGTAGGACGCCAATGAGGGATAGGAAAGTTCCGGGCATCTTGAATGACAATACAATGGCGAGTATAAAACCAAATAAAATGAGCAACAAACCCCATATCATATTAGTTTCGATAGAACTTTCGTTAAAAATACGTTTCATCTTAATAAGAATTTATAAAATGGACTTTGGAAATCAGGTTAACAAGAGCGTAATTAGTTACTTTTCAGCGAAATAAACATTGTAATAAAAATATTTTGAAGTAAAATGCAAATTGATATAATTTATTGATAATGAGCATTTTACCCAATTTCCTAATTACCCAATATCCAAAGTCCAGTTATAAAAATATAGCTTAAAATTAAAAAACTCTACTCGGATATTCTAATTTAATCTTCGCAAATTCTCAATGAATGAATCAAAAATCGCTGAATTTGATTCATTCCCCGAAATAGCTTCTGGGTTTCGTTTCACTCAACATTCAAAATTCATTCACTCCTGCACTTCTCCTTATCTTTTGAAAAAAGAATCCACAAATTCGCGTTTGTTGAATATCTGTAAATGGTTGATTTGTTCGCCTACGCCGATGTATTTTATCGGAATTTTGAACTCATCTGTGATTCCGATGACGACACCACCTTTGGCTGTACCGTCGAGTTTGGTCAATGCGAGTGCTGTCACGTCGGTGGCTTTGGTGAAATGTTTGGCTTGCTCGACGGCATTTTGTCCGGTGGAAGCATCGAGTACAAGCAGTACCTCATGAGGTGCACCGTCAAGTGCTTTGCCGATAGAACGGTTGATTTTAGAGAGTTCGTTCATTAAGCCGACTTTGGTATGTAGCCTACCCGCCGTGTCGATGATAACGACACCTGCGCCGCGTTTTTCGCCATATTTTACCGCTTCGTAAGCTACGGCTGCGGGGTCGGTGTTCATGCCCTTACTATAAAAATCGCAACCGACACGCTCCGACCAGATTTTGAGTTGGTCTACGGCTGCTGCGCGAAAAGTATCTGCTGCACCGAGTACTACGTATAATCCTTTATTATGATATTGGCTGGCGAGTTTGCCGATAGTTGTCGTTTTTCCGACGCCGTTGACGCCTACGACGAGTATTACGCAAGGGCGGCTTTCGGAAGGCAAATTATAATCCTCAAGGTCTTCGGTATTATTTTCGGCAAACATTAGCACGATTTCGTCGCGCAAGATTTCATTCAACTCGCTCGTATTCACGTATTTATCACGCGACACACGCGTCTCTATCCGTTCAATGATTTTGATGGTCGTTTCCACCCCCACATCCGAAGCTATTAAGACTTCTTCAAGGTTGTCGAGTACCTCATCATCTATTTTAGATTTGCCGGCTACCGCACGCGAAATATTCTCAAAAAAACCCGTCTTGGTTTTTTCCAATCCCTTATTAAGGTCTTCTTTTCTTTCTTTATTGAAAAATTTGCTAAATACGCTCATAGGTGTAATGAGTGAATGAGTGAATACAATGTTGGAATGCTTAGTAAAGATGAAATGCTTAAATAATTCATTCATTCCTAAATATTTAAGCATTTAAGTATCATTAAAAGACAGAAAGGCTTCCCTTGTAAAAGAGAAGCCTGCTGAATATATCTTGAATATAAATAGCGTACTATTATTTCTTATCTGCAAAAAATTCTTTTGCACTATCTTTATGAATCATTTGAGTTTTGTAGGTATATTTGCCTGTAACAGGGTCTTTGACAGCTTTCACCACTTTGACGAAATCTTTACCTGAACCTGCGTTTGCAGCTCTTTGTCCTACTCTTGAGTTCTTCGAAACTTTCTTTGCCATTTTTAATAAATTTGAGTATTGAATGCTGAAATATCATACACTCAATACTTAGGAACAACGCAAAAATGAATTCAGATTTTGACTTGTTCTTTTCTCCTTTTTCTTCGTCATGTAAATCCTTACGTAGCTTGGCTATGCGCAGTTTTCATACCTGGAAAAGAAAAAAATAACGGTGTCAAAAAACTTAATTTATTCATACCTCGTTCCCTACTTAATTTCTTTGTGAACAGTATATTTTTTTAAAACGGGGTTAAATTTTTTAATCTCCAAACGGTCTGGAGTATTTCTACGATTTTTTTGAGTAACGTAACGTGAAGTACCGCGCATGCCACTTGCTTTATGCTCTGTACATTCCAATATAACCTGTATTCTATTACCTTTACTTTTCTTTGCCATGATATTATGGTTAGCGGTTAATGGTTAGCGGTTAATTTCCGCACCGTACCTTCTTATTTTAATTTAACGCCTGTATCTACACCTTTCTGCTCCAATTCGGTCAAATAAGCGAAAATACCTTTTTTGTTGATATTACGCATTGCTTTTGCACTTAGGCGCAAAGTGACCCACTTATCCAATTCAGGGATGAAAAAGCGTTTGGTATGTACATTAGGTACAAAACGACGCTTAGTTTTAGCTTTTGAGTGGGAAACGTTATTACCCGAGACCGGACGTTTTCCGGTTAGTTTACAAACTTTAGACATAATTCATTAATAATTAATGAATAATGATCAATGATTAATTTTTTTAGTACATAATGATTTTCGCTACGCGAAAAAAATTAATTAATCATTCATAATTAATCGTTAAACATTATAAAAATGGTGACCCTGCCAGGGTTCGAACCTGGAACCTCCTGATCCGTAGTCAGGTACTCTATCCAGTTGAGCTACAGGGCCAATTTTCCTTTAAATTCTAATTTTCAAAATCCAAAATCCTGCAAGTCCTTAAACTTAGAATTTGTTCCGATAACTATCGGGATATTTTGGAATTTTCCGCATCTTGAATAAGGTTCTTTTCAGAAGCGGGACGCAAAGATAAATATTTTTATTTAAAGTTGCGCTTTTTGGAAGAAAAAAATCAAATTAATATTTCTGATGCTACAAAGTAGCAGAAACAAAATAAATGTATATTCTCGACTTGTTCTTTCTCCTTTATACTTCACCAAATTTTCCTTAAATAACCCGTTATTCGCGTCAAATTTGGCTCGTGTAAAGAAAAAATAACGGCATGAAGATGTAACATTTATTATCTTTTCATCCCAAAGATACAAAACAAAACGAACTATCCGCCAAATATGCTTTATAATAGAAACAAAAAACTGCCTCCGAAAGTTCGGAAGGCAGTTTAATACATCTTTTTGTTAGAGTACCTAACTGAAGATAATAGAAAGTTGTCCATTTAATTCATCTCTACACATCAACTTTCTTTTACAAAGGTACATTTATAATTCGCTTAATTACAAAAAAATACACGTTTTTATTGTGTCACGCAAACATTAATTTAATTATTATTAGTTATTGTTATAATTTTATAAGAATCATTAGATTTCCTTATCAAAGTAAATTTTATAAAATTTTTGTCCGTCTGCTTCTTCTCCTTTTTCAATCAGCGATGTGTCACCATGTATATATATGTGAAAATTTTTATCCAACTTCAAAACACTTTTAAATCCCTTCGCTTGTTTTTTGACCGCCTGTGTCGAAATTTCAAAATTATCTGTCTCCTCGACCTCGTTGATAGTACGGTAACTTTCGTCAAATTGCTGAAAAGACTCAATCAGCTCATCCGTCTGAAATACTTCGCTCTGAAATTCAGTTTTATCAAACTGCTCATGCGTTTTAAAGTACTCTACGGTACGATTTAGCAAGTCGATTTCATCCGCCTTTGTCACTTCAAAATCTTCTGCCAATTGCTTAGTTACGTAGGTTTTTGTGAGGCTTAAAAAATCCTTTGTATAATGGTAGTCATCGCTACAAGGCGTGAGTTGTAGAAAGTTTTCTTTCCAAAATTGTGCCTCCGATTTATTGGCTTTATCTACGATACATACGCGATAACCGAGTTCTTTTTCTTTATTAAAAATCAAGCAGCCTTTGTCCAATTTATCTACGCTGATACCGTCGTCGTAGTTGAGCGTGAACTCGCCCGATTCTACATCCAATTTCAAGAATGGATGTCTGTTTTCTGATTTAAAAATACCTATCATTTCTACCAATTCGTCCTCTATCACTACATCCGAAAAATGCACGACAAACAAGTCACCTGATTTTATTTGTGGATGCGTAGAAAGTTCGTATAAATGCTTTGCTACATTGATAGAATTGATGTGAAACGAACTCGGTGCATCAAAAATTTGCGAAGCATAATTATACACCGCATTCATTTTCACGTCTTCATTGGAAAAAGTAAACGAGAAAAATTCCGGCTCGGCAAAAGGCTTTAAAAAGTATTGTAACAGCAACTCTTTCAGGATGTTATCAGAGTTGTCAAGTGGTGTTTTCGACAAGTGCAAATCCTCTTCATTGGTCTTATTGCCGACTTGGTGAACAGAAATTTGATTGATGAAACAATTAGTATAATCAAGCATATTTTTTTAATGGATAATAGATAATTTTTTAACAAATAACGAATACACGAGTAACGAATAACGA
>Ga0209828_1003468_pt1 | contig 12004 bp, 11 predicted proteins | sample MaitaG_FD_187429 | JGI IMG/M metagenome (GOLD analysis project Ga0209828, IMG submission 187429) | Marine algal microbial communities from Maine, USA - Maine_Asex2 metaG (SPAdes) (version 2) | ecosystem: Host-associated > Algae > Red algae > Unclassified | place: Maine, USA | collected 2015-01-05
TTAAAATGATGAAGAAATAAAGTTGTTAAAACCAAATCGTATTCTAAGGTTTTAAACGCTTCAGAAAAAATATCGATAGTTTTAAATTCTATATTATCGTATTTTTGCGATAATGTTATTGCATAATTTATAGTATGAGGATTAGCATCTAAACCTATCAACTTAAAATTATAATTGTGTTTCTTTCCAAATGTTGCAACTTCTCTTAAAATATCTCCACCACCGCAACCTAAATCTATAATGGTAATTGTCTCTGTTTTTTTATGATTTTTTAGTGCTTTTTTTAAGCCATTTATAGTTACAATGTTTCCTCCTAACCATTGGTTTATTTTGGCTAATTTATCTAAGGCATCATGTAGAATTGGACCATTATAATTCAAATCGTCCATAATTTCTTCTGCTTCACTCCTGTATTTTGTACTAACTAAAATACTCATTTAACTGTCATTATTTTACCATGTGTACGTTTAATTATTTGTGGTAAAATAAAAGGAAACCATTTTAAGCCCTGCATTAAAATCTCAGAAATTTTGGGCTTGTTAAATAAGTTAGCTACTATATTACCTGTTTCTAAACGCGATTTAAAGGCTTTATTCCACTCTCTAAGATACTGTTTTTCCAGAGCTTGTCTATTGGGTATTTCAGAATTAAAAAATTTAATAATTAGTAGCGATGCTATTTGCGCACTTTTAAAAGCCATACTCATTCCATTACCACATAATGGATGAATTAATGCCGCTGTGTCTCCACACATTAAAATGTGGTTTTCTATAGGTTTTTTTTTCTCAAATGAAATTTGACTGATAGTTAATGGTTTTTCGAAAACAGTTGTCGATTGACTAAAAATAGTATTTAAATATTCATTTTTAAATACTACTTCATTTTGAAACTCTTCAATATCATTATACTTTTTAAATGTTTTAAAATTTGTGATATAGCATAAATTTATATTGTTATTTTCTACTTTTGAAACTCCGCAATAGCCTCCTTCAAAATTATGAAGTGCAACTAAATCGTCTGGGAAATCACCTTTAACATGTGTTTTAACTGCTAAATATGGGGACTTTGTTTTAATAAATTGCCTATTTAATTTTACATCTAAATTTGCGCGTTTACCGTAAGCTCCAATTACTATTTTAGCCTTAAATACTTTGCTGGTTTTTGTCTGTACTGAAAATTCATCATTAAAAAACTGAATATCCTCTACTGTATCTTGAAGAATTTTTACACCATTTGCTAGTGCCTTTTTTGCTAAAGCTTGATCTAAAGTATAGCGACTTATTCCAAAACCTCCTAAGGGTAAAGGAGCAGATATTAATTTTCCTTTGGTTGTTGATAATTGAAATTTGTTAATTTTTTTTGCACCTAATTTAAAGACATCTATTTCTAGAAAAGCTAAATATGGAAGCACTTCGTTAGATATATATTCACCACAGACTTTATGCTTTGGATAGCTATTTTTTTCTATAACTAAAACATTTAGATTTTGTTTAGATAAATGAATGGCACTAGATAAACCAGCCAATCCACCACCAACAATAATAACGTTAAAATTTATTTGTGTTGTATTCAATTTCTATTTTTAAAATATTTTCTTAGAGATAACTCGAATTAAATTAGCATTAAATTACTTTTATAATTTTAAAATGCTGATCTCTAAATTGAATCTCATTATTAATTGTTTTTCCTAGAAGTAGTCTGGCAATTGGAGTGCTTGCAGATATAGCATAAAATTTACCTTCGTCTATAATTAGCTCACCTGCACTTATAGCAATATAATAATTAATGTTCGATGTAAATACAACACTTCCTAAATTAATAATTTTTGAGGTTTTAGAGCGGTTTATTTTAGATAATAGTTGATTTACTTTTTGAATTTCGGCTAATTGTTGTCCTGCTTTTTCTCGCTCTAATTGCAACATTGCTCTGCCTGTTTCGTGCTTGTCTCCTGCGCTGCTTTTAGTTTCAGATAATAGCGAATCTTGAATTTCATCCATAGTAGTTTTAACCGTTAACAAACGATTATCTATAAATGCAACACACAAATTGTATAGGTTTTCTTTAATTGTCATGGTTTGTCTAAAAATTTAATGGTCCATAAAATTTTATTTGGTTTACAATCCATTCTTTTCTTTTTTGAATATAAGTAGATGCAGGATTAGCACGGTATTTTCTTGGATTTGGTAATATTGAAGCTATTGCTGCTGCCTCATAAGTCGTTAGTTTTTGAGCTGGTTTATTATACCAATAGATTGCTGCCGCTTCAATACCGTAAACGCCGTTTCCCATTTCTATACTGTTTAAATAGACTTCAAGAATACGTTCTTTACTCCATATTGTTTCAATTAAAAAAAGTAAAATATGTTTCTAAGCCTTTACGAAACCAACTTCTTGATGGCCAAAGAAACACGTTTTTTGCAGTTTGCTGGCTTATGGTACTAGCTCCTTTTAAACGCTTTCCTTTTTTGTTTTGTTCGTAAGCTTTTTCAATAGCTTCGATATCGAAGCCACTATGCTTTGTAAATTTTTGATCTTCACTACAAATAACTGCTATCTGTATATTTTTAGGCATTTTTTCTATAGAAATCCAGTTGTGTTTCCATAATTTTTTTTCTGATGGATTTTCGAAATAACGAATAACCATTAAAGGTGTTACAAAAACCGAAACGAACTTAAATAAAACAACTAGACCAACTGAAAAAATAATACTCCAAAAAAATAATTTAACGCAAAAACGAAGCAGTTTCTTCATAAGTTATTAAAATATATTGGCTAACTGTTTACCTATAGAACTACTAATAGCAATGCCTAATCCTCCTAGTCTAAAACCACAAAAACGTTGTTACCTAATTGTTTAACAATTGTTTTTTTTTGATTGCCAACTCCCATAATTCCACACCAACTCTGCGCTATTTTAAAAGAAGTATTAAGATTCTTCTAGTTTAGTTTGTATACGCGCTGTTTGATAGATTTTAGTTGTTTCTTTAGTTTTAAAATCTAGAGGTCTTCCACCGCCAAATAATATTCTATTATCTATATTTCTAAAATAATAATAATCTTCTAAATGAAACATGTCTTTAACATATAAGTTTTTAATTGGTTTGGTAATTAATACTTAATCTATAGCAGGTTTTACTTTTTCATTTTTTAATTGTGATATAAAACCAGAAAGTTCTAATAGCATTTTAGAAGACTTAAATTAAAATTTATCGGTTTGTAAGGTGACTGTGTTTTCATTTTCTAAAAAATAACTGTAACATTAATTAAAATCTTAATACCTTTTGCCAGTACTATTTTAAGTAATGGCTCTATTATTTTACCGGGTTCTATTTTGCCTTAAAACTCATTAAAAATAGGGTTTTCTTTTATGTTTTTAAACTAAAAACATCTGCTTTAAAGATTGGTTTTAATAATTGGTTCATGTTTTCTTTATTAGATAAGCAGGTTTCATAAAACGCATCATCATTTTCAGAAAACAACTCATAAACACTCAATTTTTAATAATCAATACTGTTGTCTCTTAATGTTTTAAGTAATAATTTTAGACCTTTTACACGTTTTTTTACAAGCTCTAATACCTATATCTTAACTATGTGAGTTGAGATTGCTTATTATTTTACTAAGAATTACAAAACATGCATTTTTAGTACTGGCGCCTTAAGGCAAAATTCCTTTTTTTAAAAATAAAACTATTGCTTTTAAAAAAAAGGTATTTCAAATGTAAAGCACAGTTTAAGCCTACAATAACACTTCCAACAATAGTATAATCTTATTGGTAAGCCAAGATTTAATTTCCCAGTAAGACAAATTTATAACTCTAAAATAGTGTAATTATTTAAACTATTGCGACATAAAAAAACTCCGAAATTGCTTTCGGAGTTTTTAGATATAAAGTTTAATTATAATTATTCGATAATTATTTTTTTATTTACTCTATTTCCATTGCTATCTATATTTAATAAATACATTCCAGAAGCTAGAGAACTAACATTTATAGTTCTTACTAATGTTTTGTTATTGTTAAATTTATTATAAACACGTCTTCCTCTAATATCTAATATTGAAATATTAATATCGTCTCTAGTATTTAGTTTTACATTAAGTTCTCCATTAGTTGGGTTTGGATAAATACTAATATTATTTAATTGAAATTCGTCGATACTTAATGACCCTATTACGTTTACTGTGTAATCTTCAACTTGACCAAAAAAGGAAGTATCACAAGGACTAAGTTCATTAGATCCCACAGGTGAATATTTCATACCTACTCTCATTCTTGTCATTCCTAAGACTGCGTCATTAGGTACTGATATTGTTAATGGCGAATTACTTGTTGCTACATCTACAACATTTTCAGCTGTTCCTAAATTGTATTCTTCTCCTGGATCTGCAAAACTACAGTTTTGATTCCAATCTATCCATACTTTGTTAATATAGTAATAATTACCATTTGAATTAACATTAACGGTAATGTCATAATTAGATCCTCTATCTATATCTGTAGAAATAGAAGTAAAGTCTTGGTAAGGGTCATCAGTACTTTCCGCTAATGTAACATTGTTAATAGTATTAAAAATAACTCTAGTAATCCTGTCACCGTCATCACTAGAGGCAGCAGATGTGCAAACACTATCGCTAATAGTAAGAGTAGTTGTTTCGGTTTTAACACTTGATGGCGTTGTTATTGTAACTGTTATTGTATAATCTCCAGGTGTAGCACCTATAAGACCAGTTACATCTAATGTAACTACTCCATCTGTATTTAAAGATGTTGGAGTAAAAGCAAAATTTGCATTTGGAATTGCTGGTGTTACTGAAGATGAAAATGTCGCTGTTTCAGAAAACCCATTAGAGGTGCTGTAAGTAAAATTATAACTAACATTATCAATATTACAAACAGATTGACTGCCTGTTGTATTTGTAATACTGTAGTTTGCATTACTAGATAAAGAAAAAACATCTGATAAAGAGTAGAATACATTATCTGCTGCCTCTACCAATATTCTAGAATTATTATTAGAAGCAATATTTGGTACTGTAATAGATGCTGAACCACTATTAGGTACTCCTGAGGCTAATGTTGTATATGATATTCCTTCATCGTTAGTATACAATATATTTACAGTTTGGCAATTAATGGTAGTATTATTTGTTTGTCCTACAACCCAGTTTACGGTTTGTGTGCTTCCTGAATCCCAACTTGGAGGTGTAACGACAGTAAATGGTGTTACGTCTTCTACTGTTATTGTCATTTCATCAGATTGTGTATTACCTCCTTCTGGAGCATTATCTCTAACAGTAAATAGAAAGCCCATTGTTCTAGCTACAGATGGTACGACTTCCCATGTAGAGGCTAATGAACCTGTTAATACCGTTGAAAAGTCTGGGAAAAATCTTACTGGAACAGTTTTTGGATCTAATGATCTAAAAGATGGACCTCCAGTATTTGTAGCCGCTGGTGGCATTGGAGCTGGTGTTGTATCATTTTGTTCCCAAGAATAAGTAAGGGTATTTCCTGTGTTATCATCCATAGAAACACCAGTTAATTTAAATGCTGTAGATGGTGGTATAGAAAAATCCGCGCCTGCATTAGCGGTTGGAGCACTATTACCGCTTGAATTAGATGTACCACATGAACTACTGTTTCCATTAGATATATTGATCCACATTTCTTTGATATTTTCACCATTAAAATAATCGTCACTATTACCTTGCACATTAGGAGGGCAAATACCAGCATATCCCATTATTGAAGATCCACTTCCTACCTCAACAGATACACCTGATCTTTGGCAACTGTTGTTTTGTGTATGATTACCACCAAACTGATGTCCGAATTCATGAGCTACATAATCAATATCAAAAGCATCTCCAACAGGAGAAGATAATCCAGTTACACCTCGGGCTTTGGACCCTGTACAAGGAGAGTTTAAGGCAGCTACTCCACCTCCTCCAGTACTAAACACGTGTCCAACATCATAATTTGCTGAACCAATATTATTATCAATAGTTGATTGGTTTTGATTTAACATAGCACCTCCATCATTATTTGTGTAGGGATCGGAACTTGTGTTTGGTCCTAAAAAAATAATACTCGAATTATCAACCATAGTCATTGTTAAACCTAGATCACGAACATATACACCATTAACACGGTTCATAGTATTTGTCATGGCAGCCATTACACTCGCCGTAGTTCCGCCATGAAATTGAGCATATTCTACTGTACAAGCTAATGCTAATCTGTAAGTTCTTAGCCGTCCATCATCTGCATTTTTTAGTGCAATGTATTCTTCATCAGAAATTCCACTTCTTTCTAAAACTGATTCTGTTTCACAAATAAAATTATCTGTATTAACATCACCTATGGAGTTGGAAAAAACAATATAATTTTTAAGATCATTTGTGTAAGGTTCTATAAAAACCGTTTTGTCTTCAGAAAAAATTGTAGCATTTAATCCTTTTTCAGGAGTTATAGTTATACGTAAGGTAGCGGCAGAGTTTTCTACACCAACTCCTAAGTACGTTTTTATTTTAGGATAACTAGCTGCTAACCTTGGTTCCATAATAGAATTCTCAATAACTCTAAAAGATTCAAACTTGCCTTTAGTATTAGGGAACTGGATTATAAGATTGGAATTATTTACAGAAGACCCCTTATTAGGAGCGTTACTTAAAATCGAAGACAGTACATTTACGTTTACATTAAAAAATGAAGATTTTCGAGGGACTTCTTTATAAAAGCTAACCTCTTCATTATTAATTATTTCTGGATTAGATTGAGACCAAACTGAGGGTTGATTTTGTGCAAAACCGTTAAAAGATAGGATTGCAATTGAAAAAAAAATAAAAATATCTTTAGAGTAGTTTTTTTTCATGGTTAAAATAAGTTAGATTTATCTTTTTATTAAAGATAGTGTGATTTCTTGATTATTACAAAAATTTAATAGTAAAAGTTTATTTTCTTATGAATAGTGTTCTCTCAATTCTATCTTTATCTTTAATATTTTCTGTTTTCTTAACTTGTAAGCCAATGAAAAACAGGCAGATGAAGGCAGATTTTAGCAATAAAAAAATTATATGTCCAGACGATGGTGTTTGTACTTTTGAAGTTTTAAAAAATAAATCGTTATTAATCAAAACAGATGGCATTGGAGCTAATTATCCAGTATTATTAAATGGAAAAACAACGGTATTAAAGTTTGAATATAAAAGAAATGAAATCCCTAATACACAGGATGGAAACTATAGTGAAATTGTATATATTGAAATACCCCCAAAAGTAAGTAAATTAAAATTACGCGATGCAGATTTAAAAAACGCAAAAATATTATACAGTAGGCTGTGCTTTTGTAGAGGGCAAACTGGAAGTTACCCAATAAATAAAGGAACATTATTTATTTCTAAAATAAGCGAAAATGAATATAATATGGCTTTAGATTTTAAGACAGATAAAGTTCCTCAAATTATAACTTCAATAAATGAAACATTTAAATTATAAAAAAACGCCTTGATATTTTCAAGGCGTTTTTAATTTTATGCTTCCGTTGGTTTTTCTATTACAAAATCTTCCATAAATTTTGTTGTATAATTACCTGCTATATAGTCTGGATGATCCATTAATTGTCTATGAAACGGAATTGTTGTTTTTATACCTTCTATTACAAATTCGTCTAAAGCACGCTTCATTTTACTAATAGCTTCTTCTCTTGTTTGCGCTGTTGTTATTAACTTGGCAATCATAGAATCGTAATTTGGTGGAATAGAATATCCTGCATAAACATGAGTATCTAAACGAACACCGTGACCTCCTGGAGCGTGTAATGTTGTTATTCTTCCTGGTGAAGGTCTAAAATCGTTAAATGGATCTTCTGCATTAATTCTACATTCTATAGAGTGTAATTGTGGTAAATAGTTTTTACCAGAAATTGGCACACCAGCAGCTACTAAAATTTGCTCACGTATTAAATCGAAATCAATTACTTGTTCTGTAATTGGGTGTTCTACTTGAATACGTGTATTCATTTCCATAAAATAGAAATTTCTGTGTTTATCTACTAAAAACTCTACTGTTCCTGCACCTTCATATTTAATATATTCTGCAGCTTTAACTGCAGCTTCTCCCATTTTTTTACGTAAAGCAGTGGTCATAAAAGGAGATGGCACCTCTTCTGTTAGTTTTTGATGACGTCTTTGTACAGAACAATCTCTTTCGGATAAATGACATGCTACTCCTTTAGAGTCTCCAACAATTTGAATCTCGATATGTCTTGGCTCCTCTATAAGCTTTTCCATATACATATCATTATTTCCAAATGCGGCTTTAGATTCTTGTCTAGCAGATTCCCAAGCATCTTGTAAATCTTCTGGTTTCCAAACAGCACGCATACCTTTTCCACCACCACCAGCAGACGCTTTAAGCATTACTGGATAGCCTGTTTCTTTGGCTATTTTTATACACTCTTCAAAAGTTTCAATAATACCTTCACTTCCTGGAACGACTGGGACTCCCGCAGCAATCATTGTTGATTTTGCATTAGCCTTATCACCCATTCTGTCTATCATCTCTGGAGAAGCACCTATAAATTTAATTTCGTGCTCTGAACAGATTTTAGAAAATTTAGCATTTTCTGATAAAAAACCATAACCTGGGTGTATAGCATCTGCATTTGTAATTTCTGCAGCAGCTATAATATTAGACATTTTTAAGTACGATTCGCTACTTGGCGCTGGACCAATACAAACCGCCTCGTCTGCAAATTTTACGTGAAGACTTTCGGCATCTGCAGTAGAATAAACTGCTACTGTTTTAATGCTCATTTCTTTGCAGGTTCTAATAACACGAAGTGCTATTTCACCTCTATTGGCAACTAGTATTTTTTTAAACATCTATTTGTTTTTTTGGATGATTAGATAATTGGATTATTCGGTTATTAAATTAGTTTAAATCTAATTTATAAAGAAATCTAAAAATCTAAAATTAAGATGGATCTACTAAAAATAATGGTTGATCAAATTCTACTGGAGAAGAATCGTCTACTAAAATTTTAACTATTTTACCTGAAACTTCAGATTCAATTTCGTTAAATAATTTCATGGCCTCAATAATACAAAGTACATCGCCTACTGCAATGGTTTGTCCTACCTCAGCAAATAATGGTTTATCTGGAGATGGTTTTCTGTAAAAAGTTCCTATAATTGGAGATTTTACAGTTATATATTTAGAGTCTTCGCTTTCTTCGGCAGGAGCGGCAGGTGCGGCAGGGCTTGATGGAGATGCTACTTGATTTTGAGTTGCAGGTATTTGCATTTGAGGCATTGGCATTTGTTGCACGATGGTTGTCTCTTCTGATCCGGTTTTTATTGTAATCTTAACATCGTCTGTTTCTAATTTAACCTCACTTGCACCTGATTTTGCTACAAACTTAATTAAGTTTTGAATGTCTTTTAAATCCATAATTTAGAGTTATTAAGTATTTTTAGTTAGTTTTTAAGAATTATAAGCCCACTTTAAATATATTGAGCCCCAAGTAAAGCCACCACCAAAGGCGGCAAATATAATATTGTCTCCTTTTTTTAATTGTGATTCGTAATCGTTTAATAATAACGGTAAAGTTGCAGAAGTGGTATTACCATACTTCTCTATATTTATCATTACCTTTTCTGTTTCTAAGTTTATTCGGTTTGCAGTGGCATCTATAATACGTTTATTAGCTTGATGTGCTGCTAACCAAGTAATTTCATCATTTGTGAGGTTATTTCTTTTAATAATTTTTTGAGCTACTTCTGCCATATTAAAAACAGCGTTTTTAAAAACTGTTTTACCATCTTGAAAAACAAAATTTTCCTTTTTAGCAATAGTTTCTGATGTTACTGGATAAGAAGATCCACTAGATTTTACCTGAAGAAACGCTCTACCGGATCCATCACTTCTTAAATATTCATCTTGTAAACCTAAACCTTCTTCATTTGGTTGAAATAATACAGCTCCTGCTCCATCTCCAAAGATGATGCAAGTTGCTCTATCTTCATAATTAATCATTGAAGAGTTTTTGTCTGCTCCAATAAGCAATACATTTTTGTAACGTCCAGACTCAATATATCTTGCAGCTGTTGACATACCAAAAAGAAAACCAGAGCATGCTGCTTCCAAGTCAAAAGAGAAAGCATTTACCGCTCCTATTTGTGTGGCTGTGTATGCTGCTGTTGCTGCTGCTTGCATATCTGGTGTAGCAGTAGCTACTATCACTAATTCTATATCTTCAGGGTTTGTTTTGGATTTTTTTAAAAGGTCTTGAGCTGCTTTAATAGCCATGTAGGAAGTTCCTTTACCTTCACCTTTTAATATTCGACGTTCTTTGATACCTGTTCTTGAAGTTATCCATTCATCGTTAGTATCGACCATAGATTCTAGAATCTTATTGGTTAATACGTATTCTGGCACATAAGCGCCTACAGCTGTAATTGCCGCAGAGATTTTACTCATACTTTTAGTTAATTTGACCAAAAATTACTTAAAAACACCTAAAAAAGATGAATTCTGGTTAATTTAGATGCAAATTAAGTTGTTTTTAACTCAAAGAAAAATATATCACAAAAAAAACGCTCACAAGTGAGCGTTTTTCTATATGCGTGCATAGCAGATTATGCTATATTTTCTTCGGCAACAGCATTGTCTATTAAAACTCGACCTCTGTAATATAATTTACCTTCGAACCAATGTGCTCTATGGTATAAGTGCGGCTCACCTGTTGTTGGGCAAGTTGCAACTTGTGGCGCAGTTGCTTTATAATGTGTTCTTCTCTTATCTCTTCTTGTTTTCGAGATTTTTCTTTTAGGATGTGCCATTTTATTATTTTATTTATCCGTTAATAGTTTCTTTAATGTATTCCATCGAGGATCTGTTTCCTTTTGGTCTTCTTTTTTATCCTCTTCTTTAGGACTTAATTCTTCTAATTTTTCTAGTATGTCTGAATCTAATGTTCCGTCTTCAACTCCTGGATGAACTCGTTTTGATGGCATGGCTAATACTATTAACTCATAAACAAATTGCTGAATATTAATTTCATATTCACCATGAGGAATTATAAGGATGTCTATGTTCTCATCATTATATTCCTCACCAAACTTTACAACCAAATCAAACTCATTGTTTAATGATTGATTAAAAGGTTCGTTAGTAACGTCGCAATTAACGTTAACCGTTCCTGAAACTTTAAAATGTAATTCTAAAAATGTTGCTTTTTTTTCTAATACAACGTCAACTTTTAGATTACTATTATTAAAGTCTTCATACTCAAAATATTGAAAGAACTTATTCTCAATATTATAATCAAAATAATGTTTTCCTACTTTTAAACCTACAAATGGAATTGTAAACTCTTTCAACGGCTTCATAATCACATCTATTTTGAGCCTGCAAATATACAATTTTTTATTAATTGAACAGACTTATCAACAATTTTTTGTTTACTTCTTTTTTGATTCGTATTTTCTACCATCAAAACGCTTTCTTTTACTAATGGCTAATGGGTTTTTATTTAACTCATCGAACTCTTCTCTATTATTAAAAATACTAATAGCTGTAAAAATCGCTTCTTTAAAAGAACTAGTATCTGCTTTTCCTTTTCCAGCTATCTCGAATGCTGTGCCATGATCTGGCGATGTTCTTACTCTGTTTAATCCTGCTGTAAAATTAACACCTTGACCAAAAGAAAGTGTTTTAAAAGGTATTAAGCCTTGATCATGATAAGAAGCGATAATAGCGTCGAAACTTTTATAGTTATTACTCCCAAAAAAACTATCCGCAGCATAAGGGCCAAAAACTAATTTTCCTGTTTCTTTTATTTTTTTAAGTGTTGGTCTCATTACAGTATCGTCTTCATTACCAATAACACCATTATCTCCAGTATGAGGGTTTATACCTAATACAGCAATTTTTGGTTTACTAATTCTAAAATCTTTTTTTAAAGAATTATATACTGTGTCTATTTTTTTAGCTATT
>Ga0209828_1003469_pt1 | contig 12003 bp, 8 predicted proteins | sample MaitaG_FD_187429 | JGI IMG/M metagenome (GOLD analysis project Ga0209828, IMG submission 187429) | Marine algal microbial communities from Maine, USA - Maine_Asex2 metaG (SPAdes) (version 2) | ecosystem: Host-associated > Algae > Red algae > Unclassified | place: Maine, USA | collected 2015-01-05
CGCCAACATATTTACCCTGCATTTCAAAATGACGGTAGCCTTCCGGGTTGCCGTCTTCATTGAAAAAATCCCAGCCAAGCACTGCGCCATAAAAATCCTGCGCCGCGTCGGCATCGCTGGTCATCAATTCATACCAGATGAAATTACCGTGTTGATTAGCCATTGTTGTTACTCCTTTATGTCATGGATCGGCTCGATGAAACCGTGTTAGCTGATAAGCAATACTAGCACCGGCAATTATAGAGCCTTTTGTCTGTGCTTAGTATTTGGGCTTGAGCATTGCTTTAGGCGAGTAACTCGAGGACACACTGATGCGCTACCACCACCATCACCTCATTCATGCTAAACTTAACGCTCTAATCACTGTTTGTTAGCACGCAATGAAACGACGCAAATTACCCATCGGCATTCAAACGTTTCGCGAAATTCGCGCAGATGATCATTACTATGTGGATAAAACAGCGTTAGCACTGAAGCTGGTTGATGAAGGTAAGCATTACTTCCTGTCTCGGCCCCGTCGCTTTGGTAAAAGTCTGTTTTTAGACACCTTGAAAGAGCTATTTGAAGGCAACGAGCCGTTGTTTCAAGGCTTGGCTGCACACGCACAATGGGACTGGTCGGTAGAATATCCGGTATTACGTTTTAGCTTTGGTAGCGGTGACTATAGTTCGCTGGATCACTTGAAAGAAGACTTGAGTAAACAGCTCACTCACTTTGAGCAACACTTCCAAATTAAGCCACAGTTTTCACACGCTAGCGGACGCTTTTCTGATTTATTGGTGCAGCTGCATAAAAAAACCGGTCAACGCTGTGTTGTGTTGGTTGATGAGTACGACAAACCTATCCTTGACACACTGCTAAACAAAGACACTGCCCGTGAAAACCGTGATTTCTTACGCGGGTTTTACGGCACGATTAAAGACCATGATGCCTACATCAAGTTCACGTTTTTAACGGGCGTCAGTAAGTTTACCAAAGTGAGTTTATTTTCTGGCCTAAACAACCTAAAAGACATTACTCTGGATCCACGTTACTCAACCCTGTGTGGTTACACTGACAATGACATTGATACCGTCTTTGAGGCTGAACTAGCTGGATTGGATCGTCAGGAAATTCGTGACTGGTACAACGGTTATAACTGGTTAGGCGATGGCGTTTATAACCCCTTTGATATTCTGCAATTATTCGATAACCGTGAGTTCAAGAATTACTGGTTCGAAACAGGCACCCCGACTTTTTTGATGGATCTCATTAGTAAGCGGCAAGTTGCTACACCTAATTTAGCGCGCCGCAACTCGGATGAAGCGCTACTGTCAACGTTCGATGTGGATGAAATGCCACTGGAAGCGGTGATGTTTCAAACCGGGTACCTGACGATAAAAGAAACAACCAACGTAGGCGGCAATTGGTTTCATCAATTAGGCTATCCCAACAGGGAAGTTTATCAAAGCCTGAATAACAGCTTGCTACACTACTTAGTTCAAGCGCCTGAAGCACAAGCCAGCCAACGAATACGCTTGTATGATCTACTGCTAAAAAATGATTTTGATGGGCTTAAAATCCTCTTCCATGCCTTCTTTTCCAGCATTCCACATCACTGGTACACCAATAACGATATCCAGTTCTTTGAAGGGTTTTATTCCAGCGTGTTTTACTCCTATTTTGCCGCCTTAGGCTTGGATGTCACGGTTGAGGATTGCACCAATCACGGCCGTTTGGATATGACTTTGAAATTCAACAATCAAGTGTATTTATTCGAGTTTAAAGTCGTGGAGCTAGCGCCTAAAGGTAAGGCGTTGCAGCAAATTAAAGACAATAAATATGCCGATAAATATCGTGGTTTGCAGCAACCAATTCATTTGATTGGGGTGGAGTTTAGTAAGGAAGATCGGAATATCGTAGGATTTGAGGTAGAACAGGCTGAGCGCCAAATAACTTAGCGCTCTCCCAGAGAATCTAACAAGTTAAAACACCACAGCAAAGTTAATCTTACTCAATGCTCCATTAGTCACCCGTAGCACACGCGGATTTTCACTGTTAAGTTTAGCGCCTTGCGGCAAAGTGTATTGATCTACTTTAAGTAATTGATTTTGCCCGAAGCGTGCATTGTGCATAGCTACATCCGGTATAGAAAAGCGGCCATCACCATCCGTTTCTAGAACCAAACCGGTTACCGTTGCGATACGCACACCGGCTAATCCGACCTCGCCAGCATCAAGGTGGCCGTTAGAGTTCGAGTCGATGAACACTTTTCCAATAATCGTTCCTTGACTAAACACAGGGTGCGTATCCAGCGTTGGCGCCGCGTTCAGACTTTGTATCAAGAAAGGCACTGACATTACAATCATGGCTTTCGTTAACAGCTTGCTGATGGTTGTATTCATAGCTTAAATTCCATTTACATATAAAAGTCTATGATTACTGCTTAAGCCAAAAAAACGCCTCAACTGAAGGTATCAGGTGCAATAGCTTCGGGACAACTGGTTACGAAACATCTATTTCCAATCACCCTGCCAAAAATGACCATTGTGATAATAGTACAATTTATCACCAATGATAATACTTCGGTCGTTGCTGTACCAAGACCATCCAGACTTATTGCTCGGTGGTTTCATCGCACCGAGATGTTTAATGCGCCGTTGTTTACGATCAACTTCAAAGCGATGTAAACCATCCTTACGCGTATAGTTTCCTTCATTTTCAACCAGTGCAACCGGCAGCGCCACGCGTGTCGTATGGGTGCCACGCATCGCCAGGGATGTGAACGCATGATGATCCCGATTTGCCGGGCTATCAGTGCCTCGCTTGCCAATAGCGATCTTATGAATTTCAGCAGGCTTACTCGGATTGCGAATGTCATACAACGAGAGTTTCAAGCCCTGTAGCTGTGCCCAACGACCACCATCATCGGTCGCTTCTTTACCCACACCCAGCAATAAGCCTTCACCTAGCGGGTGTAGATAATCAGAAAATCCAGGAATGATCAGCTCGCCAGTCACTCTTAATCTTCGAGGGTTGCGAAGATCCACCACATACAGCGGATCAGTACGTTTGAACGTCACGAAGTAGGCATAATCCTCAAACATGCGTGAGGCGTAAAGCCTTTCACCGGGTTTGCCAAGCGCCTTGGGGGAATTTTTATTAGGCAAACGCGATAAGGTGGTGAGTTGCTTATGACGTGGATGTTCTGCCAGCGTCGTTAACACCACGGGCGAATGAGCCGCGGGATCATTACTTTTCCGCGTCCTTCCCGAATTAGCGGTAACTACTCTCAACACACCGTTTTTATCTTCATCAAGCTGAAACGAACTTAAACCCGACCAGTTAAAATCACCCAGCACCGCACCAGAGCCACGGTAGTCAAAACCGTCATTGTCAAAAGCAAACTTATGGATCAAACGATTGCCAAGATCAGCAGGGAAACGAGCCTTATTTAGCGTTTCATTGTGCCCACCGTAATAGCTAGAAGTGATATAAAGCGCTCTCTGCGACGCGTAAATGACACTACCCCACTGCGTGCCAAACCAACCCATGCTTTTGAATTTAAACTCATCTGCCGTCAGATCTATCGTTAGAATGGCCGTAAATCCCCAATTGGTCACATCATTGGGATTAACAAAGAAATCACCAGATTCGATTAATGAATGAACACCGGGTTTACCCACCGTACGATAATGAGGGACTTTATCAGCAACCGTCCAAGCCTTTATGCTGCTTGCTAACCCCTCTTTTTCCTTTTTTAGCCGCGCAGGACTAAGCGGTTTATCTGATGAGATAGATTTGTAAGGAGATGGAAAAGGAAAGCTGTAACTATTTAATACCAGATACAGCTTATTGCCAATCCGACGCGTAGTTTTAGGGGTACCTTCAAGCTGAGTGTGTCGCAACGTGCGGGGCTTCGCTTTATTACTAATATCAACAATGATAATGCTGGTACCACTCATTCCCTGTTTGCTACGTATCCGGTGCTGGTAACTACTTCCAACCACAATCAGTTGCTGCTGCTTCTCCAATAGATAAATACCAGTTAGCCGCATACCCCGACCAAAGCCAATCGCTGAAACCTGTTTTACCCGCTCGCCTTTTTGCTGTGTATCATAAATTCTGATTGCCGCCGTGTTATTCGCATTTTCGATGGCATACAGGAAACGTCCATCCGTTTTGACATAATCCGCCTCATCAACACCCTGTTCCTGCAAATTCGTACTTGATGCTTGTGGCGGTGCAGCAGGTGCACGCCTAGGGGCAGCACGACGCATAGGGGCACGCCCAACTCGGTTGCGATAATTACATTTCCCGAAACTGTGTTTGTGATTTCTGGCTCCTACATGTTTGTGGGAACGAGATCTCCATGAGCAAGACCGGTGATAATGCGTTTCATTCGCCGTATAAGGCAGAACATTATTAACCTTAATCTGCTTAATCAAATGATCATGAACACGCTTCTCAACCTGCTCATGTGAAAACCGTTGTAACAGCCCCTCTTCATCCCCAACCGCCTCAGCAAATAGCAAGTTCGGAAATAAGCACACCAGAAAAAGTAGATTACGTAGATTCATCCTTGACCCTTATTTTATGATAATCATTGTTCGCAGTAACAACCTGTCTCCTCTAGGTTGCATCGCTAGCACCAGATACTCTAAAACAAGAATACAGTGAATATCCCGCCATATCACCTATTATAGTTCATCCAGTGGCTTGTGGTATTTGATTGACGAAGACCTTCCGAAGCTACCCCTAACAATCTGCATATAGTTGCCTGAAGCGAGGCGGCGTAGTCAATCAAATACCACAAGCCACGACAACCAGACCTTCCCCTACCAAGCCTTTTTCATAATGAACTTATTGATAAGCAAATAAAGCCCATACAAAACAAAAATAAACAGGTAATCAATAACAGGAATCCGTATCACTTCATTGATATCCCCCATGCGACCATAAAGCGCATAAAATGCTACAACACCCACAACAAATGCCATAGCGATCAAGCGTTTTAACCAAACGCTCAGCCCTAAACCATGCATTTGGGTAATCACCACCAGCGCGCCAAAGCCGAATCCAAACATTGGCCAAATCATATTGCCCTGAAAGACAGCCACAGTGACACCATGAACCAGCACTAAAAACTCCAAGGTAAAAGTCCAATATTTATTAATATGTGCGCGATTGAAGATCAGTGATCCTTGGGTCAGCAATAGGAAGATATAGAAAAACCCGACCAAATGTCCCCAGGTTCCCTCAGTTGGGTGATACCAAAACGTGTAGATGATCGCCCAGGAAAACAGGTAGCCATGATATTTTTTAGCAATCCTGATAAAGCCATGTTTGAAATTGAAAGGTTTACCAAAGAACAGCCCGCGTCTGGGTGTTTCGATAATTAAAATCACGATCAGCATTAACACAACAGAACCCTGCGCACTGACTTCGGGTACATCGGCTGCCAAGCCATCGTAGAAGAAGTAAGTTTGTAACAGGTGCAGCGTTACCGCAGTAATATTAACCGCGATCATCGCCCAGTTATAGCTACGCAAAGTCGTTTGAAAGCGCAGCTTGGCCTGTTGCGCTCGATAAATAATTATCCAAACTAAAATATTATGAAAAAGGTAACCTGACCAAGCCGTTATTTGCGCCAGCGTGTTAGGCTCGACAAGTCGCCAAGGGTAAGCAAACGGAACGGTAACGCCCACCAGCACATACCGCTCAAGATTGGCAGCAACCAAACCAACCAGCATGGTGAATACCACCGATATCAGTAATCCGGAAAGTAGTAGTTTTTTAGTTGAATTAGCCGCCAGTTCACTCACAGAATCAATCCTCTATTATGAGATATCTTAGTTTTTGACATCCGAAGCCGTGAAATATTCATACAAGCACATTAAATCGTAATAAGACATATTGTAAGACTCAAAAAACAGTTTCCCATACAATGCACTCACCAAGTGGCTTGTGGTATTTGATTGACGAAGACCTTCCGAAGCACCCTCAATCAACCTGCCTCTCAATGACAGAAGCAAGGCGGCCTGGAGTGATGAGGTAACTTCCTGATCAGCACAAAAGCCTGAATATCTGCACAACTCTTGCAAATCTCACCATCAGAACACCACATACACTGCATAGACTAAGCTCATCATCAACAGGAGCTTAGCTATGGAATTTATATTTGGTTTTTTCGCACTCGTCGTTTTCGGCGCGATTGTCATCGGCAGCGTGATGTTGCTACTGTTCTTCGCGCGCAAAATGGGCTTTATCAATGCTGAAACCACTGAGAACCTTCGGGGTATCAAAACCCCCTATCTTGAGACCCTCAGCCAATCTTTAATCACTCGATTTATACTGGTGGCCATACTGAGCGTACTAATGAGCATTCCACTGAATATGGTGGATGAGGTCGTGAGGGAACGCAGCAATCTTTACAATTCGGTGCTAAACAATATTTCCAGTACCTGGGGCAAACAACAGCGCCTATCCGGCCCTTCCTTATTGATTCCTTATACTGAGAAGTTCATCACTGAAAGCATCCTGACTGACAAAGATGGTAACGAGCGCAAGGTCAATAAAACCAGCTATAAACAGCGTACCGCGATTGTGCTACCTGAAAGCCTTGATGTAGAAACCAAATTACAGGGACACGAGCGTACCCGTGGTATTTACAAATCTTTGGTTTACAGCGCTGATCTATCACTCAAAGGAAATTTCAAGCGGCCAAATATTGAAGGCATTTCCAGCTATATCGATAAAATTCACTGGGATAAGGCTTGGGTTGTGCTGGGTATTTCAGATACCCGCGCCATCAATAAAGTCTCATCACTGCAATGGTCGCAACAGTCCGTTGATTTTGAACCCGGCACACGTATTGTCTCGTTAATTGATCAGGGTTTTCACGCCCCACTAGTACTCGATGAAAGCCAGCAACGCTTTGATTATTCGCTGGATTTAAACCTCAACGGCAGCGGTGGTTTTTATTTCGAGCCGTTTGCCAAAACTACCGATGTAAAGCTTAGTTCAGACTGGCCACATCCTAGCTTTCAGGGCAGCGTACTACCGGGCAAACGTGAAATCACCGATTCAGGCTTTGAAGCGCATTGGTCGATTCCGCATCTTGCCAGAAACTACCCACAGCTGTGGGTGATCGAAGAGCAAAAATTTAATATCCATGAATTCAGCGCAGGGGTAAATCTGTTTGAGCCGGTCTCGCTGTACTCACAGATAACCCGGACCATTAAATACGGAATTTTGTTTATTGCTCTGACTTATATCACTTTTGTTATCTTTGAATTGGGTATTAAGCGACGTCTGCACCTAGTGCAATACGGCGTGATTGGTTTGGCACTGACCATGTTCTATTTGAGCTTGCTGTCGCTGGCTGAGCATATTGATTTTAGCAGCGCCTATATCGCCGCTGCCGCACTGATTAGCACCATGATCAGCTTGTATGCTTACTCGGCAGTGCGAAGTTTCTCCCGAGCCGGACTGGTATTTTTGCTGCTCGCCGGTTTGTATACGATCTTATATTCACTGCTGAAACTGGAGGATTACGCGCTGCTGGTTGGCACTGTATTGTTATTAGTGATTCTTGCGGTGGTGATGTACTTCACTCGTCATATTGGTTCAAATACTCAAACGAGGCTGTAGTTGAGCCTAAAGACGAGGTAGCGATTAGAAATCTAGCAAAATTAGGCTGTGTTAATCTGCACAGGCAAACGCAGTTTGCTGTTTTGTTTCCCTTCTTGACATGCCTTTTGGATGTTTCGCGTCTAGCTGCAAGTCTGAAACGTTTGTGGCGTCCCTTTTTCCTTTTTTAAGCAGCCCCAAACGATTCATGACGCGATAGCTAAACTCTTTAAGAGCCGAAACGGGTCCTTTTACAGCAATTGAGCGATTTTTTATGCCCAAAGGTTTTAAGATATGATGATTAGCGCCGTGTACTGACAGTTGACGACAACTTTCAACCGAACCATAGCTAGTGGTCAATGAAATATTGAAATCCACATTTTCCACACGATGTGGTGAATGCTGTGGCCAACTAATTGCCTCACCAGGTAGGAGTTCATGAGAAAAGGCATGTTCATCGTACCAATGTTCGTAAGGAATATCTTCGTGTCGATCATCACCGATGATTTCTTCAATGTAGATCTGCGGCGTAAATCGTTCGTCCCTGGCTGGGTACACCCAGAACTTCTTGCGGCCTTTCAGGTGCCAAAGCATATTGGCAGCAGCATCAATATGACAATACACTTGTATCCCTGGCGAGGATAAAATGATTGCACTAAACGCTGCTTTAACCCGTGTGATGTGGGCACAGTTTTTATTGATGACTAGATACATCTGCTGAATAAGCGCTGCATACTCGCCGTTATATTTATCGACATGTATCACATTTACCCACATGCGCCCCTTTTGCAAAGCCTCAAAAATTTCAGAGCCGCTGCTGTCTGCAATATGTACTGAAGTCCAGTCCTGATGATTCTTTGGATCAAACCCCATGGTGTAGCACTGCAACCACTTTCTCGGGTAATTATCTAACAATTCAATTAATGCACTCTCACTAAACAAGTCAAGCTCATGATACTGATGAGCTGATACCTGTGGTTGTACGCCAAAGTTTTGGAATTCTTCTGAACTCCATTGAAAACAACCAGAATAATTCTCGGTCATAACTGAACCTATCCTATCTATTACTTAGTGCTATGAATGTTAACTATGGTGATTAACTTATTGGCTAATTAACTATTCTGCTAGCAGGCTTTGTTAGCTGACTTAGTTTGAGTCTTAATAGGCGGCTATCCATGCCCAGTGCTTTAAAACGTTTATATTGGGGTACACAGATAGTTCGCAAGCGTAGGTAATCTTTAATAATAGACGATTGCCAGCCGCGCCTTACCCAAAGACGGTCAAAAACGGGTTCAGTGACACACTTAAATTTTTCTTTGTAGGAGACATTACCTTCGGCACTAAGGTAGTGGTATTGTATAAATCCAGCTGATACTAGGGTTTGTATCTCCAAAACATCAAATACCAACATGGGGGAGAAACGTCTATCATCGCGACTCTTAAATCCACTCTGATAGCTGTAACATCGATTGTTGTAGTTGAAATTATGCACTGCGGCAACGGCTTCATCGTTGTGATACATCACACGAATATCAATGATTCCCTGATCAATGAAACGATCTAACAATTTCTTATGAAAAGCCTTAAAGGCCTGTGAGTCAAAAATACAAGCGTCTCCCTTCTTTTCCCAGCGCGCACGATGCAGTCTTTCCAAAATCTCCAGCGCTTCATGGGGATCGTCAAATTCTTGAGCAGAAACAATGCGAATTTCACCTGATTTTTCCATACGCGACAGGCGTGAACGGAATTGCTTACGCATAGATCGGCTCAAACTTTCAACATAGGCTTCTGATGTGTTAGGTAAATCAATGGCATATGCTTGGCCACTACTCACCGTATGATGATCGAAGTGTTTCGACAGTTTTTGTTGTATGTCGTTGAGAACTGAGTTGTTTATCATGAAACGAAATTGACCAAAACGCCAGCTAAACTCTTTTAACAGTAAGAAGTCGACTACAACACTCACTACAGGTTTACGAAATTCAGATAGCGTAATAATATCAGGGAAATGACTGACCACTTCATCCTTAAAGGGCTCACCTTCACCAATCATTCGCAAACGGCCTTTCAATAGAAAGTGCGAGTTATCGACATAGAATGGGGCTAACGCAACCAGCTTGTTATCAACATAAACAGCCTGAATCATAAGTTCATAGGAGGATCTCGCATAAACTTCCCACCAGGTAAACATCCATTCCCAAAGCAAAAACGGTTGAGGGTGGATAGAATTTTTCACCAAGAAATTCCAGTCATTCCTTAGTTTTTTAAATTTTTCTGCATCACAGATTAGATCGATTTTAGTATTGCTGGGCAAGATAATAATTCCTTAAACTCAAGACACCCCGAACCACTTGATTGATATAGCCTTTGCAGTAACCTATCAGGGGGGTACTTAGATTACAATTACTCAGGCAATACCTCAGGCAAGGCTTTCAGATTAACCGACAGACGGTTATTACTGTATAACTATCCGTCCTTCTCGGATTGGATCAGCCAAATAACCTAAAAATTTGCACAATTTCTGCAAACCTTCGCCACTGGATTATCACAAGTAAACACTAGACTAAGCTCATCATCAATTGGAGCTTTGTTATGGACACGGCTAATTTACGCTACCGCCTAACTCATTGATCTCACATTGGAGTTTCGCGTTATCTTCAAATAATCAAAGACCGCACGAACATTCCAGGATAGGTTTTCATCATTTCTGGCAGTGTCTCTGTCGATTGCTTACTTTTCAGCAACCCAACCGCAAACCGTCTGAGTCGGGTTATGTTTTCCGGGCCACAGCCGCAACGAATTTGACTCCGGTCTTCATCGTAGTTCCAGTCGATTATCCAGTGACAGATTTCAATCACGGATATCAATCGCACTCAAGACCGGATCCACGTTCACTAACGCCAGCCGGATCACCGACAGACTGGGCGTTCAATCAAACGCAACACGTATTCTCACTCGCAGTCGGCGAAAGGTATCCTCATCTAAGCTGCCTGCGGGAAGTATCACGGAATGTTGGCGTTTCTCACCCTGAAAGTTTAAGACAATTAAGAAGGTACTGACAAAACTCGTTGGCAGTAAAGTGACAAAATGCCAATCGTCCTCTTTCGCATTGCTTAGCACAGACCACTGCCCCTGAGCGTCTTGATTGATTTCCAGCACTGAAGATTTTAAGTTTTGCCAGTAGTGTAAGCGTGCGAAGTAAAAGCCAATCGCCGCATCGGCCAACACCACCAGCAGCAGAAAAAACCAGTGAATCGGCGTAAACACAAGCACGACCAACGCAATGAATAGCAACGGCACAGCAATCATCAAAAGCGTGATTCTTGATATAGGGATATCCAAGCGCAGCGGCGCATTGAAGGGAGATTCCAGAATCATTGCTGTGTGTAATAACTAAGTGCGTAATTACACATGATTACCAACAATACTTTCATCATTGAGCAAGTGCGCTAACACCGCTTCACGAGAGCCATTAAACACGATTCGTTCCACCTTAGATGACATCTGATAGTCATACATCGGGTCGTAATAATCCAGCAGCAGCTCACCAAAGACAGAGGCAAAACCTTGATAATCATCATCGGATTCAAGCAAAGAAACCGCCTGCTTCATCGTCTGCTGCATGCGCTGATAACGCTCACCACCTAAGCGCTTGCGCAGCTTTGACAGACTCTCCAGCAAATGATCCCGCAGCTTTATTAACCCTTCTGCCTCACCAAACTTCTCTACATAATTAAGGTGAATATCCTTGGCATATTCCTGAACCGTTATCTCGATTCTATCGTCATCCGACACCGTCAGATTCACCATAGGAGATTCACTCATCTTTCCATGCAGCGTAAACGGTACATGTAAGGAACCGACATTTCGGCTTTCATCTTCAACCACGACAGTTTTATAACCCGCCGCTTCGGCTTTCAGCAGAGAAACCGCAACGTTATTCTCAAAGTTAATTTGGGTGGGTTGCGGCGTCGTGGTATTGCCAAATGCAGAGCCGCGATGATTGGCCAACCCTTCTAAATCGAGACTATGGGGGATTTGGTGGATCAGACGTGTTTTTCCCGTACCACTGCGGCCACTGAGCACCACAAAATCCAGTGAATCAATCAGCCGTTCTGTTGAATCTAACAAGAAGCGACGCAAGGCCTTGTAACCGCCCTCAACTCTTGGGTAATCGATCCCGGTATATTCCTGAATCCATTGCTGAGTTGTTTGTGAGCGCAGTCCGCCCCGAAAGCAATACAGCGCACCATCGGGATGTTTTTCAATAAATCCTTTCCAGGCATCGAGTCGCGCTTGCTTTACCTCACCACTCACCAATTGATGACCCAGAACAATCGCTGCGTCCTGCCCTTCTTCCTTGTAGCAAGTACCAACTGCTGCTCGCTCGTT
>Ga0209828_1003470_pt1 | contig 12002 bp, 10 predicted proteins | sample MaitaG_FD_187429 | JGI IMG/M metagenome (GOLD analysis project Ga0209828, IMG submission 187429) | Marine algal microbial communities from Maine, USA - Maine_Asex2 metaG (SPAdes) (version 2) | ecosystem: Host-associated > Algae > Red algae > Unclassified | place: Maine, USA | collected 2015-01-05
AACGCTTGGGCAAGCGGTCAACGTCAATCTAAGTCGTGAGCAGTGGTATGTTCTGTACGAATGTGCAAACGGTCATGAAGTGCCCTAGTTAACGTCATAGTCTTAGCGTATTGACTAGGCGCTAGACCTTAAATGAGAAAGATCAACGCCAATACTTATGTTTCGTATGTTACATGGGTGAATTATTCACGTTAATACCTGCGTGTGACGTCCTACACTTTAGGTGGGGCACGCTGATTGTTCATTGATCAAATGACTAACGGATTAGCTGTGCAAAACGGATGCGAGTCCTCATCAGCGAGATGGGAGCCACATTGACCAGCCATTAGCGGTAGAGCACAAGGTGAAATTCCAGTTGTTCGTGCGATCGTCACTGCAGCGCAGTGGAGTTATACGATCTTGTTTGTTGAGCGCATTGATTGCTTGCGCTGCTGTGAACACCACAACATCCTATGCTGCCGGTTTAGGGCCGTTAAAGCTGCATTCAAACCTTGGCCAGCACCTGGATGCTGAAATTGAAGTCACTGGTGTCAATGCCGAAGACCTCAAAACGCTAAGTGTTTATATGGCATCCACTGAAGTATTCGAGCAGATGGGCATCCCCGTCCCATCAGTCTTACAACACATACGCTTTGATATGGAGACAGAGTCGGTTGCCGGAGCGCGAGTCATTCTGAGTTCGGTTGAACCCATTCGCGAACCTTTTATTAACCTTGTTGTGGAGCTTTCATGGGCTGATGGAACTTACTTACGTGAATTCACGTTTTTACTAGACCCGGTGTTGCTTCAGCGTTCAAGTGATTCCTTGGCGGCAAACTCAGCTGCGTTAAATCAGCAGGTTCTGGCTGAGAGTGAACCCAGCATTGAAACAGATTTCCCTGCCGAATCTAGTGAAACTCAACCCTTGCGCGAACGCACTGTCGATGTGAAACGGGGTGATAACCTTTTCGATATCGCGCGCAGCTATAAACCTGCAAGGTTAAGCATAGAGCAGACTGCGATGGCGATCTACGACAGAAATCCGGCGGCCTTTTTTGGCTCGGTACATAAGCTCAAGCGAGGCGCCACACTTGCCATTCCTGAATTTGATCAAGTCCAACTCAGAACCCGACAAAGCGCGAGACAATTGCTGGGCATTACCGCGAGTAAACGTCTCGCTAAGGTGGATAAGAAGAAGTCGAGTCTATCTCTTGTGCCTCAAGAGGTTGGAGCCCAAGATACGCCGGAAGTGGAGTTTGTTGAAAATGTGCATGAAATGCAGGATAGCGTTTCTAGTATTGACGCCAAAAGGGCTGTTGCCGCTGTATCTCAAAATTTAGGTGCTAATCGACGAGTTCAAAATGAGCCATCAGTCAATGCGTTGCAAACACTTATTGGAGAGCTTCGTGGTGCCATGGTCGGGCTGGGGCAAGAGCTTCAACGTAAGACAACACAGCTTGATGATATCAGTGAGCGCGTGGATCACTTGCAGCAACAACAGGCAATCACCACTAATGTGGCACCTGTTGCAGACGCTGTAGGTTCCTTGTCCGCAATAAAGGCTGCTCCAGCATCAGCAGCTACGGAGCCTGTACCAAAGCTTGGTGATACACCGTCCGCAACAGAACAGACGGCTACGCCGAATAGAGTTAAGCCAGTGGCGGTGGTTGTTGAGCCAATAGCGATGCTTGACCAAAAAAAGCAACTTCAAGCCGAAACACAGAATAAGACAACCGATAAGCAGCGAACTGAAAGCCGAGGCGCTGTGACTGCATCCTTACCTGCACCGATTGTAACAGCGGATGATAACAGTCGTGTTGAGGTGGAGAAAGAGAAGGCGTTTGCGTGGTTCTTTGATGCAGATCAGAACGAAAAAGTTGCGGGCCGTATTCGTGATGCAGGATTATTATCGTTGGCTTTTTTGCTCGGAATAATTTTAGTGAAAAAAATGGTCTCTAGTGTTCGACTGATCGATGCAGATTTACAAAAAGCGCCTATCAACGGAGATAGTATTGCACTTGATCTGAAAACGTATCCTGCCGATGTCACTGCAACCTCTGAGGCAATTAGTCCGTTATCAACCATAGAATATTTTCGGTCTCAATTAACCAGTGAGCAACATAAAGAGCAAGCCCTCAAAGATACGCTGAGCGAAAGTCCAGATCGGCATGATGTGCGGCTCGAGCTATTGAAGCTGTATCACGAACGTGGGGCTGTTGAAATGTTTGCTGAAAACGCACGTGAAATGTACAACTCGACGCAAGGTAAAACACCGGAATGGCATGCCGTTATCGAGATGGGCTTGGCCCTTGATGCCGATATGAGTTTTTATAAGGAGCCTGAGGACCACGGGTTTACGTTCAACGAGGAATTTGCTGTCAGTGGCGCTAGAATATCCAGCGTATCGGGTGGAAAATCGGTTGGACAGAGGCCCTCAAGTCAGCAGACAGAGGATAGGCAACCATCGGTAAAAATACGTGACAATAACCCACAAGCTGGACTCGATGAATTTGTCGAGGCAAATGGGCCAATCGATGAATTTGCGCTTGTTAGTCCATATCAGGATAAGTCTGATGATTTCGAAGTTGATGCAGAATCGGCGGGTAGTTTAGATATTGATTTTGACGACCATAGCGATGAATCGGTAGACCAAACGCTTAACGAGGTTATAAGTGGCAACGTCGATGAAACGATGTCTCTTGATGAAGTGGCGTTAGATGAAGTGGTCTGGAAAGACGAGGGCGATGATGGATTGTCCGATGCGCAAATGGCTGAGCATTTGAATTTAGAAACTCAAGATGATAACGAGGGCGATTCCAATAGTTCAACTCAAGATCTAATATCGAATCTCGACAGCATTCATGACCTGGACAGTGTGGTTGAATTTGATCAATCATCCACAACTGAAGAAATTGAATCTTCTGCGCCCGATGAGCTGGCGGAAAATGTTTCAAGCTGGAAGGAGAGCGAGGTCAGGCTTGAGCTTGCCGTTGTTTATATCGACATGGGTAATAAAGATGGTGCATGGGACTTACTTGATCAAGTGCTCAAAGAAGGCGATGCGGCTCAGATACTCGTCGCGGAAGGGTTAATGTCGAAATTGCGTTAGATACGTTCGTGTCGCCCAGCTCAAGTAAGCCACTTGCTCTAAAAGATTGCAGGGCCAGCATACAGCTGGTCCTGCAACGTCATAAGCGACAGTTAGTCTTTAGAAAAAATACCTTTTCGACGTAACTCTGAGATGATCTTCTCAGCTGCTTGTTCGGCACTCATGGCCGCTGTATCAACCAAAATTTCTGGATGCTCAGGTGCCTCGTACGGTGAATCGATACCGGTAAAGTTTTTCAAATCACCTCGACGTGCCTTTTTGTAAAGGCCTTTTGGGTCACGAGACTCGGCAATATGCAAAGGAGTATCAACAAACACCTCCAGAAACTCATCATCTCCAACCAATCCACGAGCTACAGCACGCTCTGATCGAAACGGTGAGATGAAGGCGGTTAGGACAATCAGTCCTGAATCAACCATGAGATGTGCAACTTCACCAATTCGACGAATATTCTCTACTCGGTCAGCATCAGTAAAACCCAGATCCTTGTTTAAACCATGTCGAACATTGTCGCCATCGAGTAAGTAGGTATGCTGGCCCATTGCGGCCAATTTTTTCTCTACGATATTGGCAACAGTCGATTTTCCAGAACCAGAAAGTCCGGTAAACCAAACAACACATGCCTTCTGTTGCTTAATCTCACTGCGTCTTGTTTTGTCAACATCGACAGCCTGCATGTGAATGTTGTCTGATCGTCGAAGTGCAAAGTGGAGCATGCCAGCACCAACGGTGGCATTGGTAATTCGATCGATAAGAATGAATGCACCGGTTTCCCGGTTTTCTTGATACGCATCGAATGCAATGTTCTGATCAGTATTGATATTGCAAACAGCGATAGCGTTAAGCTCAAGCTGAGTTGCTGCCACATGTTCAAGCGTGGTGATGTTGACTTGATGCTTGATGGTGGTGACTGTTGCATTGACTGTTTTCGCACCAATCTTTAATAAATAAGAACGACCCGGAAGTAGTGGCTCTTCATTCATCCACACGATGGTAGATTCGAACTGATCTGCAGAGCTTGCAGGTTGCTCTGTTGTTGAAATAATATCGCCGCGAGATATGTCAATTTCATCGTTCAGCGTGACCGTAATCGATTGTCCTGCAACGGCTTGTTCAAGTTCACCATCCATTGTGATGATCTGTTTAATGGAGCTGGTTTTACCTGACGGCTGAACTCGAATTGCATCTCCAGGTCGCATTTCGCCACTGGCTAGTGTGCCTGCAAAACCGCGAAAATCTAAATTAGGTCGGTTAACCCATTGAACGGGCATGCGCATTGGACTGTTGCGCATGTGTTCTGTGTCGACCTTAACGGTTTCTAGAAAGCTGAGAAGAGTAGTGCCGTGATACCAAGGCATGTTGGCGCTTTTTTCCACAATGTTGTCACCATCCAGCGCAGACATCGGAATTGCTGTGATGTTTTCAATATTGAGCTGACTGGCAAATTCGCTGTATTGCTCAACCACTGCGTTGAAAGCGTCTTCACTGTAGTCTTTCAGGTCCATTTTATTAACCGCTAACACAACATTGCGAATACCAAGTAACGAGACAAGATACGAATGTCTGCGAGTTTGAGTCAATACGCCTTCACGAGCATCGCACAGAATGATGGCGACATCAGCGGTTGATGCACCCGTAACCATGTTGCGTGTGTATTGCTCGTGTCCAGGGGTGTCAGCAATAATAAATTTGCGTCTATCTGTTGAGAAAAATCGGTAGGCAACATCGATGGTAATGCCTTGCTCGCGTTCGGCAGCTAGGCCGTCTACTAGTAACGCAAGATCCATCTCTTTGCCTTGTGTACCCCATTTTTTAGATTCACTGTCTAAGGCTTCAAGCTGATCTTCGAACAAAACTTTAGATTCGTATAGCAGCCTACCAATTAACGTGCTTTTGCCATCGTCAACACTGCCGCAAGTGATCAAGCGCAGTAGACTTTTGTTTTCATGTACACCGAGGTAGCGTTCGATGTCTTCGGCTATTAATTTTTCAGATTGAGCGTGCATCAGAAGTATCCCTCTTGTTTTTTCTTTTCCATCGACGCTGCTGCGTCGTGATCTATCATGCGACCTTGACGCTCTGATGTTTTAGCTAGCAGCATCTCTTGTATTATTTCAGGCAAGGTTGTGGCTGTGGATTCCACTGCCCCTGTTAATGGGTAGCAACCAAGTGTGCGAAACCGCACGCTACGCATCATAGGTACTTCATCTTTGAGTAATGGCATGCGATCATCGTCCACCATAATCAACATTCCATCGCGTTCAACCACAGGGCGTTCGGCCGCAAAATACAATGGCACAATAGGAATATTCTGTGAGTGTATATACTGCCAAATATCGAGTTCAGTCCAGTTTGAAATCGGGAATACTCTGATGCTTTCGCCAGGTTGTTTACGGGTGTTGTAAAGATTCCATAACTCTGGACGTTGATCTTTAGGTTCCCATCGATGTTGCGACGTTCGAAAAGAGAAAACGCGTTCTTTCGCGCGTGATTTTTCTTCATCGCGACGAGCACCACCAAATGCGACATCGAAGCCGTGCTTGTCTAGGGCTTGTTTGAGCCCTTGGGTTTTCATGATGTCGGTATGCAAGCCTGAGCCATGAGTGAATGGGTTTACATTTTTTTCGATGCCCTCAGGGTTTACGTGCGTTATAAGTTCAAAACCCAGTTCTTTAACAATGTCGTCGCGAAAGCGATACATTTCCTGGAATTTCCAAGTCGTGTCAACATGAAGCAATGGAAATGGCGGGCTGGCTGGGTAAAACGCTTTACGTGCAAGGTGTAACATCACAGCGCTGTCTTTACCAACGGAATACATCATCACAGGGTTATCAGCTTCAGCAACGACTTCACGCATTATTTGAATGCTTTCAGCTTCTAAGCGTTGTAAGTGCGTCAGTCCGCTGAGTGCGGCGGGTAGTGCATTGCTTGCGATAGCTGACTTGTTATTAATAACGGTGCGAGGTTGTTTCTCCAGTGCATCGTTCGCGGTATTAGTTGTGCCAGGAAGTGGCTGAGTCATGAGTGGTCTCTTTGTTGCTCGATTACTGGTGTTTGTATCAGTTAGAGCACGGTTGGAATTAATCGGTTTATTACTAGGTTCTAAATTGGTGTCGGTTTTAATGGCGCAGGTTTTAGTCTCGCGCTTGGTAGTCGTGTCCGTTTTAATGTTCGTTTTAACGCGGTTTGCGGTTTCAATTGTTTGTGTTGAAGTAGGCGACACGATGCTGAGCATCTGAGTGTTATTAACGTCTGTAAACTTGTCAGCCTCAGCTCTTAGGTGTTTGTTCGAAAGCACTAACGCCAAACCTTTTGCAAACTCAGCGTTCAGTAGAGTGAAGAACTGTTTGTAGTGTGCGCTGCTTGGTTGTTCGGTGATTTGCATCCACAACACGCGACCACGCAAAGTATGTGCATACAATTGAGAGTCGCCATTTGGTGTGGTTCGCAAGCCCGCCCATAAAACAGTGGCGTGTCGATTTTTAGCTTGAGCCTTGAAGTCCTTGTACTCGCCATTGAGCCACGTACGTGGGCCAGTAGATTGTGTTTCAGAAAGCTTGCGATGCAAGTTGGCTGGAAGTAGTTGCCAAGTTTGAAGGTAGCTTGCAGCGGTTTGTTGGCTGACATCCATGCATTGTTCTTTTTTCAACCAATCTGCCACTCTCAGCGTGCTCCACAAGCTGGCGCTTTGCTCGCTAGACAGTGTTTGCGTCAATTGTGCGTGAGCGAGGTTAGTGTCTGAGTCTCGCGATTCATTCAGCCGAGGCCGGCCGCGTGGTTTAACGTCAACCGCTGCCCAACCGCCACTTTTAAACGCTTTCACTGCAGCCACAATGGTTGGTGTACTCAATCCAACTTCAGCCCGTACAACCGCTAAGGTGCTACCGGCCAGACGTAGCTGGACTGCACGGCGCCGTTGGGCATTGAGGTCGGTGGCTGATTTGGAGTTGCTGGTCATAAACAGAGTAGCGGCGAAAATATTAAATGTTTAATATGATTTTTATTGTAAATGTTTTTTGCAATGATTGTGCCTCAGCGGTCGAGAAACAGCTATTATTGATGAAATTCAAATATAATTTAATTAAATCAATAAGATAACAATATTTTGAGTGTTAATCCCATTGACATACGTAAATGTTTTAATTATACTAAACGCATGAAATCATTAACGATTAAGCAGTTTTTCAACCAATTCCCCTCTGACGACGCCTGCACACAGCATCTTTTTGACGTGAGATTCGGTCAAAATTACGAATGCCCTAAATGTGAGTGTCAAACCAAATGGCACCGGATCAAGGCAGAACGTGCATTTTCTTGCCAGCGTTGTGGTCATCACTTACACCCTACGGTTGGGACAATCTTTGAAGGCTCACGTACTAGCCTGCAATCATGGTTCTACGCGATCTACCTGTTTACCTCTTCACGCCACGATGTGCCAGCTAAAGAGCTTGAGCGCCAGCTAGGCGTGACTTACAAGACTGCATGGCGCATGGGCCACAAGATTCGTGAGCACATGGCGGCTGTCGATGGTGAAGCTGAGTTGTCCGGTATTGTTGAGATTGATGAAACGTACGTTAGCGGTCGGATATCACGTGACGAAGGTACAGCTATGTCTAACAAGACAATCGTTGTGGACATGGTGGAACGTGGTGGCGACGTTCACACCGAAGTCGTTCCTAATGCTAAAGCTGAAACCCTGCAAGGCCATATACACGACCACGTTGAACAAGGCTCAGAGATTCACACTGACGTGCACGTATCGTACAAAGACCTTAAAAACCAAGGCTACACGCACAAGCATGTTTGGCACGCTATCCATCAATGGGAGAAGGACGGTGTACACCTCAACAGCATCGAAGGATTTTGGTCGTTACTTAAAAAAGGTATTGCTGGTACTCACGTCCATGCCTCTGAGAAGCATATGTTGAAGTACGCTAAGGAATTCGAGTATCGTTATAACTCACGTGAAGAGCCTGAGAATATGTTTCCTGAGTTGATTAACAAATTCCCAGAAAAAGAAAACTAGCTAGCTTGAACTTGATTGGTGTTGCGCGCAACAACAAGCCCATTCCCACGCATCTCAACACCATTCAAGAATACTTTAACTCTGATCACAGACTCTTCTTCGAATTTCAGCGGAGAGAATACAAACCCAGAGTTGTTTGAGTAGACCCCAAGCTCGGATTTGGGGTGCGCTGGCTTTGATTGCGCCTGCTTCAATATTTTGGGTTCTACATTAATTTCTCTAAGAACTTCTTCATCCTTTAGGACTTCAATTCTTATGCTCTCTATATGCTCGTTTTCATTAGAGGGCCAAACAGTTCTTACAAAAATGCAGAATTTTGGCAGCTCAATTGGAAAGTCTGACACGCCCAGCGAGTGCGTGTATACCCCCATAAAAGAAAGTTTACCTCCAACTTCGCTTCGAATATCGTCACAATAGATCGTTTCGACGTGTCTTGTAATAAGGCTGCTCATTTACTATATCAATCTCTAAACAGTGCACGCTGTAATTGTTCCAATTGAACATTCAAAGCTTCGGATAGCTTGATTGCAGTTCGAAAATAAACACCATCAACTTTACCGGTTTCGATCCTTGCAATATGGGGCTGGCTTGTTCCAATTCTTGACGCTAAATCCGCCTGAGAATATCCAGCCGCCAAACGCATTCCACGAATCGTTTCTCCTTCCTCTCCACCGTAATAGCTTTCGCCGACCCAGCGCCTCGCATCCTGCATTCTTTCAGCGCCATCGCCTTCTTCAAACATAGAGACGAGATCGCTCACGGAAGAGTAATCTGGCGGGGTCGAGCTAGGCTGTGCTTCTGTGTAATAGAACTGCCAGTCATTTGCGGCTACCGGAATTTCAACGTCATCAAAGGGACTTGATGGCTGTAAGAATTCGGATAGTGATAGGGTGTTCAGGTTCATAGTCAAATTCTCTTCGGTTTACTACTGCAAGTACGTAGTAATCCTTTGCTGACGCTACAAATACATATATAACTCGAAAGGTTGTAGCTCGATCTTGAAGCTCTAACAACTTCAACCTCCAAAGATTGTTTCCTTGGTTTTGCTGCGATACCCAATGATCAACATTAAAAGCTGGCGGTTCATTTTGCTGATAACCGCGCTGAGTCAGCCTATCTATGAGATCTGGATCTGCCTCAATTTGTTCCAAAGTCGCTGCTATTTTCTCCGCAGAACTACGAAATCGCCTATGCATTGCAAGGAGGTCAAGTTTGGCGTCTGGGTGAATGTATAGTCTATTCAATATATCGACTTAGGTATATTCTTTTCAAGCCACATTTGGGCGATTTTTCGTCAATTTTATGGTTGTTTCGACACAAATTGGACATTTCTATCCATATTTAGTCCCTTATAGGCCGGTTAATCGGATTTCTTTTCGTTCGCCTTAGTTTTCGAATCTTTTGCTTTTTTAGTAATGTCCTGAAGCGTTTTGGTTAGTTTATCAGTATCGCCAGGGGGATCATTCTCATGCTCCTTAATGAACTGTTCTAGCTTGCCTTGTTCGCGGGCTTCTTTAAGTGTCAGCTTTGAAGCCTGTTCGTGATTTTTGCTCATATTTCTGAACTAAAGCCTGAAATTGATGTTTATACAATGATAGCTTCAACCAAGCCGACATCCATGCGTCGCTTTCTGCTTGATTCTTGAATTTGAACTGTTTGCTTGCCCAATCATGCTGGTTTTGATCATATTGCCTGCCGAGATAACGATGAAAACTATCCAGTTCACCGATTATTTCGAGCGTATTTCGCGCTTCTCTAATGACCTCAAAATCGTTTAGATTATTGGTGCCGATGAGATAGTCGTTGCCGCCGCGCTTTTGCGTAATATGCGCTTCACTATACAGTGCGTCTAGCTTTTCTTTGGATTCTCGTAAAAGAGGGAGCTTACCGGCGGCTACTGCTGCTGATTCTGCCTTGGATTTTCTTCGCTGCGGAAGTTTAAGCATCCATCTTATAAAGACTGGCAGATAGTACAAAGACTGGCAGATAGTACAAAGCCGCCCCAAGCATGACACCCCAGCCGAACGGGCCGCCGATGAACTCAAACCATGTTTCCACTGTCTGCCAATTACCGGATAGTTTGGCGAAAAGATCGTCTGCGCCAACAGCCTGCGCGAGGGTTTCTATATTTAGAACTACCACGATGGTAACTATGGACACTAGCGTTTTTGCGATCCATATCACCGCTCGAAACCATATTGGTTGTTTTTCTGTCATCAACCATTGTCCCACATACCCCGCACGAATTAGCGCGGATACCTATGTGGTCGAAAAGCGACCAACCAATAAAATATTTACAGCCACAGCCCAGAGCAGGGCGCAAAATATCGCCGCTTATCAGCAAGACATTTCCAGCGCTTTCCAGCCAGTCAGACTTGTTCAAATCTCAACCGCTTCCAGATGCATAGTGCCTTAATTGGGTATTGAATAGAAAAAGATTAACACTTTCAGTAACTTACTGATTTATAACGGTACGTATGCTAATGGGATAGACACTGTATTTTGATTGAATTGGTAATGTTTAATTGGTCGATGGTGTACGAGTTGCAACTTCCGTACAGATCGTCAGTTGACGGTATTGCTTGGGCTATTTAGTGAGTGAGGACGCTCATGTGGCGTCAATTTATAACCCAGTTGTTGTCCATTCGATACAGCTCAGAATCAATAATTAGCAATGTCTCAAACCTGTGCGAGTGAATGGCTGATGTTAGGAATTTCGTTGCACGCAGAAAGCTAGCTAGCTTCTATCTGGAATTTAGGCAGAAGTCATATCGCATTCGTGGAATTATCATAATGGTGTTCGCCCCTCGTGGCCTATCGACCATAGTCAGTATCAAGCTAGACAAGTTAGTAGCAAACAAAAACACATCCCGTCAAATTAACCAACGGTCTTGAATTAGTTAGCCCTCCCGTCATAGAGGCAAGCTTTTACGCTTTACGTAGTACAAGCTAAGACTATATGTAACGTAAGAAAACCCGAGACATTTCGCATTTTTCAGGCCGTTCACCACGGTTAACAGTTGCTGGCGTAATAGTTGGTTGAACACCAGTTAGTAAAAATTGTTAGCCGGCTGTCTGGCCGTAGCAAAAATTTAATAGCCTATTACCCAGGGTGTGTTCTTGATGCGAAACGCTGATTCAATCTATTTTCTATGCTGTGTGTTCTCGCAACACAGTGTTTTATCGCGAAAAAAATATAAGGAAAGTATTAGCCGTAATGTAGCGGTGTTGCTTCTGTTTTTATTCGGCGTTTTCTGTATGCCGGCTGCTGCAAGTTCTTTGGGTATAGGGCCGTTTAATCAAGGTATCTATTCTGGTACTGGTCCGTTTAATGTGACTGGAACTTGTACCGACCCCGGTGATGATTGCAACGATACCGATACACGCATAAGAACCGCTGACCTGTTGCAGTACTCTTGGTCGATCGCGTCTAGCGGAATTCCGTTCGGAAGTCCAGATTTTGCCTCAGTGATTCTAGAGCAGACGCTAACACCCAATGCTGGAGCAGAATTAATCTACAACGAAATTCCTACTATTTGTCTTGCACCTCCTCAAGGCCCTGGCGGTACAAACCCAGCGTCTTCTATCACCAACAATCCTGACGGCTCCATCACGTTAATGTGCAACCTTGGCAGTATGGGTAATGGAGATCAGAAATCGTTTACTGTGCCGGTTAGGCCGCTGGGAACATCCATAAATGGAGCAACATTTACTACTGCTCAAAATGTCTATGCACTTGATGCAAATGGCAATGAGATAGTTGCGCCGGTCGTATACGCTGATAATAATGTGTATGAAATTTCTGCTGCTCCCGCGTTCGATCTTATTGGTAATCGTCGACCGATTTACCGTGGGTACGTAGCCAACTACGATTTAGGGCAGGGCGCA